>TARA_R110002060_G_scaffold77936_3_pt1 | contig 34930 bp, 41 predicted proteins | sample TARA_R110002060 | Tara Oceans TARA_R110002060 (sample SAMEA4397091) | marine metagenome | biome: Polar Biome; feature: [MES] marine water layer (ENVO:01000295) within the mesopelagic zone...; material: water (ENVO:00002006), including particulate matter (ENVO:01000060) such as...... | reverse complement strand
TTGAAATAGAAAGGTGTATTGAAATAGAAAGGTGTATTGAAATAGAATGATTGCATATATCATCATCGTAATTTTGATTGTAGTTTATGCGTGGCATATGTACTACATGTATACATCTACTGTACCTAAGTCAGATCTTGAATATTCCCTCAAGACAACAGAGTTTGTAGCAGCCAAGTGTCGCGTCAAACAAGACCAACAAGGTCCTATTGTATCAGCATTTCAACACTTACTTCAAGATCCAGGATATGCAGAATTTCGATTGAAGTATAACCCGCCATTGGTATAAAGACCTTTTGACGCCGTTGCTACGCAACGCCTAAAGGTCGCAAGAGAACCATGCGGCGATTTGAGCATCAGCGAATGTACCATCAGAAAACTTTGTATTAAAACCAATGCGCTGACCAGCGGAGAATGATATTTTTTGGCCTAATACTGAATTTGTGCGCAATGCAGAAAATGTCACACTATATACTGATATTCCATCACGTAATATCTCGACAATAGTATTAACCCCAGATACTGCGCAATTTATAGTCAATGCGTATAACTCACACGCCATCGGTAGTACAATAGCATTTGAAACAGCACTCGCACCATTTCCAAAACTGAAATTTTCATTTGTTACAATCACGCCGTTTCGCTCTGCCGTAATAGCAAACGTAGACTTTGCCACTGTAGGTGTCCAGTTGCTACCATCCCACTTTAACAAAGATCCTACCACGGGAGATGTGGTAGATGTATCAACATCACTTAATGTGGTGATTGAATCCGTTTTCCATACAGGCGAGGTATTATTCTTCGCAATAACACCACTATCACTTATTGTCAATATAGATGTTCCATCATGTGTACCATGTGTACCATGTGTACTAAGAGATGGAGCTAAGATCGAAGAATGACCAATCATCATAGTATTACTGCTAGAACAAGTCAAGTCATTGCCCAGTACACAACTATTAATCACAGATGGTCCAACTGTAGAATTAGTACCTATTATAATATTATTCTGTTCCGATATCATTCCATAACCAGAGTTATACCCCATAATAATATTCCTAGCACCAGCCACGAGTGATACCCCAGCACGATGACCTATCATCACATTATATAAACCAGTTGGCACGCCTGTTCCATCACCCAGTAAGGTGTTTTCCGTTGTGGCACCTTTTATCATCCCGTAATTTATAGGAGATGCAACATGCGCTTTTAAAGTTCCTCCCGTCAAACTAAGCCCATAAATATTACTTATATTATTAACTTCTCCTATTTTGCCAGCTTTAGTAGATAGCCCCATATCTAACAGTCTTTCCGTGACAATCGTGTGTCGGTCCTTACTTAATAATCCATCGCACTTTATAGTGTAGGAGGTGCATCCTATTGTAATCATCGACATCTTGCCACTATATATGAGTATAAAAAGGCTTTTAATTGCGGGTCTTTAAATATACTTTTGAATTTGGTAAGGAGTCAAAAAGCGACAAAAAGCGTCAAAAAGCGTCAAAAGCTTCATAATGAATCTCATTACTTTCTCAAAGCTTTGCGCACTTAAAGTGACAACATGTTCTACTACTCAAACCATAGCTTATTGTACTGGACATGATTTCGTGCGTAATTATTGGGGTATGTATCCACACGCTCACGCCTTCTACATGGTAAATCCAACTCAATTTCAAGCCTTTCCTAAAAGTATGGATTTAGCAACTGATTTATGCTTTGATATGTTGCGCGTTCATCCAATATTTCACGTTGTTCTATTTACCAAAGAAAAAAATATGTATTACTCAATGAGTAAATCCTATCTAGATTTACCTGAATTGTCCTTTTAGGGCTTTTGACGCGGTTGCTTCGCAACCACTAAAGCCCGCAAAAATAAGTTGGTAAGCTTTAGTATTTACCATAGGTAAGGCCGTTAAAAGCCCTAAAAGCCCAAGAAGTCCTCAAACCCGACACCAAAGACATAGATGCCGAAATCTTTGTTCTTGAGGAAGTTCTGACTCTTCTGAGATAAATTTTTCTCATACTCTGTTTTTTCTTCCAGATGGCGAACAAAATCAACAGCAGTGATACTGAAGGTGGGTTTATCGACAACATTGTCTTCCCACGTCATAAGCGCTAAATAGCAAGATTTTTCCTTTTCAATTAACGGGGTAATAACTGGTTGGAAATCCTTAGCATCTTTAATGGTGTATTCACTGCTGATGTAACTTGTCAAATCATCATACTTTTCCTTATCAAAATGAAAGTCAATAAGATCGCTATTAAACGTATAGATGTCATCAATGATAGTAGTCACTTCATAGTTTGGCTTTCCACAATCCGGACAGAATTTAAACTCTTCTACATTATTAGAGCAATGATCATCATCTCCAGGTTTTGTTTGAGGATGTACCAGTTTTTTTACTTCTTCCTCTCGAGTATCTAACTTTTCCAGATCATAGATTGAGAGTTTATACCCAACAATGGTATAGATCTTACTCTGTGGTTTTTGCTCTTCGTCTGCCATTATAGATTGTTATATTATAACTAAAATCCTATTCTTTCCAAAATCCTATTCTGTCCAAAGGAATATAATTAAAATGGCATATTTTGAATCCTTGACTATGTAAGAGTTAAGCGATCCAATATAATGAATATTCCATCATTACTCAATCCAGAAGCGGTCAACATTGAAATATCGGAATTAAAGGATGATGCCCTGTATTCCATCGGATTAAAACGAAAACGATCTAATGATGAAGGTAGACCGTATAAATGCCAATATTGTGAGCGAACGTTTACATATAAGCAGCATTTATTATATCATGAAAGAAGACATACAGGTGAAAAACCGTATAAATGCCGTTATTGTGATAAATCTTTCACAGGAAAACAGCATGTGAAATATCATGAGAGTATACATACAGATGAAAAACCATACAAGTGCCGTTATTGTGAATCTCGATTTAGAAAAAAGTACAACTTAAAAGATCACGAAAGAATTCACACTGGAGAAAAACCATACAAGTGCCAACATTGTAATAGATTATTCAGGAAGAAACAAACATTGCAGCGTCACGAAAGACTACATACTGGAGAAAAACCTTACAAGTGTCGATACTGTGACAAGACCTTCACAGGAAGACAAAATATAAAACAACATGAAAGAACACATGATAAAAAACTATTTGCATGTCAATACTGTGCTAGAACTTTTAAAAGAAAACACAATTTAAAAAAACATGAACGAATACATGATGATGAAACGGAGACCGAAATAGAAACGGAAACTGAATCAGAAATCGATTATCCGTTTGTTATTACCGAGTTAACTGGAGAAGAGGAATTATCAGTGTGATTCATTTTTTAAAATCTTAACCAGTTCTTCATAAGTTATGAACTCATTTTTAACTAAATCATGCATTGATGAAAGCTTATACAGCGTTTTATGATGTGAATACAAAGTGCACATATTAATTCGAATACAATATGGCTTTATCACTAGCAAACTCAAACAGTTGTTATCTTTGTATATCTGCAAAGAATCATTATCAAATTCATTAAGAATGTTGTATAGTTTCTGTACTGCGTCAACAGATATTGGGTTCATGGTGCTTATATCATTAACTCTTATAGAGGTAAGGATTCAAAATTGGCAATTTTTGAAGTTATTTAACTCTTATAGAGTAAGGTCTATTTGTCTAAAAAGAACTATCTCAGTTTTGCCGCTCTTTTTCTAAAAGAGCTATGTGGGCTGCTATTGCAAAACGGGGTCATGAACGTGAAGACAAATGGAGTACTCCATTCGACAACCTTCCTCTTGAATTAGTAGTAATCATCGCAACTATCACAAGAGATCCATCTGTTTACTACGGTTTGGTAACTACGTACAAACCACTAGCGCTCTTTGCTAAAGAGCGTAAATATGAAATGATGAGTGCAATGACAAAAAACATCACTGGTACTTTCCCCATGCATCCGCGAGTCGAAGAAACAAGAGGTGGTGTTAGATATGTAACATTAAGCTACTTCGACCATTGCTCGCAAGAGCATCCAATTGAAAAGCTTTCTTTACGAAAAGCTGAAAGAATGCATTGTGTGAGAACTCTTGGAGATAGACTGGATTTTGGCCTAGAAGATGAAAGCCTAATCAATAGCATGCTAGTAATCATCACCAAAACTAGATACGACATTCTACCAAACAACGTCGTAGAAGACTACCTTGACGTCAGATTAGCCATATCAATCCGATTCAAAGTATACTTATCTGAATATCAGTGCAAAATGGGCAATGTGCCAATCATGGAAGGTGTTCTTGCAGAAGTTTGGAAACAGCATCGCAATGTTGTCAAATCGGTATTTTACGACATCAATGGCAAGATCTGCAAAACATTCACCAAGTAACTAAAGTAACTTTTAGATAGTTATTTGAACTCTTTTTTAAGTTCAAATAGAAATTACTGTCAAAGGCCCCTATCTTCAGATAGTTACTTTTGAATAGTGTTTTATCTATTACTACTAATAACTCCATACGCCATGAATCACGAGTATTTTGAGAAGTACTTTGAAGATGCTATTGATGTTCACAAATTAGTAAAATCGTACAGATTGTATTTATGTAATTGTGCAAGTGGAATAGTAATGTGGGATTTCAGGCTTAGAAAATTGCTCATTGCACGACCTGGTAATATACCAATTTCGTTTAGTTTAGAAGTCGAGTGTGCTAATCACCTGCGTTTTAAAGATACTTTTCGAAGCATCTTTAATGAAGTTGATGACGCGGAATGGAATGACATTGGAGAACCAATTAAAACTGAATTACTCGCTCATTTACGTCAGTTGTTGCAATTAGATGGTTCTTTAACAAAACCTGCGAAGTTGTCTATTTTTTGCGGTCTTTAGTATTTACCTAGGTAATGGCGTCAAAAACTCCTATCTTCAGATAGTTACTTTTGAATAATACTTTAACACTCTATACATCATCATGGATTCAGAGTATTTCGAGAAGTATTTTAATGTTATTCTCGATGCTAATAAGTTGAAAGCTGCCAAAATATATTTATGTATTCAAACAGGCGCATCAGTAATATGGAATTCTGGTACTAGAAAATTAAGTATTGAAAGTGATGGTTTTGAATGGACGTTTCCATTAGATAAGTGCGTTAGATATCATTTAAAAAAAAGTTACCAACGCGTATTTAATGAAACTGAAAATATTAAATGGAATGATATAGGAAACCCAATTAAAACTGAATTACTCGCTTATTTACGTCAGTTGTATCAATTAGATGGTTCTTTAACAAAACCTGCGAAATAGAATCACCTTATTTTGCGAGCTTTAGTGGTTGCTGCGCAACCACTAAAGCTCTTTTTGAATAAAGTTTTATCTATTACTACTAATAACTTAATACGTCATGAATCACGAGTATTTCGAGAAGTATTTTAACGACGCCATTAATGAGTACGACATACGGGTAGATTATTTAGAATTATGTGTCCATAACGATGTACAAGTATTATGGCGATTTATTAACAAAAGATTGTATATTAAGTATCACGGTGACGATAATTGGCAGTTTTCATTAGATGAGCCCAGTGCTTGGCCTTTTAAAGTAAATTTACAAATAGTATTCAACAGTATTGAGAATAAAAAATGGAATGATATAGGAAATCCAATCAAAACTGAATTACTTGCTCATTTGCGCCAATTAAATGAATTAGATGGTTCTCTAACAAAAGCAGCTAAATAACGTTTCTATTTGAACTCTTTTTTAAACGAGCTCTTCAAATGTTATAGATGCAGAAACTGCCACGTTATCGGGTACAACATAAGGTGTAAATTTATTTTCTATGCGCGCATTAGCCGCATCTGCTGTTTCGTACACTGTATAAGCCAAATATGTATTCGTTCTACTAGCTCCTATTGTAGCCGAGTTAGTACTATCAGACGTGAATGATAAACTTGTGCCAGATAATACAGAAGTTGCACTGGCAGTGTCGTTAAAAGAATAAACTGTAACATTTGCAGCTGAGCCACCTGCTGCGTCATAATTATACATATAACATACTAAATTTGTATAGTCAAAGCACGCCCCTCTATTATTTTGTGCTACTTGATCAAGTATAACAGTTACAGTATCTGCCAATGCAAGCGTAACAGCTGCGCCACTCCACGCGTATACATCATAGCCTCTATTAGCAGTTGTAGTTGAATAAGCTGCAAAGATATATAAATCTGCTGGATCTATCGCTATGTTACATGCAACTGCGCCAACTAAACCTCTAGAAGCACTTGTATCTAGAAGAGTAGTAGTTGTACCATTCCAACTATATACGCTTATAGTATTGGCGTCAGATGCCATACTCACTACCAAATCTCCGGCAGTGTTCCAACTAGCTATGTAATCAGCTGCTGTTTCAGAACTTAAAGACTGAAGGATGGTTCCATTAAAGCTGTAGATATTTATGTTATTACCTATTAAAATAATGTCGTTTGCCAGGGCAACTGCTCGTATATCAATGTTTGTTTGAGAATACAAACTGCCAGCAGCAGTGTCTACTAAAGTAAGACTACTACCACTAAAACTATACACACGCAACCATGAATCCGTCGCGATGTAAATATGTGAAGTATAGTTATATCCCCATACAGCAGAACCTCCGGTAGAAGTTGCATCGACAAGCACATTATCTAATTCAGTCATAGTGGATCTATCTATAACACTTAAGTATGTATTACTGTTCCATGTATACACAAACGAGATATAATTATTATCTCTAGAGTATTCTAGAGAGTAAAAACTGGATGCCGATACACTGTCCCAATTAGCTAAAGAACTTAATAATATGCTTGATGCAGTTTCAGTCAAGACCGGATTGTCAGAATTACTATCTGTAAATGCAGAGGAAGCAGTTAAATTAGTTGATGTATTGTATAATCCCAATGAACAGGTCACTGGACTGGCAACTGTAACAACACCTTGCACTGATGGCGGATATGCGTAGAATGCACCAACTCCAGACAGTAACATATTACCATCCGAAGTATCAAATAATCCAACGTTTAAATATGTTAAGAAGAAATTATTACGCCGGATTGATACGTACGCAGAAATAAGATAGGTACCTATTGGAATGGTAAATTCATTAGATGACAATGTAATAGGAATGTCATTTTTTATAGTTGTATTAAACGCGACAACTGTCCGTTCTAAGGGCAAAAATGATTGATATAAAGTATTAACATTATTTATAGTATATTGAAAAACTGACGCATTAGTTCCTCCCGTAACTTCTAGACCAATGGATACCGTTGAAGCATCTGATAATATTGACATGTTTGTACCTGACGACAAACCCTTCGTAACGAACGATGCGCCGCTTCCAGCACTCACTAATGAAGTACCTCCTGCAGATGCCAATGTCACGGATGAGCTCAATGTAATGTCATCTGTATTCTCCACAGAACTGATACCCGAACCACCTACAATACTCCTATATTCTAATGTCGCAGCTTTCTGTTTATACAACTCAGCACCAGTACCAACATTACTTCCAACAACTAATGCACCACCACTAAATTGAACCCAAACTAATGGATCAACTCCTATAATAATGACGTCACCCTGAAGCACCCATCCGGTATTTGCTAAATCATCTCCTTGTTCAATAAAGGTGAAATTACCACCCGATACTTCATTAGCTGGAGTACCATCTTGATCTGGCGCCCTACTTAATGTGCCTGTAAGCCATCTATAAATTCCATTCTCTATTGGATCAGTTTGATTCTTGACCAGTACTCTATCATTATCTACCAGTGTAGGGGCTACTCCTCCAACCGGGTTTAATGCAGCCTCTACAATAGCTTGGGTAGTAAAATCCGTTATATTACTTACAGTTGCGTAACTACATGATTCCTTTGGGTCTAAACCACCAAGCATTAGATCTGCATCTTGTTTCCGAATTAAATCACCGCTAATGTTAGTTTCTCCCAAATTATCAACAATTAAACCACCTATGTCTAAGGCACCTGTCATTGTACCACCAGTTACACGAAGTAATGGAACAGACGCAACTCGAATAGTACCACCTGAGTATACTAAGAATGAATCAGTATCAAATGATGATAATCCCGCGGCGGTCAGAGATGTAACTGCTGAAGAAATAAACATAGAATTATCTACAGTATTTGTACCATTCAAAGCAATTCTATTAACGGCGCTACTACTATCCACTGCACCATTAATCAATATGTTATTAGACCCGGTCACAATTGTGGTACCAACTGCGTTACCCACAACAATGTTATTGGTTCCAGCTCCAATGTTAACACCTGCATCACTTCCTAAAATGATATTACCAGTGCTTTGCCCATTAATAAAACCATATGTAGAACCAGTACTCCTATGAGCTGTTATTATTTGTCCGGCAATGGTTAAACTATTAGCTGTACCAACACTACTGAACGCACCTACACTGTTGACTTTAAGGTTAATAGCAGCACTTTTACGATTATCAGATGGTATTAAACTGGAACTAACAGCTAACACATTATCACTTAGTTCAAATGTTGAATATCCAGCGTTAAAAGGAATAGACATCGTAACTATAACGGTTATTTATAACGGTTATTCTGTTTATATTATTAAAAAAATAGAAGTTTTTAAGCAATTTTACGAATAGCAAACTGTGCACTTGTTAATTGTATGCCTTCATCTACTACTTGCGGAAGATAATACTGAATGTTAGTTATATGTAGTAATTCATCACTTGTCATAGTGTACGCTACCACGTTTTGTGTTCTGCAGCTGCAGAATGTATCTTTACCAGTTGAATCAGCAGTCCATCCTCCAGATACTGCAATTGGCACTTTACCGTTCACTAACACAGTATCTGTTTCAGGATCATAATAAGGCGATGCCATAACGATCCCGGCGTTTACGCGTGATATAGTGTAGGACCTTGTGTAATCCCAATTTACAGCATTAGAATTAGCAAAACCTGTAAATGATCCAGTGATAGTACTAGATGATGCCATTAATACAGGTGCGGCTATATCAGACACAGAAAATGTTCTAGCTGTTCTATTTGATTGAGCCGTAACAGTTGTACAATATGTACCATCTGGAGAAAACCCAGATGATTCTGGATCTCCACCTAGTGTACTAGCACTTGTGCCTATTAAATTAAGAGCAGCACCTGTCCAAGTGTATGAGCTTACATCAGCAGAACGCGCAACATAAAGTGTTTCAGAATTGGGTTTCCACATTGCATTAATACGACCAGTTCCACCGCCTTGTGCAGCTGTAACGGGCGCGGCTAATGTGCTTGATATATAAGTTACAATAACTAAATTGGGTGTTGTGTCTACAATTGCAAGAACATCATCAGATCCTGCAACAGTGCGTATATCAATACATGTTTTACTAAAACCTATCACTCCTATTACGCTAGATGTCAGGCTTAGCGTTTCACCATCAAAGCTAAAAGCTCTAACATCTGAACTATATACCGTAAATAATGTTGTAGCGTTATTAAATCCCCAAATAATTTTACATTTTGGGGTAGTACCGCCAAAGGCTATTTCTTCTAGTTTATTTAAATTATAATCAAATACAGCTATAACTGTAAGATTTGTAGTAGTTTCTACCAATGATAAAGCAAGCCAATCATTATTTCTAGCAAATGCCAACTGACATTGAGAGAAGGCCCCTGCAACAGTCACATTAGTTAAACTATTGATATCAAATGTAAGTTCGGGGCCAAATGATGGGCTCATCATACGATAAATTTCCATTGCCGGTTCATATGTTTCTTCAGGAGGAACTGCTATTAATGACTGTATAGTAGTAGAACCGCTTAATGTAAAATTATAAGTGGTAGTTGGTAAAACCGTTGCTTTTATGTTAGCTGTATTATCAGACGCCAAGGATGTTGCAATGGTATTATCATTACCATCTAATAATGTAATATAACTAGCATACGCATAACTAGCACTTGTTATCAATTGACATTCATAAGTACCCGCTGGTAACACTATATCGCCACCGCTTAATGAAATTCCAATATCGTCATGGCTTATGGTAGTATATGCTATTTTACGTAAATTTGTAGTTATGGGGTATACATCTGGACCATCAGTAAGACCGTTATAATTACGTTCTACAACAGCAGTTGCAACTGCTGGTATGACCAATGCAACAGAGCTGTTAACCACTAAATCATTTGCATTTACGGTAAGAGATACGTTAGTACCAGCAGTAATTCCCTTAATAGACAATGCCGCGCCACTTCCAGTATTAATAAGAGTAGAACCGCCTGCACTACTTATAGTGAGATTATTAGTTAAAGTTACATCATCTGTATTTTGTACTGCTACAACTCCAGTGGTGCCAATTAAAGATCTACTTTGCAATGTATTACCAGTACGTGATTTAAAAGTACCAGCACCTGTTCCCACATTCACTGCTGTGATACTAGACACTGATGTAAATATCACCCAAATTAAATTGTCTACTCCAAGTGTTAAAACACCGTTACCTTGTAATACCCATCCAGTAGTAGCCAGAGTATCTCCTGATTCAATAAATGTGAAATTACCTCCTGACACCTCACTAGCAGGTGTTCCATCCTGATCTGGCGCTCTAACTAATTCTGTCGTCTGCCACCAATAAATACCATTCTCAGTTTGAACCGTTTGATTTTTTACTAAAACTCTATCACCATCTATCAATGTAGGTGCTACTGCCGAAACAGGATCAAGCGCTGCCTCCACTGTAGCTTTCACTGTAAAATTGGTAATATTAGCCAAGGTCGCATAATGACAAGATTCCTTGGGATCTAATCCACCTGATACACTGATAGTATAATCAACTGTCGCACCATCCGTATCAGCTAATGGAGTTCCTACATTGGTGATTTTATTACCGCCCATGTCTAAATTGCCAGTTAGAGTACCTCCTGATACTAACAAGGCAGGTGTTGTAGTGGGGCCTATTGCACCTGCATTGTAAGCTAAATACACGTTGGAGCTGGTAGATCCTAACCCAGCCATCTTTAGCTGGGTAACACTCGAATTTATTAACAAGCTATTGTCTACTGTGTTTGTTCCTCCAAAGCTAATTCTATTAGTAGCGTCTGCATCTACATCGCCACCAAACAATATGTTAGAATTACCAGCAGTTATTAAGTTACCTAGGTTATCACCAAATACAACGTTATCTATACCTGTTGTTACAATATTAAGAGTGTTTTCACCCAGACTAGTATTCACGTCAGTTAAACCTTCTACAACACCATATGTACTTCCGCTGGCCACATGCGCACTTAATACATCACCTGTAATAGATAACGCATTCACAGTACCAACAAGATCCAACGCACCTATAGTATCAACTTTCGCATTTATGCTATTTATAAACGCATCACTTGTACTAATAGTAGAACTACTAGCCGTCAACGTTCCCGTTGTATTAATAGATAAAGTATTATATTTTACGTTTATAGCCACCATCATACATTATACTGTCATGTATATACATTAAAAAGATCTTTAAAAAAGAATTTTAGTTACGTATTGCCTTGGTTAAAGGGCAACATACATCTCGATAGATATGTACTAGAGCATTACGTTGTGTATTAGAATCTGGTAATAGTTCATAATATAATGATATATCACACGACGTACACACTTTTTTCATACTTACACCACAAACACAAAGATATAAACGAATGTCTAATAATTTTTCATGAACGCCGCATAAGTCACACTGATACATACAAGAAACATCCTTTTTACACACAAGACACGTTGATTTTGATAAACATGTCTTACGATGTTCCATCACGCGGTTTACCGCTTCTTTCATGCCCATGGTTTAATACGAGTGTATACAATTCAAAAAAGAATTACCTGATTTTGCGAGCTTTAGGTTTTCGAGTCCTTTACTCGACTGCGTCGAGTAAAGGACTCGAAAACCGTCAAAAGCTCTATCTTTAGATAGTTACTCAAAGTTTAGTAAATGTCACGTTTGCTGGGACGCTTCTCAATAATGTATCGCCATAGATCATGCGACTTATAACTACGACATTTGTACCAAACCAGGTTAGATGATTTGACCCTATTCCTGCACGTGCTGTAGCTAAGGCTGGATTTGTGACTGATATAGAAGTGCGTCCCGTATTAACACCAAGAGACCCTCCAGCGGTTAAGATATCAACTGATAATGGAGTGATAGAATCTGCCACGGTAGGTAAATCCCCTATATATGCAGAACGGCTTGAATCAGTTATGTAAGCTACATTTGTGCCAGTTGTAATAACAGGCGTAAGAGTCGCACCATCAAAGCTAAATGCCCTAATAGGAGATCCCACCAGAATGTATGTGTTTAATGGTAGAATATTAATCATCAGCGCTGATCCTGGTGACGGTGTAGAACTAGTCGCAATATACGTTAAGGTTGGCTCGACCCAGGAGTATGCTTCTACTGCAACATTCGTCGTAATGCTTCCACATACAGCGCACAATGTATTATCTTCGCTCCAATCAACGCTGTTCACTGCAGTAAATGCCCCAGTAGTTACCTGATTTGCAACTAATGCAAAAATAGACCCATTAAAACTATAAACGTAGAATCTAGCACCTAATGTACCCAGCGCAATATAATCATCCGTTGACGAAGCCCCGTTTACTGATAAACCAGTAAACGCTTCGACCACAACACTATCTTCCAAAGTCAATGTAGCACCATTAAAACTATAAGCGTAAAGTGTATCACCTGCTGTTAAATATAAGATAGTTGGTTGATTAACGCCCCAGCCACACTTTGTAGGGCTATCTGAAAATGTATTTGCTGAAAAGTTTATAGATGTTACATATGCGTAAGGACTTGTAGTATACACCCCAACATATGACTGCGTGGCCGCACTAGAATAAACATATGCTACATACGTATTAGCTGAATTAAAAGCAGGTACTAAATTACCTCCGTCGTTATTAAAATCTAGCAAACTTGCCGTCGATGCTGTCTGTTCATTCCATACAGTAGATAATAACTGGCCAGCTTCTAATTTAATTTCTTGTACATTAGCTCTTCTATCATCCGTAGATATCGTAAACTGAGCCGTTGTAGTTGCTGATAAGGTAAAAGATGAACTGAAGGCTAGATTTTTTTGGGCTGTTGTACTCGTACCAGAGCCGTTTATCAATATTCCACTCGCATACACTGTGCCATCTGTATCACGCAAGCATGCCAAAACATTATTGGTAGCAGTTTGTATGGGAAACGACCCATTTAACAGATAAGACCCTGCTGGTAAAGTAAATACGCCAGCGTCTAATATAATTCCTATATCATTTTTTTCTATCGTATTCATAACAACAGTCGTTACACTTAGTATTGGATAATTCGTAGGTTCTTCAAAACAATATGTTTTTCTAGAAAATATAGAAGTATTACCACCGTTATCGGCAGATGCATTTATCACAATATCATTCGCATTTTCAGTGAATGAAATACCTGATCTGGAAGTGAGACCTTTTATGGAGTAATTAGGAGCTGTACCTAAAACTACTAGAGTTTCATCACCGCCTGCACCAGTCAATAATGTATCCGGCGTGATGGTGATATCATCTGTATTTTCCACAACATTAATACCGGCTGCACCATTGATAGAACGGAAGTTAAGCGTTGATCCAACTTTATCTCTGAAGATTCCAGCACCAGCTCCAACATTTGACGCTGTGACATTTTCGCTACCACTAAACTGAATCCATACTAAAGGATCTACTCCAATAGTTAATACTCCATATCCTTGAAGCACCCAACCGGTATTCTCTAAAGTGTCACCATTCTGAACAAATGTAAAATTACCACCTGATACTTCACTGACTGGAGTACCATCCTGATCTGGTGCTCTACTTAATGTACCGGCAAGCCATCTATAAATTCCGTTCTCTAATGGATCAGTTTGGCTCCTGACTAACACTCTATCATTATCTACTAATGTAGGAGCTACAGCGCCTACTGGATCAAGAGCGGCTTCTACGGTAGCTTGTACGGTAAAATTCGTAATATTGCTTATAGTTGCGTAGTTGCATGATTCTTTAGGGTCTAATCCAGCAGTATGTGAATCAATATATGATTTATTAACAGCTTGTAATTCTGTTCCATTCGCCACATTCGCCACAGCAAATCCACCTGCATCAATATTTCCTGTCATCGTACTACCCTGAAGCAATACAGCATCTTCTGTAGAAACTTGTACCACACCAGCATTATAAGTTAAATATTTAGAAGATGCTACAGATGCTAATCCAGAGGCAGTAATCAACGTAATATCATCTCCTACACTAAATTCATTATCTGTAGATGATGTAGTATTCCCAATGGCTATCCGATTGATAGCCGAAGCACTATCTACATTACCTCTGATGAGAATATTATTCACCCCATCTGTTATTAAATTGCCTAGATTCTCACCTAGCGCAATGTTTCCAGTGCCTGTAGTTAAACTAGATAATGTATTATTTCCTAGACTTGTATTATCAGATGATATACCTTGTACTACACCAGGATTAGCTCCATCTCCAACATGTGCCCTAATAGTGTCGCCGGTAATACTAATTGCATTAGCAGTAGAAGTTGTACTGACTGCGGCAACAGTTCCAACAACAGTTCCTAGGGCTGCATCTACGATAGAATCAGTGGAGAATACACTACTACTTGCGGTTAAAGGGTCAACAGGATTAAAGTTCACTGTTTGATAACCAGCGTTAAAACTTAACATCTTATGGTACTATATCATTATATTTATCTCTAAACACTTATTCCATCTATCTTCAGATAGTTACTTTTGAATCCTTAATACAATTAAAAGATAAAGTACAATGGCGTTATCAGTTGTAGCTTTTACTAGTCAATATGGAGGATTTGGCCTCTATTGGGATGACATTACATCTGTCATCATAGATGGTGATTTGGTGACAACTTATGCAGGTGATGCGGTAATAAGCACATTTAGTATTATATGGGATAACAATGTGTATAAACTCCACGGAATCTACACTTGCACTCCATCACCTAATAAAACCCGTACAAAATACTATAATCTTGATAAATTACATCGTGAAGATGGCCCTGCTGAACTTTTGATCATTAATGATGTAGTGATACTAGAAGATTGGCGTATCGACGGAAGACATCATCGCGAAGACGCTCCGGCATACATTGAACGTTATCCCGATGGACAAATTAGTCATGAATTGTGGTGTTTACACGGACAGTGGCATCGGGAAGGTGAACCTGCTCGTAGATTATGGCGTGCAGATGGACAATTATGGGGTGAAGAATGGTATATAAATAGTAAACACCACAACGAAGCTGGACCATCTTCGATTTGGTGGTATAGTAATGAGCAAATAGCACACGTTGTATATTGCATTGATGATAAATATGTAGATGGACAAAGTATTATAAAATGGTATACTAATGGCCAGATGGAATATACCATGTGGTTTGTTAATGATAAGCGTCATAAAATCGATGGGCCTGCTTTTCAAGAATGGTATCCAAACGGCCAATTAAAACGTGAAAAGTGGTGCTTTAATGATTTGGAACATCGAGAAGATGGCCCTGCTCACATAGTTTGGTCAGAAGACGGTCAAAAAACAGGAGAAACATTCTATCTTCATGGAGAAAAAGTAGAACCTTTTGATATAGTTCAAGCTTTACCTGAAGATGAAGAAGATGAGTCTGAGGATGAAAGTCTGGAACTTGAAGCGCCTTCTAGATGGTAAATAACTTCAAGTTCGCAAAAACTTGAAGTTATTTACATGCTTTCGTCAAAGACATGCTATATACTTTTTTAAGTAAATCTAGTAATTTTTGCCGTTTTTCAGGTGGTGGGAAGTCATATACATAACGAGCATACATGTCATCATCCCCATGTTTTTTATCATACATAGATCCTTCTTTTTCAAGAAAATCTAGCATTTCCCAATAGGATTCAACTTCATTCTTCGTTAAACCAAACCTGTTTGGTGGAATGCTAATTTTAAATAAATGATTATATTCAGGTGCACGTAATGAATAATAGATTCTAAAATTATCAAATTCATATTCGTACGTTACTGTGATTCTATTATCCCCCTTGGCATATAGAATAAAGCAGTTAAATCTATTGTTATTCTTATATGTAATTTGTGGCTTAAACATCTTGTTTATTTCATCGATGGCATCATGATCAACACTAATACCAGGATCAACATCGTACCATAATAAATAACCACAAGCTCCTCCAGGCATCCTTGATTTAACAATACAATCTATCTAAAAATAGATAGATTGTATCTTTAGATAGTAGGTATTTCAAAAGTTATCTTTAAATAGATTATATTTAGTCTTTTAACCCAACGTACGTTGAGTTAAGCACTATAGGTAATGGGCGTCAAAAGCTCAACCTTTAGTTTTTGCGAGCTTTAGTATTTACCATAGGTAATGGGCGTCAAAAGCTCAACATCCCTTCGTCAAAGGAAACGTAAATAACTGTCTAAGTAAATCTATAAGTCTTGGTCTATCAACAGGTTCTGGAAAGTCATACACATAATGAATACTGGGAATATATCGTAATTTTTGATCATAGTGCCAGCCTTCTTCTTCAAGCATTTTTGTCGTCTCCCACATTGCTTCGATACTTTGTTTATTTAATCCATAATATTTATTTGGAGGTATGACAATATTGTATAATGTACTAAAAGTAATTTCACCTGTTTGTGAGAAACACATAATACTAATATGTGGAATTTCATCCGATGTACCATAATACAATGATGTATATATACCATTTTTGGCATGTAAAACAAATTCATCATAACCTGATGTGGGTCCTGGAAACGTACGCAATATATCAACTATTTCATTGACAGCGTCATAATTAACAACGATTGTTGGATCGATATCATATTCTGCTAAAAGTTGAAAACATCCACCTCCTGTAGACATTTGTGGCTAAGCTAATAATATCGTGTATAACCTTCAAAAAAGAACTTTCGAAAACCTTGAATTTTGCGAACTTTAGGTTTTTACTCGACGCAGTTGAGTAAAGGTCATCAAAAGTTCTTTTTGAAGTATCTTATATCTAAAAGATAAAAAGCACAATGAGTCTTGGTAAACATCTCGAAGGATATACAGTAGATGAAAAAGGGAGAAATCTACATGAAGTATACATGTTATATGTAGAAGCGCACGAAGCTTGTAGAGACAAAAGCTTATCTACAAACAAATTATGTAGACGTATTAAAAAACGTGATAAACGCCAAAGTAAATTTATCGCGTTTATTGTTAAGATACTAGTCAATGGGGAATATATCATGCCGGTGTTGGTGATATGTTTCCTTCCGGTGTAAAAGTAATGTGTCGCGTTTATAAAAGATCACTTCAACGTAATCATGATGCATTATATATATGTCTCAAACGTTATAACAAAGCTCATGAGAAAAAATACTATCAACTTGTGTATTACGGTAATGATGTAAAGACTTATAAAAACTGCGTGACAATTATAAACCGTTGTGAACACCATCGCATATATCATAAGATTATGGCTTACTTGCCTAAGGAATTCGAGATCTTCTTAAGTGGTCATTTGCCATGTACATGTTAAGGGGCTATCTACACTCTTTTTTGCGAGCTTTAGGTGTGCGGTAGCACGCCGTCAAAAGCTCTATTTTTGAAGTAACTCCTATCTTTTAGATAGTTATCTAAAAGATAAAGGTGTAATGAGTCTTGGTAAACATCTTGAAGGTTATACAGTGGATGATGACGGTAAATCACTCAAAGATTTAAGAGAATTGTATCGAATTATAAAGGATGTGTATATATCTGACAGTGATCCAGCGATGAGATGTCTATCATATCATGAACTAATTATAGATTTAGTTGTTAAAATATTACGGAATAATGGTATCCGTGAGTATAACAAAAAGGTTGATAAAGAACCGCTTGAAAAGTTTTGGTTTGAAAGAAAACAAAATGTAATACCTGGTGTATATCTATATATTAGACTTGAGGATGGCACTTATCGCATTATCTATGACGGTTTTGTTTCAAGCTTACACTATGTACATAAAATAGATTATGGTCGTTACAAGGATTATGACTTGGTTGTATATAATGAACTGATAAAATATATACCAAAAGAGTTATCCATGTAATGTTTTTTGTGAACTTTTGAAGTATTTACTCAACATATGTTGAGTAAATAGCACAAATGAGTCTTGGTAAACATCTTGAAGGGTGTACAGTTGATGAAAAAGGGAGATCTCTTAAAGATTTGCATGACTTACTTCAAGCTAGTAATCTCCACTATGACAATATGTCACATATTGACCTTGATTACACCGAGCAATTTAATAAATGTATGAAGTACGAAAAAAAGTTACTTTTACTAATGGCCAAAATATTGGATGATAATGGTGTATGTAGAGATGATAATGATTTCGAAACAAAAGTATGGTATCGTACTTTATTTGCAGAATATTGTAATGTCTTAACGTTCTATATGATTTACAATAGCACTCGATACAAATTTGATTACTGGGGAAAAAATGAAGATAAACGTGTTTTCGCAAATCCAAGACATAGCAGAGATAAAAAAGCATATGACACTTTACTAGACTACCTTCCTAAGGAGATTTCTCACTACTTACAGAACTAGAACTTTTGACGGCGTTGCTACGCAACACCTAAAGTTCGCAAAAAGAGTTGTCACTAAGATAGTGGTTCTATATATATAGAACCCCTATCTTAGTGATATTGTCCTGAAGATTTAAATGGGTCGCCTTTTTTAAATCCCCACTTAAGAGATGGTACGTCTATCACTGCACTTATATCAGTGATACGTTCACAATTACGAATGTCAAGTCTTTTAACATTACCTAACATTGAAATATCTACTAGATTAGAGCAACCTCGCAAATGTAGCTCTTTAACATTTGCCAATGCTCTCACAACAACTAGTTTATCACAATCACAAAGTTCAAGTTTTTTCACATGGCCAAGCATGGAAACATCTTCAATGAGGCTGTTATAGCTGAGGCAAACTATTTTTGCACTCTTTAAAGTACCTATGCGATTTGTATCGACCGATATAGCGTAAAGCTCTTCAACATTATCTAAATCAGGAATTTCTTTAATATTTCGACAACGTCCAATATCGAGCTTTCGTACATTGCCCAACATAGATATAACACTAACACCTGTACTACTTATGTCAAGGCTTTCCACGTTACCTAACGCGCTTACATCGCACACTCTTTTACATTGTGCGAGTCTTAGAATTCGAACATTATATAAAGCACTTACATCTACTAGAGAGCGACAACCTGACAAATCTAACTCAACAATATTTCCAAAAGCGCTAACATCTTTAAGCCTACTAGTATAAGTCAAACGAAATTTACGAGGTAAATCATCAGATGTTTTATAATCCCTATTTGATATTTCTTTAAGAATGGCTTGAGTTTCCTCTGAAATAACAACAGTTAATGGAATTGATTTAGCAGGTGTTTTGCTTAGAGTATACATCTTTTGCTCTAACTAACTATCTGAAGATAGATACTTCAAAAAGAACTTTTGACGGTCAACGCTCGCTGCGCTCGGATGACCTAAAGTTCGCAAAAAAGCAAAAACCATATCATCAGTTTTGCGAACTTTAGGCTTTTATCCGTAGGGTAATGGCCGTCAAAAGTTCTTTTTTTTGAATGTAAATAGACGTAAACAATACATCCAATACACTCAATACAAGATGGAAGAACGATCGTGGATTCGAATTGATGGAACAAAGGTCCATACTTGTTCGTATTGTGGATATGAAACAAACAAAAAAGTTAATCTAGAAATGCATGTTCTAACACACACAGCTGAAAAACCATATAAGTGTAATATATGCGATTTTGCGACAAAACAAAAAGGGAATTTAAAAACACACATGCTAAGTCATTCCGACGAACGACCATTTACATGTACATTTGAATCTTGTTCATTTAGCACAAAGCGTAAATCTATTCTACAAAGGCACATGTTAACTCATGCAGAAAAAAAGAGATACCATTGTGACAAGTGTAAGTTTCGCACGAATAGAATGGCTGAATTAACAGCACATAAAAAAATACATTTGAAAGTAGATTTTAAATGCAAGGTTTGTGGATTCTCTACGAGTTACAAAAACGTTTTAGCAAAACACATGTTTAAGTTCCATACTAACATGCCGTTTGAATATCCATCCTGGGATCTCAACTCACGTACAGTGCGATGGAAAGATAGGTTGCAGACACCGATCAAAAAGGCTAATCAGAAGAAATCTGCCAGTGGTTCAACCCAAACACAATCTAAGAAAAAATATCATTCATTGATATATGAACCAGATACTAGATCAGATACTAACGTCCTGTCTATTATGTCAGTGCCTGAGCTTTTGGACGAAATAAACTTTTAAATTGCTTTTTTCGTCATAGACCCCGGCTCGTCGAATAAATGTTCAAATGCTATCATTAGTTGCTCTTTTAATTCTTCATTTGGCTTAGGGAGCCATACATTATTATCTTTATAGTGAAACGGGTGTTTGTCTATACCTTCCCATATTGTCTCTTTGAGTTGAGGAATAAGGACATCGTGATATAATGTTTTTTTATCAATTGGTTTCCATAGACATGGATAGTATTCTTTGTTAAGATAGCACATTACAATATCACCGTTGAATTTAGTTCTATCTGAAAAGCAAATAGACCAACATGCAGTATCATTGTATGGTACGCGATGTATTATGAAGATACCTCCAGCAATGTAATTGCTCTTAGTTTTATCTGCTACTTCTTCTAGATAGCTACAAATGACATTAGAATAGTAGGGATGTGGAATGAGATTCATCTTCTCTTACTTGGATGTATTATGCTAAGTAACTATATAAAGATAGGGTATTCAAAAATGGGGTTCTATATATCTGGGGTTCTATATATAGAACCCCTCTATCTTCTAGATAGTTACTTAGTAATTCAGTAACTTCTTGGCTTTCGTTGGGCCCAAGTCTAACACAAGACCAACCAGGTAAACAGGAATCATGTTTTTTGTTTTAGTTACTCTTATATCCATTAAATCACACACTAGACATAAGTTGTTTGGATAAACCGCAGTACCATCGCAACGTTTACATGTTTGTTGTTTAGTCCACATTGTATATAGATGATATCTATTTTGTTGTCTATTAGAACCACACGTTGGATTTTTACATTTAAGACAAACATGCACTTCCATCTCTTCGTCCTCATTACCTATAATGACAGTTCTATCCATAAACATGCACATTTGCAAGAAACCCGTAGATAGTAACACATATTTCGATAAATTCACCCTATACCCGTATGGGTGCATCGCAACACATAAACTAATTGTAGCATCTTCGTGAGTGTATTTAGGGGTTTGATCGAACTCTACAGGATTTTTACTTTTATCTTTGAACATTTTGTAGAAAGCAGTCAAGTGCTTGTACAAGATCATGTTAATTGTACCTGGGTCATAACTTTCTATAGTGGACAAATCACCATGTAATGCAGTGTAGGCAAATACACCATATGTGAAGGTGTTTCGTCTTTTGTCAGTCCACCCCTTGTGCATTTTGGTTTGGCTCATCTCATATAGACAGTTTCGTATAATTATAGAGAACTCCTTTCTTTTTATGTTCAAAGCGTCACATGCAACAGGTAAACTGCCCCAAATATCGGTAAATATTAAAGCCTTTTCTTTGTTGTATGCGGCCATTTCTTCGAACAATTCGTCCTCTGTTTGTTTCAAACGTTTCATCTTCTTTCTGCGATTCTTTGATGATTTCTGTGGCACATCCAACACTTTACTTGGGATGTAGTCATCACGTATCAGTGAGTCATCACGTATCAGTGAGTCATCCTTCACCTCAATGTCGGGCATCTCAATATGATGCATCGTATCGTAAAACTGTTTCGCATCTTTAGCTAGGTACGTAAATACTTCAAGCGCAAACTTGTGAGGTTTGTCAGAACCATACAAATCTTCATACTTTTGACGCAATGCACTCACGTGAGTAAGATAGGTGTAATGATACAACACATACTCTACATAGTCCAAGGATCTATCATCTGATTGAACTAAAGCGTAATCAACAAGATACTTCACAGTTTTGTCTGGGAATGTGGTGGCGATTAGACGTTTTAATTGTCTTTGTACTGTCTTGTACTGATGTACAATATCCCCTTTTTCGGGGGTTGATGAGTCCATAGGCCTTTTAGAAAAAGGCCGCAAAACTCAGTAGAACTTTTGACACTCTTACTTTAGTGAATACTACCTTATGTATCATATATGTTATATACTTCAAAAAGAACTTTTGACGCCCTTTGCCTGCGGCAAAAGACTAAAGTTCGCAAAAACCGTAGAAAACATCTGATCTTTGTGAACTTTAGGCCATCCGAGCGCAGCGAGCGTTGACCGTCAAAAGTTCTTTTTGAATAAACTATCTTCAGATAGTTATCTTCAGATAGTTATCTTCAGATAGGGCAACGAAAGAATGGCGGTTACATATTCACCTGAAGAATTTAAGGAACGGTATGGTGATTTTGGGGAGACGCACTGGGATGGTGGAATTATTACGGTAGAAAATAATACTGGTGTAGTGTATAAAAATGGCAAGCTGACACTGGAATTCTCCTTTATATACCATGATAACTGTTATGTATTTCACGGTAAAATCACATTACACGCAATTAATGACACGGTTGTTTACCACGTCAATCGTGGTAAACTTCATAGAGAAGACGGTCCTGCAGTAATTAGAACAAATCTGTCAGGAAAAGTATGGTGTAGTCGATGGTACTATGAAGGCCAATTGTACAAGCCCATGATGACTAAAGCGGCAAGATCTTGCTAAATGGGTATCATTCTTTTTTGAACTCTTTAGATAACTATTTGAAGATAGATACTTTTGAAGATAACTATCTGAAGATAACTATCTGAAGATAGATACTTTTGAATACACTATTGTATTATACACAGCTTTTGCGAACTTTTAGAAAAAAGCTCAATGGGTCTTCAGTATTTTAGACGTTATTTTACAGAGAAGCGCAAAACTGATATAAGTGACCGTGGAATAGTGACATTATATTATGTACATCGTCATTTTGGCAGAACACTTGAATTATCATTAAACTCTTATAATTTATTCAGTAATTTGGAAGGAGGACCTGAACCTATCGTATTATCTATTGTAATACCATGTCTTCCTAAAGACATTGTCAAAACAAAAGCGTACATCGATTATATTAGTGCTCTTACGTGGAATGAAATTGGCGAGCCCATAAAAGAAGATTTACTAAACTACCTCCGAAAATTACATCGTGTTGATGGGGAAATGACTAAAGCAGCACGTTAGGTGGTTCTATATATAGAACCACCCTTAGTTTTTGCGAACTTTAGGCCCTTAACTCAACGTACGTTGAGTTAATTAGCGTAGCGAATGGTGGCCGTCAAAAGTTCTATTTGGCTCTATCTCTATCAATATCATTTTCTTTCAGTATTTTATAGATATATGGAATACTAACGTTATATTTTTCTTTTATGAGTTTAATCGACATGCCTTGGCGATAATCATCAAATAATTCAAACTGTTTTGTAGCGGTGAGACCTCCCATTTTTGATATGATATATGTATTATACTAACTTCAAAAAGGTTTTTGACGGCCAACGCTCGCTGCGCTCGGATGGCCTAAAACCTGAATTTTTGTGTAAATTGTAGCTAAAAAATGTATAAGTATACTACTTTAAAAGTGTTATTATCAGCGTACTATTAAAGTTTTAAAGATGGCTTTTACGTTGCGTACAACCGGCAATTACGGAATTATAGGATATAGGACAGTGGACAACTATGGTGGACCTAAAATATTCGATATATATAACAATGTCAATTTACATGGGTTCAGAATCGTGAATGCAGGCGACCCGGTAGACCCACAGGACTACGCTACGAAGTCATACGTCGATATACGGAGTGCTGGTTTAGACCCAAAAGAATCGTGTTTATATACAACCGTAAGTAATATTGCTAATTTTACAGTAAAAGCAACAGTTGAAGCTGCGCTGGATCCCGTTGCAACCATAACTCCTGTATTAGCTAACAATAATCGAGTACTGGTAAAAAATCAGACAACTACCACTGAGAATGGTATTTACTGGTGGCAGGACTCTTCTGCTAGTTTAGTACGTGCACCAGATATGAACGGAGATCCGCCGGAAAACGTCTCAGCAGGTAATTATTCCTTTGTGGAGCAGGGAGATGCTTGGGCTAACACAGGATGGGTTGTTCAAGGGGTAGGCGTCCTAACGCTTGGTGTTGACCCAATTTTATTTTACCTCTTTTCAGCACTCCCAACTGGTTCTAATGTCGGTACGGGCACGGGTTTGGTCTTCCGAGATATTGTTGGGCAGAACTTTAATTTTCGTACTTTGACTGGTGGTACTGATATTGGCATTGTAACGGCGGGTGATAACATCACCATAAGTAGTACTGCCGCAGGAGTTACATTAAGCACCACAGGAACAGGCGCTGACCCTGTCAGCGATTCGGTAGGACCTGCTTTAAGCGTCAAGTCGTTTGTCGGTGGAACAGACATTGGAATTAGTAGTTCTGCTACAGAACTTACAATCAATAATACTCGCGCAGTAAGTAGTATATCAAACGCTGGTGCTGGCAGTACGTTAATTGTTACGGGTGCAGGGCCTGCGATGTCGCTCAAGTCGATCTCTGCTGGATCTGGTATTTCGCTTACACCGGCCGCAAATGATATAACGATCGCTGCCAGTCCTGTAACGCCTGTTTATGCAACAGCAACGTATCAAGTAGGCGCTGTTGATGGTGATCCTATCGCGGCGACGACTTTTACACTTGTTCCTATCAATAATACGGTTGTTGAATCTGGTGGAGCTACGCGCGTAGGCAGTCTTATCTCATTGCCTACGACTGGAAGCTATTCAGTTTCAGGAGAATGTTGCTTAGATGATCAACCTGGAGCGTCTCAGCTATCTTTGCGATTGAATGGTGCGCCCATTAGATTCCAAAATCATCGTGACCAGGCTACTGGTACGGGTGGTAACGTCACAATTACCACGATAATAGAAGCGACTGCTGGCGATGTATTAAATATGTATGTTTACACGAACACAGCATGTCGATTTGGTACAGATGCAGGTTTGGGTCTAAATGTGTATGCTAGTCTTACAGCCATTTTGTTATAAAAAATAAATTTATTTACAATATATACATTTTTTGTTGAGTTCTTACACCCACCAAGGCTTCAAGCGAGATCCAGCTGACACATATTCAGAACTGGGAGGAGGACGGCCGTTCTCATTTGTACCCGGAGAGCCAAGGTCTTGTCCTGGTTGAAGGATGGTGATGTAATCACTTTGGAGTTCGGTAAAATTACCGTCAGTTGTTACCAAACGCAACAACACGAAGTATTCCTCAGACGAGAAGAGATTGTCGGGCGTTTCGATCGTAGTCTTCATGTCTTGGATGTTGAGATTCGGAGGTGCTTGACCGGCAGAAGCGACGTTGCCACCGCTCATGAATGCAACAAGGCTGCTCAAATCATAGTAGACTGTGGGCACACTGTCGTATGTCCAAGAAACCACAACGGTATCGCCAGCTTGGTATTCAGTCTTGTCAGTAGAGACGGAAGTAATTGTAGCAGACGCCATTGCAAGAGTAGCAAGTACGAAAAGGATTGAGAGACGCATTATGTTTTTACTGTTTTTATAGCTATTATGAACTATATATAGTATTAGGTTTATAGTACTTAAAAAATTGCCATTACTAAAAATAGTGATATTTAAGCATATTATCTTTAAAAAAGAAGAGGATAGATATGAAGCAGTTTTATTCCTCACGAACTATCTTATATTCTTTATTTTTTGTGTAGGTTTGGATGTTGGCTTCTAAGTCATCTAGCGAGATTTTAACACCGTAGAATGATTTTTTTGTAGCAGTATGTTTTACTGTTTTAGCTTTTAGTCCTAAAACTTCAACAGTTGAAATAAAAGTTGATTTTGATACGCGAGTTGCCATTGATACATTATTATCTATGCACCATTCGTTATATAGTTTATGTAAAGTCACAAACTTTGTATATATTACATTATCGTGTATGTACGTCGAAACCAACTCAATATCATGTTCGAAAAGTTCTAATACAAATTTAATTGGGTTAGGCAAGCTGAGAGCTAATTGTTTTACTTTTAACGCTGTGACAGGAACCATACGGACATTTCTTGCCTTATATTTTCGATTTTTAAAATATTGGTAAACGCCTTTAAGAAAGGTTATGTCATTAAGTTCACGTCGAAGAATTTTAATGTAATCATAATTGTTAGCGTATCGATTATCACATTGTATGAAACAAAAGCGGCGATCGCTTTGTTCGATATATAGAGCACCTTCGTCATTGGTTGTAATAATATAACGGGCAAAAGTTTTTATAATTTTCGCATCTTTAAATTTCTCTTCAATTCGCACACTACTATCTGTAATCATACCTTTTAATACGTTTTTGTTGGCCCATGCTGCACCTTTAGTGCTTATCTCATTGAGACAGATAAGCAGTTTATCCTTTTTTTCAGCATTAAATTTAGAGAATGTTGCGATACCATCATTTTCTGATAACACATAGCGACTACCTATGATTTTTGTCAACAATTCCATTAGAAGTCCTTTGCCAGTACCTTGTTGTGATATAATAACCGGGCAAGTAAGAGGATTTAAATGGGGATCTTGAATTAACATCGAAATCCAGTCGAAAAACCATTCTATTACAATCTCATCTCCACCACAGATAATTTCTTTTAAATGAGTGTAATGGGCTGAAGTGGTAAAATCTGAATAGAATACATCTGATTTCACATGAGGTTCGATATCAAATCCAGTGTATGTATTAAAACCCCGCGTAAGATCTTTGGGGTCGGGTGAAAAATATCTAGCTGGATATTTTCTAATTTTCATATTTTTCATCAGATATACAACATAAGCATCTAATGTGTAAAATGTTTTAGTGTTTACCACGATTCCACAGGCAATATTTAAATCGTTTTTAAAATTATCATGTTGTACCCAACGATAATCGTTGCCATATATTGTAGTGACTTTAGTTTTTACTAAAACAGTACCATGAGCACCTTGAATAATGACAATAACCTCTTTTAACCAGGTATCAACAAAATTTTTAGTAAGTTGACTTGGAACAAATTTAATATTTTGATGAAAATGGTATTTGCTCACATCTTTTGTTTCTACATCGGTATATGGTTTTACATCATCAAGAGTTTCTCTTTCTTCATATTTTGCAAAATAATGGATATATTTCTGATTACCTTGACAACTTTCACTTTTACACTTAAATATTACACCTTTGGGTGTAATTAATACATGACATCCATTTGAATCATGAAGGCGACCGTACGTACAACGCCTGGGGACTTTTTTATTTTTAAAACTAATGCACACAGGTTGTCCAGGATTTTTGATTATAACACTTAGATCAATGTTTTTTATCTTGTTTTTAATGATTTTAATTAAAATTTTATAATTAAGCTCTTCTGCCTTATCATATAATGGGTATGTGATATATGGCTTCGTTGGTTCTTCTCCGGGGGCATAAATCAAATGATGAATGATCATTTTTTTATCTTCTGGTAATAACATACCAGAATGAATATCATATGGAAGTAATACTCTTTCTTTGTCACCTTTATGTGAATATATAGTTCGCATGGCTCTATTACGCGAATAAACACATAAATCTATAATAGGCTCCAGAGTGTTATTGTTTAAATTTAAATCAAATAAATTATCATAGTTACCTATTTTTTCTTCATATTTTAGCACTAACGTTACGTAATCCCAAAATTCTCGCTGTTTCAGATTATTTTCAAATACGAACTCGTAACAGAAATGAAGTGATAATTTCTTGCCAGTACATATCAACCAATGACATAACGATGGGTCAAATATCATTTGTAGAGAGATAAACACATCTTTCAGTAACATCTCAAACTCTCTAGCAATTGTTATTTTTTTTAATAACAAATCTTCTTCTGGTAGATCAATACAGCTACCAGAGTCCAAATCTGCAAACATTTTTTGAGGTTTGTCTGCAACAAGAACTTCATAAAATGTACGATCTTTAGGGGGTGTATGGAGAATATAATCAATGAACTCATTTTGACAAACCATACTAGCAAATTTATGAGTATGTTTCTTAGTTTTTTGATTAAAATCAAGTTGCTTGATAAGAATTCCGTCATACTCTAACACATCAGGCATCGCCGGTTCTTGTTTAAAGAACCATTGTATCTCCGGAGTCATGATAAATAGAGTGTTTATTTTGACTATATAGAAATTGTTTATTTTGACTATATGGTATCTAATATTAATACAAAAATAAATAATTAATGGTTGGCAGAATTTTTTTGTCGTAACCTTCTTGCCTTGCGTATAGCTGCTATACGCTCTTTATTAGCATGATAATATGTTAAAGCTCTTTCTCTTCGTTTTTCCATAAAATCTCCACCGTGAATATCATTATCTTTTTTTTCATAATATGCGTTTAACATTTTGATTTTAGCTGCAGCTCTTATTTTTTCACGATGTGATTCTCTATATTTTTTGTTAGCGCGTTTTTGCGCTTCAGTCTGTGGCATCTTTAAAATATATATATTATAAAGTTATATTTTCTATCGGAGATTTTTTGGTGGTTAGATCTAGTTCATATATATTTTTAAGACGATAGAGATGATAGCACGTTATTATTATGTCATATGGTTAGAAGTTAGATTGTTAGAGTTAGGTTTAGGCCGAACCATATTGTAGTTCACAAAAAAAATTTCTTCATTTTAAAATCTAACAATCTAACTAATATAAAAAATAGACATACAATGCTATATAATATGTAGTAATGTCCTCTATTGTGGATATATTTCTCGAAAGTAAAACCTAACTTTTATCTAACCAGAGTATAACTTACTTAACTTTTTAAAAAACAATAATAACATGCTTTTCATGCCGCGTAAGGTCCATTAATTTTATATTCTTATTTTTTGTGTATGCACAAATACGATACAGCGTCATCAATATATTTTCCAATGTTGTCATCAATGCGCGAACGTATTAATAAATCATTTTTGCAACGACTGCAAATTTGCAGAGGTTTATGCGCAATATCATACCATCTGCGCCTTTTGCATATAATGCAGTATGTTTTTAACTCACTAAATGTTGGAATGTATTTTATGAAGAAAAGCTGTCTACGCGCGTCATCTATTTGATGTTGAGGGACTGTAACATATATATCTTCTGCATCGGAATCTTCTTCTTTTTGTTTTACTATCTTATAACATTCATGACAAAAAGGTTTTTGCTTTTCACTTAAATAATCTAATCCGCAATATAAACATATTTTAAGAGATAGGAACTTAGACCAAGTTTCATCATAGGTTTTAGGTCCTGATTTTAGCCTATACAGTTGCACAATATCGCGCGTGCGCCATAAACTGAATCTTGACCGATATTTACCGGTCAATAAAATTTCATGTAGTTTTTCAAAATCATCATTTGTGTTTACGTTTACTACTTCATAATATCCTAGTTCTTTTGCAATTTCAAGAAGTTCTTTTCTATTTGGGCTTTTCTTTTCGGGTTTCTCCAGCTGCTCTTTTACCTTCCAACGAATGATTTTCTTAATCCATTCGTCTTTATTATCATTCACTTCTTTTTTGATCCTATCGTATACCATCGTGTAATTTTCACGGTGTTTGTCAAAACGTTCTCTATACTTTTTATATTCGTCAGGTACGTCTACTTTGCAATATAACATCGTATGTACACCAGTTATTTTTTTACAAAACGTCAAGATACTTTTAAGATCTACCTTATCTAGAGAGATGATCTCACTTTTATCAAACAAATGATCTTCAAACTCTCTTAAAATATGTTTTTCATTTGCGATGTATGCGTCGTTTGGCCACAAAAAGATCATCATGGCATTACTATAAGCAGTCTGATATCGTTTATATAATGAAATATGAGCATGGTTAATCCCATGGCTGGTCATACCGACCTTTACCGAAGTTTGGTGCGTACCAGGTACAATGCAATAGTTACTCATAGATCTTTATGTATATATTAAAGCTTTCCTTAAATACTATTATATATAAAAGATGGATACCTTATTATTTACACGTAATTTACGTTTTAGAATTGAAACTAACGCACCTGCTAAATGGCAAGAAAAATGGAAAAAATTCAAAAAGAGATGCGAAAATGGTGATAACGAATCATTAATAGAAGATGTAAAAACACGCTGTAAATTAGAAAAATTAAAAACAATGCCTTATCTTAAACGTGCAGAAGGTGGTCTAGGAGGTAATGATAATATGATTAACAAACAACTTCGATTTAGATTTGATCCTAATGCGGACGGATTATTATATCTAGACAATGACGTAGTATTGAATATTATTGATACTAATGTAGAAAAATGGTCGTACGAAGAGTTATATGATATTATAAGAGCATTCACAAAAGTTATAAAAAATATAATGTGGGGAAAATGTGTCACAGGTTGTATTGAGTTGTCGAGAATAAAAAAGAAACATTGTAAAACAGAATCTGATGCACTTATGGAAGCAGCAATACAATTTATGAGGGATGTGGTATACTAACGCTACAAACCTAGTCTTTTGGCCAAATCTAAATATACTGCCTTAGTTACATCACCATTCAGTTTATCGGCCTCTTTCATCTCATCTTCAAGGGTTACACCTTCATTAATTAGGAGCAACAGAATTTTATCAGCTGATTCTAATGATTTACATGTTTTACAACGTTGCCGTTTTTTCACTTCTGAACGAGGCATCTCATATATTCTAACATTTTAACTTATCTAATTTTCTTTTTTCTCCTTCGTTTCTCAGCCTTGTATACATCTTTTGTGACACCGGTAGTAAATGCATCGTATGTTTCCCTAAAGAAAGAACCAGTCTCACCTGCACCTTCGACTACTTTCGCCTTTATATCTCGTTCTCCTGACTGGAAACTATAATAGATAAGTACAATTATGAAAATTATAAATAAAGGACCGACAAGAGGTCCAATTAAGGCTCCAAACATTTTGATGAATATATTAAAAAATAAAAAAACATGTTACCAATGTTATATCAACTTGTCATCATATAAGTACAAGTTGTCATCATATAAGTACAAGTTGTCATCATATAAGGACAAAAAATAACCATCACTGTTTTTGCGGCCTTTAGTCGTTGCGAAGCAACGGCGTCAAAAGGCCATTACCATTGATTTTGCGGCCTTTAGTCGTTGCGAAGCAACGGCGTCAAAAGGCCAGTCAAAAGGCCTTTCTCCAATTTTTTGATCTCCTCGTCACTTTCTTTTATCTTTTTGCGAAGAGCTGCATTCTCAGCCTTGTATATCTCTATCAAGGCCGAGACTGAATGTTCATCGATCAAAGTCTTCGATGGCTTAGATTTGACGGGAAAGGAGTTCATTGTATCAAGTAGGTCGTATTGTGTACCCAATTAGGTATTAGCTGGGTAGTCCTTAAAAAATTGCCATAAATAACCATCACTGTTTTTGCGGCCTTTAGGTTTGCGAGCACAGCGAGAAAGCCGTCAAAAGGCCAGTCAAAATACTAACGAGCACCTTTAGTAAGATCACCACTTGTACATTCAGAGGTTTGTTCTAAAACAGTGAGCATATCTACAATGTAATTGGAAATATGAAGTTGTCTATCTTTGTGTACTACGTGAATGTCGTGCAGAGCGCTCATTTGAATTTCTGCGCTTACCAATTTACTACTTTCTAAATAATCGGGTGTACGACGCATTGTGTTGATTGTGATTGAATTACCCCAGATGACATAATAAAACTTGCAATTAGGATGCTGTGCACAATTCGCCAAGATATTACTAATATGTGTTTCAAATGCTCCTTTACGTATTTGATCACTCATCTTTAAATAAGATGATAATTCTATAATACATCTTAATTCACCTTTAACAATAAGGTGAAAATCACCTGCAATATGTGGTATAGTTTCAGTGTGTACTTTAGCGCGAATTGAATCAGCAATGCAATCAGTCACGTGTTTACTGACTAATACATATGTATCATCGCTAAATTTAGGTTTATGTGAAGCAGCTCCCATTATCGTCTTATGGCAGTATTACAGTATTTAACTTTCAAAAATAGAACTTTTGGCTGCCCTTTTGACGCGGTCGCTTCGCAACCACTAAAGGGCACAAAAGCCATAAAGTAATTTTCAATCTTTTTTGTGCCCTTTAGTGGTTGCGAAGCGACCGCGTCAAAAGGGCAGTCAAAAGGGCATTTTTGAATATACTATCATCTTAAAACAGTATTTACATTCTTTAGAGAAAGATCAATGTCAAGGTGCGAATATTATTCACGAGGAGTTCGTCTGTTTCATCCCCTAGGGGAAAATCGTTTATATAAAGTGGCTATCAACCATAAGAATGATGGAAAATTTTATTATATCGCATATGCGATATGCGATGAATGTATCAGCAAAAATCTCGAATGCAGAATTTACGATCATATAGATGCAATATCATATTATCTTGTAGTACATGAAACAATGCAGATATTTAAACAAGTCGCAAAAGAAGACATTGTAGAAGATTATAATAGACGCACTGGTATGTATGTAAAAGCCGCAAAAAACCAGAAAATTTAATTTGAAGATATAAATGAGTTCAAATAGAAAAGTGAATTTTAGAATGTTGTGTCACTTGAGACTTGCCGTTTGATGAGAAGTTGCAATAATCACATTTGTATGTATGTTCGAACTTGTGATGTTTTATGTGTTTTTTTAAAGCTCGGGGGTCATTAAACGCCCATTTACATACATCGCACTTATAAGGTTTTTCACCAGTATGAGTTCGCATATGCAGAGCTAAACTATCAGACGCATTAAACGCCTTTCCACAAACATCACACGCATAAGGTCTTTCGCCGGTATGTGTTCTCCTATGTCTTATCAAACTGCTAGATGTTGTAAACGCCTTCCCACAGTCACACTTATGAGGTCTTTCGCCAGTGTGCATTCTCTTATGAACATTTAAAATACTCCAGACAGAAAATGACTGACCGCAATCATCACACACGTAAGGTTTTTCACCGGTATGAATTCTCATGTGTTTTTTCAAATTTCCCATTTTTGCAAATGCTTTTTCGCATACATCACACATATAAGGTCTTTCGCCAGTGTGAGTTCTCATATGCTCAGTCAAAGCGAATGGTTTAGCAAACAAAGCCCCACACACCTTACAAACATGTGTTTGTTTATGGATGACCAATGCTTCTGCTTCTATAAACTCAGCTTTGCATACTTCACACTTATACAAATCATGTCGTTTAGCGCGTTTTCTGGGTACATTACTAGAACTAGAAGTGCTTTCATTAGGGTCTTTTCTTTTAGTGGAAAGCGTTGAGTCGTCCATTATCTCAGTTTTAGCCATTCTTTTACCAAAAGAATTGATACTATAACTCTATTTCAAAAAGAGCTTTTACAAAAGCTCACCAAAAAAAGCTTTACAAAAGCCCCATGTGAAATACCATTTCCTCTGGTAAATGTTCTAATAGCAGTTTACGTGCTTTGTGTTCTTTATCTTGCTTATATATACCACTATATCTGTCGAGCCAAATTGTTAATTGACCGACTTTTTTATAATTGTTGCAACGAAAACTGTATATCGCATCCTCTAATTTTATACCGAAATTTAGTGAGAGACACAGATCGTCGTATGATTCTTTTGTGAGCCATACAACATCATCCATTTTATCAAATTCGTGTTTTATTCCATGGTTAGTTAATATCGTAATAAGTAGCGAACGGATCTTGTACCAGGTTTGTTGTCTTATCCATTGAGTTACATGATCTGGGTTACAATTATCATAGCTACGTTTACACTCATCGGAACATCGTTTTAATAATTCTCCAAGAGTATGCCCTTTGGCATCAACTGTACAACCAACAAGATGTTTTCCAAGACTCATATCTACCTATAGTTAAATGATAACCTATCTATTATTTACTATTATTATACTTCAAAAAGAGTTTTTGTGAGCTTTTACAAAAACATAAAAAGAGTTCAAATTGATTCCATTTGAGATAATATTTCTTCTGGCAAGTGTTCTAGCATTAGTTTATATGCATGTCGTGCTCTATCTCTTTTACCCGAAACCTCACTTTCATAACTATAATCGTATATAAATGTTAAGTTTTCTGATGTTGTACCGCTAATCGCGAATAAGTATGTACTTCCCCCACGTGGTGAGACTCGTAATAGGACTGAACCATCAAGTCCTGCAGTTTCTTCTGAGAACCATACTATATCATCCTTTGTTTTTACTGATTCATGGTTCATTCCATTGTTGGTCAAAATCGCAATAATTAAAGAATGAATATCACGCCAGTATTGCCCTGCTAATATGCGCATGTCATGGGAAGAAACCTTATTGGCAATACATAATTTATAGTCCGCAGAACGCTGTTTTAATAACTCGTTAAGAGTACGTCCTTTGGAATCAACAGTGTAACCTTCGAGATGTTTTCCAAGACTCATTTTTATCAATGTATATAGTAATATGCTTGTATATACTTCAAAAAGAGCTTTTGACGGCGACGCATAGCGTCACCTAAAGTTCGCAAAAAACTAAAAATGAGCTTTTGCAAAAGCTCATCAAAACTAAAAAAGAGCACGCTTAGTAAGAACTGGTTCATACATCTTACCATTATAATACCACTCAGTTGAGACAAGTTTACCATCAGGAGTATATATACTACAAGCCG
>TARA_R110002060_G_scaffold75949_1_pt1 | contig 44038 bp, 50 predicted proteins | sample TARA_R110002060 | Tara Oceans TARA_R110002060 (sample SAMEA4397091) | marine metagenome | biome: Polar Biome; feature: [MES] marine water layer (ENVO:01000295) within the mesopelagic zone...; material: water (ENVO:00002006), including particulate matter (ENVO:01000060) such as...... | reverse complement strand
GCGAGGCACCATGACCGAAGGTCGTGCGTGGCGATAAGCGCCTGCGGCCTCTTAGGAGAACTTCCCAAAAAAGTAACAAGGAATAACACTGATCTTTTGCGAACTTTAGGTCTTCGAGCGTAGCGAGAAGGCCGTCAAAAGTTCAGAAGAATAACGGTAGATTGCGATCTGTACTTTGGTAGTAAATTTCCTTATCAGTGGTTCTCATTTCCTTAACTACTTTTTTCCACGTTCTATCTCTCAACCTAATCGTTTCTTTCTCAGGTAGATGAATGTTACTCAAAAGTTCCAACATCGTGCGTTTATCTTTCACAAAGATTTCTACGAGCTTCCATCCCAAAAACATGTAAGGGATGTTCTTTCCATTGTCATACTTAGACCATAGTTCAATGATGCGGCATACGCGCTGTAATATACTAGTGTATTCGTATTTGGGTATAACAACAGGTTCTTTCTTTGCTAGACGGTATTTGATGTGAGCAGCGTGTTTATTATATTTAGCAAGTTTTGTCTTCGTTAAATATTCACGTACTTCATTGACGCTTTTAATAAAGAACACATCTTCTGCATGCATACATTGGCGAATCTTTGCAATGTCACTGTCAACGATTCCCATAGGAGGACCCTTTCCTAAAATCTTGGTTTCGAATTGTTTTTCAAAATACTTTACATTATTATGTCCGCTGGTATGCGTGCTATTATACAAAGTGTTAATACAATATTGTTTGCGAATCAGCCCACAATTGGCACAATAAGTGAAAGAACCCTCAGAATCTTCACATTGTTCTGCTTCACAACTACATGTTTCCTCTTCTACTGCTAGTGTGCGATTGATCTTTTCCAAGATATAACGCTTTAGAAGTCTTTGTACATTCTCATTCTTGGATAGTTTGATCCTGCTATACAATGTTGACAATTGCCCCTCAATATCTAATGATACAACGATACGATAGTAATCATCTGTATCACCTACTTCATAACACTTCAGAAGTGAAACTGCTACGTTTTCCATGTACAGTTTATGAAGGTTTTTCACGTGTGTTGTGAACGCTGGTTCGTATTTACAACACTGTTTTAGAATGTTAAACCTCTTGCTAAGTAACAAATGAATGCTTTCCGATGTATCCATTTTTGTCTTTTCTTCTCATACTTTTTACGCAGACGATACAAATGTGTTAAGAATATACTATATAAATCAGTTTTCTTAATAAGCTTTTAGACCTGTTTTTACAAAAAAAAATAAAAAATTATGAAAACTTACATCCTCTTATTCATCATTATTGTGTTGTTGGCAGTGTACTTGTATAAAGAAAAAGATGATACAATGAAGTATTTTAACGAAGGGTTATCTACACCACTGTCCAAACTAACCACATTGCCTATCTCTCCTTCTGGTCATAGAGAATAGAGTGAGCTTTTTGTTTTTGGTAAACTTTTTCTAAAAGTTTAGTTTAGGTGCCAGGAATGCTTACAAGTGATGCATGTGATAAGGGTGGTAGAAGACTCATCTAGGCTGCGAGATTGGTACTCAGTCTTTTCGCATTCATTGCCATGACAATGTGAGCAGATGTAATGTGTTGTAATACCTTTCTTAACCTTTGCGTTTGCTCTCTTATTCAACATATTTTGTATAGTTTGAATTTTTTCCGTAATAGTTAGATCTACTACTTTCTTTTCGCCTAATTGAGTAAGGAACTTGATTGATTCAGATGTGTTTTTTATGATTTCTCCCACAATGAAAGGTGAGTACAAATCTGACATTTTATCAATTCGTTTCAATAACTTGATCACGATCGCGTTGTAAGAGCGTTTAATCTTAATCAATGACCAGTTTACATACGATGAGTTTTTATCAGTTCTATACAACAATTCCTTAAAGCATCCACTTTCTAAAAGATAACTTTTCATATATTTTGTATAAATTGGTTGGATTGCGAACAGTGGGTGAATATTAAGATAAGTAAAGAATGATATAATAGTTTCAATACGCTCAGATGGATAGTCTACTAGCTTACTAATGTAACATCGTAATGCAAAATCATCATGCAATGTGATAATACTATTCACGTCTAATTTAGCGATCACCGCTATATCTAAGTGTTTTGGGTCCACTTCTGGATCGTCAATAACACTATAGTATTCTTTAGTATGATGAAAGAACCCCAAAGCGTTAAGTACTTTACACATAATATGATTATACTTGTCTGTACATGTGTTTTCTGATCTAGATGCGGTTAATTTACATACTGAAATAGTATATTCATTTATGTTGTCTAAAAGTGACTGAATTTCATCACCTGTTAAAGTATTAGATAGATAATTTGATAGATGTTCTTCATAAAACTTTTTACTTACCTCTGATATATTCACCATGATCCTTTAAGGTAATAATATCTTATTCTTAATTCAAAAAGAACTTTATAAAAGTTCATCAAGATACTGAAAGATAAAGCTAAGCTCATAAAAAAAGTTGGTTAGAAGTCAACCTCATAATTATATGCCCAGTCACCTGAGTGATTTTTCACGATCGCTGGTCCATTTGCATTATGTAATTTTCCTCTTTGATACCAATTCATTTTGACAACGGATGATTCTTTAAATGGGTAATAAACTTCGGCGGGTCCATTGACGCGATGCAATTCATTATTTTCATAGAAATGAATAGAGGTGATCTTACCAGTAAAATCTCTATGTATTTCAGCAGGTTTTCCAACACGATGACGCTTCCCTTTTACATAATATTCTGATAATTCTACCACTCCAGATCGATTGACTCGGCAAACTGCTGGACCTTTTGTATTATGGAGTTTTCCATCATAATAATGTTTTGTGGTCGTATCGCCGTATACTGATCTATATACCTCAATTTTATATTTATTATGTTCTTCAATACAACGTTTAGCACTCAGTGCCGCGATGGTTGCTCCCAAAAGTACGGAAAACATATTGTAAGATGTATTATGTTGTACATGCTTCAAAAAAGAATTACCAGTAATAAGAGTAAGCTTTACCTTCACTATAATGTATAACCGTGGGACCGTTTTTATTGCATCTTTTGCCTTTTGTGTACCAAACTTCACTATAAATGCTACCATCCTTATTATAAGTAATAAACGCCGGCCCATTTGTCCTATCCATTACACCATGTAAATAGTATTTCTCACTGTGTAAAAACACGTCATCCAAATTGTATGTAATACAAGCTGGTCCTTTTGTGTTATGTAATTTACCATCATACAAATGTTGTATTTCTTTTTTACCATATGACATTCCTGATGTTTTGCAATGATATGTTATGGTTTCTACGACTTTAGTTTCATATTTGTTGTATTCTTCTACACAACGCTTAGCACTCAGTGCCACGATAGTTGCTCCCAAAAGTACTGAAAACATGATAAATTGATAATAGTCTATACATACTTCAAAAAATGATTAACCTTCAAAATTTTTACATTCCCCGATATGAAATGCGCTTACCCTTAAAGTAATCTATTTTATTTTCTAAACGTCTATTTTTATCAAGTTCTTTGTTATACAATTGTTTAACCTCTTCAAGTTCTTTGTTATACAATTGTTTAACCTCTTCAAGTTCTTTGTTATACAATTGTTTTACCTCTTCAAGTTCTTTGTTGTATTCGTCCACACAACGTTTAGCACTCAGTGCCGCGATGGTTGCTCCCAAAAGTACTGAAAACATGTTGTAAGATGTATTATACTGTACATACTTCAAAAAATGATTATCAACATCTAACTTTGGATAGTATCTTTAGATAGCTCCTGTTTAAGGATAGTTACTTCTTCATGAGTTGGGTGCTAATACTAATAGCTGCAACACCCAGCACTACATAACTAGCTACTTGAGTGATGTCAACATTTACATCTCGCAGTTTGTCTAAATAGTTCCAAGAAGGTTGCTTGCCAAACGTTTCAGGATCAACATCAAACTGTTCTTCACCACCCAGAAAGTAGAGGCATTTCTCAATCTGACCATCTTCGTTATATTCAATAACAGCTGGACCAGTTGTGCAATGCAAGTTGCTTCGTTGAAAATCATCTGTAGGTAGCTTGTCATATTTCTTAACAAGCTTCAGATTACCATCATCATAATACCATCTTTCCACATTAAAGAATATCGAAGATTGTCCCGGTTCATGCGGGTTAGTAAATTTGCCGTTTGTAGATTGGTTAAGACCCATGGTTGTTAAGGTGTGTTATCTTGATAATGTGAGATGAAGTGTATTATGGCTGTATATTATTCAAAAATAACCAATCTAAAACATACATAATCATATATAAAAGGATGGAGTTTACAACTAGTTTTCAACATGATTTAAATGAGGAATTACAAAAACAGCTAAAACTGTTTGATGCTTCTGAGAGTTTCCTCAAGACGTACCAAGAAATCCCTCTTCACTATTTAAAGAAAAATGTCCGCGGTTTGTTGGTGTACCAGGAGATGGGTACGGGTAAATCTATCCTGGCTGCTGCTATTGCAAACACATTCGCAGCACAAAACTATAAGGTGGTATTTCTCAGCGCTAAAGCATTACATTCTAACTTTGAAAAGAACACAAAGTTCTACGCTGAGAAGACAGGCACTGAACCTACCCCTGTTACATATGTAACATCTAATTCATCTAATATTTATGATAAATTGCGTGATATTTTAGATGACAGCGTATTAATCGTAGATGAAGCACATAATCTTTTTAATACTATTACCAATGGATCGAAGAATATGATGAAAGTGTATGATCTAATTATGGCTACAAAAAATATAAAAATTATTTTCCTCACAGGTTCAGTTCTCGTTAATGAACCATTTGAACTAGTACCGTGTTTTAATATGCTTGCAGGATACCTCAGAAAGAAGAACACCTTATTTCCTGAAATCCGGGAATATTTTAATGAAGAGTTTGTAGGTCCAAATGGGTTTATAAAGAACAAAGCAAAGTTTCAGGACAGAGTAACAGGCTACGTTACGTATCAAGGTAGTACATATGATCCAACTAAGAAGCGAGAAGGCTTCCCTGACGCATTACCAGACAAAATTATTAAACTTAAGATGAGTGAATATCAATTGCAACAATATCAGCTGGCAAAGAATCTCGAAGATCAGGAACGTAATATGAAAGTTAAAAGTTACGATCGTATGACAAAACCTAAAAGCAAGTCTTACAGTAGTTATCGTATTAAAACTCGACAAATGTGCAATTTCGTGTTTCCTGAAGGTATAACTATTACAACTATTACTGATGAACATCTTAAGGATATAATGAAGTATGGCCCTAAATTTCACAGTATTTATGAGAATGTAGAAAAACACCCTAACAATCTACATCTGTTCTATAGTTTCTTCGTCGAGGGCCCAGGTTCCGGTATTATGTCGAAATATCTAGAGTATAAAGGATACTCTAAATACAACGCTAAAGCACCTGCTGCAAAATCATACGCTATGATTAATGGTAGTGTACCAGTTGAAGAACGGGACGAAATCGTGAAAGCGTTTAACTCTGAAGAGAATAAAAATGGTAAACTTATTAGAATACTGCTTATCTCTGAAACAGCTATTGAGGGACTTGATTTGAAAAACATTCGTCACATTTACCAACTGGAGCCAGCGTGGAATCTTCGAGTTACTGATCAACTTAAAGCGAGAGGTGTTCGCCTTAACAGTCATACGATGTTACCAGAGAAAGAACGCAATGTTCAGTTCTATATCTATCTTATGGATCTAGATGGAATCTCTACTGATGAGGACATGTATCGGTTAAGTATGAAGAAAGCCCATACTAATGAAAGCTTTCTCAATGCATTGGTAGAATCTGCCATTGATTGTGAACTATTTAATAAGAATCCAAAGATTACATGCCGTTCTTGTTATCCTTCGGGCAAACGCTTATATACAGATGATTTCTACACCGACATAAATGTCCCAAGTAAATGTAAATCAGAAGAAACTGTCGAAGCTGAAGAAGTTAAAATCAATGGAAAAACTTACTATAAATATAATAAGAGATTGTTTCAGTACGATAAAGAAGCAGACGCATACATCCCGGTTAAAAACTTTACCATTGAGTAAACTCGGTTTATTATTGAGTAATTAGTGAATACTAAGATGGCAGCTGTTGTAGCACCTATTGCCATTGAAACAGGGGCGACAGCTGCATGGAATGCCCGTTCTGGGCTTCAAGGTACGATGCAGCGTGCGAGAAAAGTAAATGCTACAGATCTTAAACGCATTGGATATATCGTATTGGCGGTGCTAGTTGTCATTTTTCTAATGTGGTATGCCTATAGTGATCGTTTCACAGTACCAATGTACAAATTCCGCCAACCTGTGACACCTTGGAGAGATATTCCTTATACATCTCACTATTTTAAGGTATTTGCACCTGATAGTACAAGGAATCTACTTTAACCAATCTAAATAAAAAGTTAAGCAAAAAAGGATGAGCCAATATAGTGTTGGCGTAGCAATGCTAGTAACAGGTGTTCTTATTAGCGGTGCAGCTTTGTTATATATGTATAATGAATCCGCAGCGAATACTACGGAAACACCCCAGTAAATATAATTCTTATTGGTACTCCTTAAAGTGGTCTGGTACTTCTACATTATGAGATTTAAACCAATTAAAAATATCAACGCCATTCATCATTGTTTTTTTACCGGAAACAATCACTTGATGCCTACAAGGGTAAGTTTCTATGCAAGCGCGATATATTTCCAAAGTTTCATTATTATGCTTATATTTGTCAGTATCCATCGTGTTAATCTATATCTTGATGCTAATATACTTTTTATAAGTTTAAAAAGCTCTATCTTTAGATAAAAGCTCTATACCCTTTTGCGAACTTTAGGCCTTTGCCGTAGGTAATGGACGTCAAAAGTTCTTTTTTGAAGTATAAATACAATAATACAGAATCTAATAACAAAGATGAGTAATCTAGGAGAAAAATGCGTTCTTGAAGATTATGCCCATTTAATTTTGGTGGATGATTCATGTGCTCATTACCCCAGCAGATATAAATGTTGCGTTTGTTCTAAATATGTTTGTAGTTCTCACAGTTATCGTTTATTTCCGACACACTTTGACGCTGATAGTAATATATGTGCAAGATGTATCGTGATGAACACACACTTTACGTATGATGGTAAAACTCATAATACACGAGAATGTTTATGTGAAAAAACTATAGATAAATTAGCACAAATTTACGATCCTCTCATCAAATCGTGTAAATAATTTGGTTTAGTTTGTCTATAATTTTTGTTGTTTTTTCCTAAAAAGAGCATTTTTGAAGCAACTATTGTTTATTATGCAACATAAAGAAAGATGAGTAATCTAGAAGAAAAGTGTGTTCTTGCCGAATATCCTACACCAACTACAAAACATGTAAAATGTAAACAACCCACTTACAAGTGCTTAACGTGTTCTGAACACGTCTGCGACCGCCACAGATATATTATGTATTTTGGTATAGTAATTATAGGATCTATATGCGCAAGATGCGTTGCAATGAACACACACTTTACACATTATGGTAAAACTCATAATACACGAGAATATTTATCTGAAAAAACTATAGATAAATTAGCACAAATTTACGATCCTCTCATCAAATCATGCAAATAAACACCTTTTGTCGCTCTTTTAGAAAAAGAACATACTTGTCTTTTGCCGCTCTTTTTTTAAAAGAGCATTTTTTGAAGTATCTATAGGGTATTAACTAAAACAATAAACAATGAATTATTCAGAAGATTGTTGTTCTCTTTATGGTTATCCTACGTTTTATGGTGCTTGTATTAATGATGGAAAAGAGTATTGCAATGTATGTGAAAAGGATGTTTGCCAAGAACATTGTACACGATTTTCTACATTTACATTATGTGACGATCTCATAATATGTGATAGATGTGGTAGTCAGGATATAGAATTTGTACACTGGGGTTATCTGTGCAAGACACATCGTATGTTTGATGCGGTAAGAATTAAGGAGTTAGAACAAATATATAATCCCATGATCAAGGTTTGTAAAGAATAAACTTTTTTATGAGTGTAATTTAAATACAATACAGTATAAAAGGAATAAACAAGGCGTTTATAAAAGTATATAAAACCTCATTTTATCCCAATAATGGTAAACGTCGAAGAACTGCTCTCTCTGGTAGAGAAGGATCCAGAACAAGTTAAAACTCTCTCAGAAGAAGATATTAAGAGGCTCCGAGTTCATATTGCTAATAAAACATACGGTGTAATTCCTGAAAGTAGTCAAGATAAACGTTATACGGCGATCTCAATTACTAATCTAGATGATAAGTTTCAGAAACAGCTTCTAGTTACAGGCCTGACATCATTCTTGTATCGCATGGCGGAGGAATATCGTCCTGAGATGAACCCAACCCCATCGGCCGATCGTGAGGAGTTTTTGGCTGAATTGACTTATGAGCAAAATGCTCATGCAAAACACATTGCGCTGAAGGAAAACTACGAAAAAGAAGCGCAACGTATCTCAGCGGAGATTAAAGCTCTGCAAGAGACAAAGCCAGTAAATGCACATATGCTTGGTAAAGCTAATGAGGATCTCTCTCAGGCCATCAGTAATATCAAGAAGATGGAAATTCTTGTAGCGGGCGCAAAGAAGAAGATCAACGACGTTTTGCACCGTAATGCACGTTCTCACATTCATGACTTTGTCGAGTACTATTTTCAGTATGATCCTGAGATTCACGTGCGTAGTGGCACTGATAATCGTTTTGCTATTTCTGAGAAGGTACCAGATGTCCCGCAGCACGTTCTCCGAGATCCAGTGAAGCCTCTCACCATTGAGCGCAAAGGTGAATTGTGTCTTCCTAATCCACCTAAGGAATTGTTCCTTAGTTTTAATACGTATCTCACTACAAACTATGACAGTCTGTACGCTACTACTTATCAGCTTTATCATGAAAAACCCGCGCTTGAATTCATTGCTACCATATTCAAGAGTAATATGACGGAAAAAGAAAAAGATGAATTTAAGGATAAGAATTCTGATACATTGCCAGTGCAAGTGATGTACTTGGAGGAAAAACAAAGATGTTACCTTGGACCATTCTCCAAGAACCGCGCTTGTCTCGAGTATTACAACGAACATACTGCATTGCTCCAGGCAATTTACGAAAAGATGGAACAAGATGAGAAGGCAGGTGAGGATATGCTTAAGCGTCGCAGAGATATCGAAAAGAAACAAAGTATTGCAGAAGTTGGCCCTGACGATCCCAATTTCACTAAGTGGAAAGAGAGTGGTAATAAGGATGCCGTTGTATATGTTACCAAGGAGGGAGAAATTCTTGAAGAACGTGAGGTTCAACATCTACCAATTCATGTCACCGACAGCAAAACTGGTTTTAAAACTAGAGAAATTCAGCTCAAGGCAGAGGCTCCAGAGAAAGATTCTGCAACAGGATATAAATCAACCGGTAAAGGTGGAATGTCTCGCGTGGTTGACACTCGCAAGCCGCTTGAATTGCCCGCAGCTGCGGCCAAAAAATAAATTAAAGTGATGTAATGATCTTCTCAGCTTTGTCTAATATAATTTTTTTATCTTTTGATTTTTTCTTTTTCCATAGACCCGCTCGTACGTCACCCTTCAATAAATTATCATGATTGTGAATAAAGTTCATAACTAATGCATTCCATTCATTAGCCACGATTTTGTTAGAAGAACCGATACTTTTCAATACATCCTGCATTTTACCTGCAGGTAAAATATACATCGTTTTAACTGATGGCCCACAATAAAACTCCGTTAAAACAAGCCCAAATACATACCAGGGATAAGAATTCACAAGATGGGTTTTCAACCAATCATAAACGTCTTGTGAACGAATTTGCGTTAGCAATGTAATATCGCGAAAACATCTCACCACATTATGATCAAGAGGTAAGCCACTTGTAATAATATGTTTTATGATGTCATTAAAATAATTGATGTTTGTGCTACCAGTGCTAAATGGTTTACTCATAGGATGCGTTTCTACCGCGGTAGATTCCATCGCTTTCCTGTAGCATTTCACGTATTTAGCACGGTAATACTCTCTCCCCAATAGGGTAAACACTACTGTGTTGGTAATCGCTATATCAGATCTATACTGCCTCATAATATTAATAATGTCCCAAGGTGTTATAATTCCCGTATTCATCAGTGTGAGAAGATATGGCAAAGGCATTGACATGTTTTGAGTGAAAAGTCCGGTAATATGTTCTAAGAGAATATCTCTATCATCCCAACAGTAATCAAGTTTTTCATCACTATTAGCATACACCATTGCTTCTTTCTGATATATTGATGCTGGACACGAAACATGGCTTGTGTTAATATGACTTACTTCATTATCCACAAGAGCACATAAATCATATTTTTCAATGTAATGACGACTGAATGATATAAAATCGTCGCATTCATTTTGGATTACTTCATCAAATGAGACAAGAAACAGTCTTGACGCATGAACGTTAAGATTATACTTGATCTTATCAAATTCCTGAAAAATATCAAAGTCTTCAGGATTTGCGATATAGATAGTGGTTACTCTAGGAGAGAGTTTATGAAGTGTTTTACAGATATTTTTGATGTTATAATCGGAATAATTAACATATGATTTTGGCAACTCTAGCTTATCATAAAAGGCCTTCATGCAACTACGCAGCAGCACAATCTTGTTTTTGTGACAATTAGTGAAAAACGAAGGATGTTCAACAACACAGACATGATCATATTTTATAGGGGATTCATCTGAGATTGATTCACTTGGCGTTTTGACACCTTTTGAATCATAGAAAAGTTGATTAGGCAATACAATCAACACTCTAAATAGATCTGCCATTTTTGAATAACAAAAGGTAGAATAAGCTCTATACTAATAATTTGGTTAAGTTAAATATCATTATGCCACACTATTGTTTCGAGGTGTGTACCTTTACGAACAAGTTTCTTAATCTAATTAAAGCAAACTTTGAGAACTATTACGGAGAATGTAAATCTATGGTTATGCGCCGATTCTTGTTAAGTGTATTTAATTTTACACTTATTGACGAATCAGACAATGACGCCATCACAGGCGGTGTTTCAGCTGAAGAAGACGAAGAAGACGATAAATTAACACCAATGCGTCATTATGTGAAAGCTTTGCAAGAAACGCATCATATTGAATATGAAGAAGATTCTAACTTTCGTCAAAAGATGATGGAATGCATGTTTGCTATTAAAAACTCGGATGGTGATCAAGCGTTTAGTGATCGTGTAATCGCTGGTACAATTAGCACATACAATGCGTTTGTACAATGTATCGCTAAAAAGCTAGACATTCAACGTAACTCTATTTTCAAACAAGTAAAACACCCCATCAACATTACAAATTTACTTGTTCACTTAGAAGACACTGAATTTCCATACATTAAAGATATGCGGAATGGATACGATATCATTTGTCAATATAGATCTAAGAAGAAGGCTGTTCAACTGGTTGAACAACCAGATAAGAAAGAAGAAAGTGACAAGGAAGATGATGAAGAAAGTGACAAGGAAGAAAGTGATGACGATCGAGATGATGATGAAGAAAAGGAAGAAAGTGACAAGGAAGAAAGTGATGACGAAGATGATGAATGATTTATTTTTTATACTTTAACAATAGATATATAAAACATATTTCAGTAAACCATTAAACAGTAAACCATTAAATAATAAATCATTCAAGCGATAAAATGGCAACAACATTCAAGTATATTCCCAGTAAAGTCTCAGAATCACTGATCATTCAGTTATGCCTTCCTTATAAGCATTGCTCTGTACGTACGCTGAGTGCTGTAAAAGATACGTCTTTTATCGAAAACGCAAAAGCTCCACAACACTCTATTTTCGTGCACAGTATCTGGTTGGCATGCAGAGAGAAATTTCTAGTTCCTCGAAACCGAGTTTTGGATTTGACTCTTAATTATGCAGATGGTAACATCATTATCTGCGTATTAAGCGCTCCGAAGAAATCACTCATTAAACGTAATATTAGTGTGTTTGCTTATATCAGCACTCCTGGATGTCGCACAAAGAGTCTAGGTATTTATAAAAACACATGTGAATTTTTAGGTGTGAAATATGTGCGTAATGAGTTCAATGCGTGTTATAATGAAATGGTAGCACAGTGGAAACCTACTATTACCGCATCGTCTCGTTACCTTGCAAAAGCCCCAGAGATTGCAGAGTTCAAAACTGTGTCGGAAAAACTTGTCAAACCTCCTAAAATTGCGGCTGAATCAGCTGTTTCATATGAACAAGATGACTATAGTAAATTCATTGAATTGAAATGTAATATGACATATGCCGCTATTGTTCGTGAGTATTTGGCTGGGCCGGTAATTCTTGACGATAAAATTTATGTAAGTCCTTTGTTAGATCTGAAGAAACTCTCTGGTAATGCAAGTATTATGAACTACTGCAAGCGTTTTAGACAAGTGTCTGTACATTTTACTGAGTATCTTCAACACATCTCATTGCCCTACGTACCAGTTTCAGCAGCATCCAAGATTACAGCAAAAAATATTGATGAATTAGAAAAAGCTATCAAAGCTTGCGTTTCATCATAGCTCTTTTAGAAAAAGAACGGCAAAAAATGTTGTTAGCTCTTTTTCTAAAAGAACTATTTTTTGATTTTCTTGCCACGCTTGTGCATTGGCACATGGTCTTCCAATACAAAACCAATGCGTTTTTCATGATCTTCTCGTTCTTCCAAATAATATGTTGTGTTGGCAGGGTCTCCCTTTAATCCTTTAATTATATCATTCTTTCCATCCTCTACACTGATAAGAGTATATAACATCATCAAGCACCCTTGCATATGTGTCATCAAATTGGCAAATTGTTTACGTGCACCCTCTGATTGCTCACCAAGATCTAACATATAATCTTTATCAACAATTGCAAAACAAAAAGATTTCTTTGCATTATCCTTTTCAAGAGTATAACCATCAGTAAAAGCCATAACATGTTCAAAGGTAATTTCTGGATAAACCATCGTAATATATTCTTTCAGTACCTTATCACATAACGCAGTGGCCATGGCAGCCTGCTGCTGAAACTTGGGATCATTCTTCAATTCTTCCGCTGACATCTTCACACCTTTCTTATTGATACAATTAATATGATTAGTGTTAAAAAAGACAGAACTTTTGACAGAACTTTTGACGGGTTTCTCGCTGCGCTAATTAACTCAACGTATGTTGAGTTAAGGACCTAAAGTTCGCAAAAGACTATGAAGTTTCCTAGGAGGCCACAGGCGCTTATCGCCACGCATGACCTTCGGTCATGGTGCCTCGCGACATTGCCGTATTTAATCGTTTAGACTTCTATTGAACAACTATGATAAGATCGCGAGGCACCATGACCGAAGGTCATGCGTGGCGATAAGCGCCTGCGGCCTCCTAGGAATCTCCTCCAAAAAATACCACTTGCTTATATCACTCTTTTTTGCGAACTTTAGGTCCTTAACTCAACATACGTTGAGTTAATTAGCGTAGCGAGAAAGCCGTTAAAGCTCAGTCAAAAGTTCAATCGGTAGAAAAGTCATAGATATAGGGTGACAGTTCAATAACCATCTCCCAATCGTGTCCTCCCATGTCAATAGCGCCACCTGTAGGTGAGACGATTGCAAAGTTAATGTCCATAAGCGCTGGCGCAGTACCAAGGCGAATAGCCTCACTAAATGCAGAATTTTCGATGTTAAAGATGCAGTCATCCTCCGCAGGTTCATATGTAGGGATAAAGCCATAATCAGCTAATACTGGCATTGCCAGGAGAATATTACGAGACGCTTCTGTTCCGTCTGCCACTATAACACCTGCGTCAATACCTGCAATAAGTGATGAAGTAATCCACACATACTTATCAATAGACAGATTACCCACTCCTGTCGAAGTATAAGAATTTAAACCAGCGTTGGTAGAAGTACCAAATCCAAGAATGGGACCAATAGAATCTGCAACGTTAAAGTCTAAGGCGAACACTCCCACGTCAGCAAATGTATACTTTCCAGTGACGCCATCATATGTTACTGTAGCAGTGGGAAGAACCGTTTGTACTTCAGTTTGTAATGCGGCAGCTAAACTACTACCGTTATAATTTGTACTGGGTACGCTTAAAGGATTACCATTGACCTCAAAATTGTTGCTTGTCGCCGTTACAGAGCTCCATACATGTGGTACCATAATACTACGAATCTTTGCAGATTTGGGTGTAAACGGAATAAGCCCGCGCGGAATTTGCACTGTAAAATTATCCGATGTGGTAATCGTCGGATTAATGCGATTTGCGCTATTAATGTAGATAGAACGGGGTTTCTTATGAATAGACATTCTTACAAGCAATATACTTAAGCAATATACTTTTATATATAACAATAGACTGATAGTCTTTAAAATCAATTAGGTGTAGTAAGTCTTTAAAAATCACAAAGCCTATAAATTATTTCCTAATAATAATGATTTTTGCTATTATTATTCTTATAATTATATTACTAAGTTTCATTTTAGCTTCAAACTATAGGAAACAAAACGAACCCTTTATTGATTGGACTAATACACCAACCATAGAATTTAAACCTAACGCGTGGCGATTCGATAGACATGGATATTAGCAACGAAGCAATTGCAGTTATTGTAGTACTTGTACTTGTTGTACTGTTGTGGTACAACAGCTGGAAAGTAGGCCGTTACGACCTGAGCTCATATATTCCGGGAGAAAGCATGGCAGTGCAACCTATGTATCAGGATTTCCTTGGTAGTGATCGTCTTCGTCGTGAGGGTATGGCAGTTCAGCCCATGTACCGCGATTTCCTCGGTAGCGACCGACTCCGCGAGAATATGGGTGGTAACCGTTATTATCTTGGCGGATACTAATCTTTTAGAAAAAGATCGCAAAAAACTTAAGGATCTTTTTCTAAAAACTCTTAAATATACTTACTTTTTTGATTTAAATTGCTATTGAAGTATACTCTTTTTCTAAAAGAGCCATCATCTCTGTTTTTACCGCTCTTTTTCTAAAAGAGCCATCATCTCTGTTTTTACCGCTCTTTTTCTAAAAGAGCCTATCTTTAGATAGTTACTTTTGAATAGTATACACATTACTATACACGTTACCATTAAACTGCGTTTTCCGCGATGGCTGCTCAAGAAGAATGCCCTGTTTGTTGTGAATCATTTAATCGTTCAACTCATAAACCGTTGAACTGCCCTTATTGTAATGTTGAGATGTGTCGTACGTGCACTGGACAAGCTATTATGTATGATATTGGTGACCCTGGTTGTCAAAGTTGTAAGAAGGTTTGGACTGATGATGTATTATACTCTTACTTTACTAAGAAGTTTGTTAATACGGAAATCGCCGAAAAACTTAAGAAGAAATATATGGAATTAGAAATGAGCTTGTTACCCGAAAGCCAGTACTTTGCATCTAAACTTAAAAAGGTAGATCAAATGGAAAAGGAATGGAAGATGTTTGATAAGACTAAAATTGATGCAATTAAGATGTCTCTGTATCAATCAGGTGTAAAAATTAACAGATTTACTCAGGAAAAGATTATTCTTAACGGTGTTGACGATGAAAGCTTAGAGAAAATCTTTAAAATCGATAAGTGTTTAAATGACAAAGATAGACTTAAGGCGTGTGTAATGTTTTGGGATGCAGTTGTGTATCAAAATGATTATTATGCAAAAAGACGTTATTTCTATGTTGCTTATTGGTATGGTAAACCTGGTAATCTAGAGGATATCCAACCATATATTAAGCAACTAGATGATTACAATCTAGATCTTTGTAAGTATACCGTAACGGTGAAATCACGTCGTAAATATGCATATAATGACGCCCGGCGTTACTTAGAACGTGGTGAAGACGTTGACCTACAAGAACCATTAGAATTTCGCACAAATTATAATCAAGTCAATCGTTTTAAGGAAACTCATAAGAAAGGAAATACTAAATACATTATGAAGTGTGCAGCTGAATCTTGTAATGGTTATCTTAATGAAGAAGCGCTTTGTGAGCAGTGTGATACACAGTATTGTAAAAAATGTGAAGAAGTCAAAGATGATTCACATGAATGTAAAAAGGAGAACGTTGACAGTGTTAAGATGAAGTATAAAAATAGTAAGCCATGCCCTAATCCTAATTGTGGAGTACCTATCTTTAAATCATCTGGTTGTAGTCAAATGTGGTGTACCGCGTGTCATACTATCTTTGATTGGAACACCCAATCTATCGTAGAGACTAAGAACATTCATAATCCTCATTACCATGAATATAATAGAGCTAAGAACGTGGCAGCTAATAGAGAAGCGGTGCAAGAAGAGCCAGATGAAGGTGAATGTGGTCGTCCCTCTCACGCTGCTATGCTTATAATCTCTGGAGGATTGGGTTTAAGAAATGAGTATAAAACCAAATATGGCCGCGCTAGCATTATTTCGCCTCGCCATCATAAGATTGACTTCCTACCGGAATTTCGTCGTATCCTTGGAGAAATTCTTGACGGGTCAAGATTGCGCTTTTACCCCGACGGGCGTTATACTGAGAACACTTTAATTAGAAGTCGCATTAGAGTAATTCAAGGACTTATGACTAAGGAAAGACTGGGAGAATTAGCACTTGAAACTGTAAGATACAACACTTTCAACATGAAAGCACGCGAATTACATTACATGTTGTGCACTACAGGTATTGACATTTTGCGTAAATTGGCAACAGGAAAAGATGTCAAACTTCACTACATCGAATTGTATAACCTTTGTTGCATGTTCAATGTGGAAGGACGTAAACTTTACAATACTTATAAAATTCGTTTCCACTACTTAAGTTGGCTTCATTACCATTTACACTTCGATGATCGAGCTACCATTACCGCCAGCAAAAAAGGAAATCCCGATGATTATGTATTATTTGAATATGATCCTCATCTGAAAGAATACATCACTGAGCTTAAAAAAGAACTTGAAGATGAGCTTAAAAAAGAACTTGAAGATGAACTTAAAAAAGAACTTGATGAAGAAACTTCTACCGTTAGCACGTAGAGAACATTCCTTCTCTAAATTTTTTTATTTCACTATCTGGAATAATTTCTGTTTGAAAGTCTTTGAAACTATATCCATTAACTCTTGCGTAAATATAAAAGGATGTATACACTCCACATTCGCTATTTTCGCGTTGATGAACACGTCGATTTTCAATCAATTGTACAGGTAATTTAGCTTTTTCTAAATCAGCTTTTAAGGTCATTGCGTATTCACGTACCTGGGGATCCATACTCCGACCTGTGCTATCGAAGAACTCAATCGTATATGGCTTTTTTTCGAGGTTTACGAAGAAAGCAAACCAATGGATCCCAGATCCAGAAGAAGTATCAGTATTAATAGCACAACCAAATAAACGTTTGCCTTTCTTGTATTCCTCAACGAAATTAATATCAGAGAGAGTTTCTTCTTGTTGACGCACAGAATGAAAATCAATCATCTGATATGGAATACGGCGAAACAACGGATTAGTTTTTTCCAACAAAGCAAACGTGTGATCGATGTGGAAATTGCTAAGCCATTCATTATTATCACGTGGTCCTGTTGGTTTAATAGAAGTTTTAATATAATCCGCCACAACACTCTGTTTACCTCGCTGCTTAGCGAACTCGTTAAATTTATCATTTTTTAGAATACATGCTTCACCTTTTACGCCAAGTTCCTTCTTTAACAAATCGATGACTTTTGGTCCTTGGACGTTGCGTCTAGTACGCATTTTGTAGAATTCTCTCATAAGCTGTAAGATCTCTGGGGTGCTACATACACCCGTATCATGACAGTCTTTTTCGGTCGCTTTCTCTATTAAGTCTGTTAGTTTCCCTCCACCATCAATCTCAAATGTGACTTTTTTACCCATATCAAACTCTTATAGTGTTTATAATATAAACTCCTGAATATAAGTACTTATACTATTATAGTGAAAGACTCAATGGCTCATTATTTGCTTAAGGCTCGAAATATTTATACGGATTTGCTCAAGGATAGCACCTTAACCGAAAAGCAAAAGGAAAACATCACCTACTATGGTCTTCTAACTGTTAACATTGCTGCTGCTGAGGTGGCATCCAAAAAAGAGGATAAAGATGAAGCAGAACAAAATATTAAAACGGCATTGGAATACTTTGGAGATATGCCGAAGAAAGTTGTAGAAGAGAAGAAAGTTATAGAAGAGAAGAAAGTCGTAGAAGATAATAAATCAAAGAAGAACGGTGGTTCGCGATATACATCTGGTGGTAAAATCTTTGTGTTTGATGAATCAGTAGATCATATCTTGGATAAACAGCAGATTGCTCTTAAGGTATATCCCACTAGGTTTAAAGGTACTAAACTAATTAAAAAGCTAAAGGATGAATTTGATATTTCAATGGCAGAATTGTTAATGATGACATTAAATGAATACTTGATGCACTTCGTAAAAGAGAACTTTAGTGATATTATTAAAAAAGGAATAAAGAACAATGTTGCATTATTGGCAGAAAAGTATCATAATATCCCCCATAAACAATTCAAGCGATCTGATTGGAAGAAGCTTAATAAACTTGTTTATAAATCATTGGAATCCTACCCAGAACTTCCACAAGAACCTACATTAGACAGTGTTGATAAAACGCATCTTAATCAAGCTTTTAAGAAAGTAAAAAAGATTAAAACGGCCAAAGACTTTTATCAAAATCTCCATACTTTTAATGTTTTAGCTAAAAAATACTACGAGAATTATCTACTGTATTTGATTGAATGCGTAAAGTATTTAGATAGTTTATAAACCAAACTATAAGATTGGTTTAAGTTGCTTTTTTCGTTGAGCCTAAATCTGGGACTATAAACAGTGACGCCATAGTATTAAGAAACTCCTGTTGTTCTTCAGATGTAAATACAAATCCTTCGTCCCAGGTCGTCAATGTGGTGCCAGTAACTGCAAGATTTATAATAAAGTTTGCTGTAGCAATATCGACTCTAGGACGTTTTGAATTTACGATAAAGGTTATCGTTCCACGATCGAATACCGCAAACCAATCACCATTGGTTTCAGGAGGATCTTGATGAAGTGCAAAACCAAAAGTATAAGTTGGTGTTGTTATATTTACATGATGATCATTCCGACCATAATGCATTGGCGTTCTACGAATTAATCCTTTTAACTTTTCAAAGATATCTAAATCCAAATTCATGTAATCTTCTTGAGCGCTCATGACGTTACTTATAATAATATCATATAACTTCAAAAATGATCAGTTAGATTGCTTTTTTCGTCGAGCCTAAATCTGGGACGATAAACAAATTAGCAAGAATGTTAAGAAACTTTCGCTGTTCTTCAGGTGTAAAGGTAACTGGCGAGTTTAATGGCTCAACAATAGTACCAGTATTTCCAACACTTTTAATATACTCAACCGTGGCAATATCAACTTTGGGACGTGTTACGTCAAGGGAAAATATTTTCCTTCCCTGATAAAATATCATTACCCAATTATTTCCGATGGGTTCAGTATCCTGACAGAATACTAAGGTAATATTACATTCTGGTAATGCTATTCTTATCTCGCGATTACGCCGTTCATAGTGCTTTGAAATCATGTAAATTAATCCTTTTAACTTTTCAAAGATATCTAAATCCAAAAGCATGTAATCTTCTTGAGCGCTCATGATGAAAGTATATTGGTATTAGTTATATCGTTATAACTTCAAAAAATGATCAGTTAGATTGCTTTTTTAGTTAACCCGGAATCTGGAATGATGATCAAATTAGCAAGAGTTTCTAAAAGCTCTTGTTGCTCTTCAGGCGCGAACACAAATGTTGTTCCCAAAGGCTTTATCTCTATACCAATAGTAGCCACATGCATAATATATTCTGCCGCAAAAGAGTCAATCGGTACATCTTTAAGTATGTTGCATACTACTATACCATAATAATCACTTATTTCGAACCAATCTCTTATATTAATGCATCTATTATAACTAATAGTTACTGTTTTTGTTTTATCTAGCGTAATTATGTCAACACTGCGCTTATAACGCGGTTGTGACGAAATACGGAGAAATAATGTTCTCATCTTATCAAACATTTTTGGATCTACGGACATACCCCATTGTTCGCTCATGATGAAAACATACTATTATGTTATTCATACTTCAAAAAATGACTTTTTAGAAAAGATCTAAGTACAATAAGGTGCGCTGCCGATCTTTGTCCAGTTACTTGGGCAAGTCCAATTACCACTGCCATCAGATTTTCGGCAAACTTGCATTGAACTACCGGCTTCTGGATTATATCCACTTGGACAAATAAAAGACTTACCATTAATCGTACTAGCGTCAGAATACTCACAATATGGTGCAGATGATAACTTTCTCCAATTGCTTGGACATCCCCAATTACCACTACCATCTGATTTACGACACACCTGCATACCAGTATTACTTTCTACGAAGTAATTAGATCCAAGAGTTGCACAGTTAAAAGCATTACCTCCAATAGTCTTACTTACTGGAGTAGGAACAGGTGATGGTTTTGGAGCAGTAACTGGGGGTGGCACATAAGGGTCACTTGGTGGTGGAATGTAGGGTGTACTAGGAACGTATGGCATTGAAGGCATATAAGGTGCAGATGTGGATGAACTAGCAAAGTACAAATAAGCGAGCCCACCAATAGCCGCTACTACTACGATTATCAATACAATGATAATCGCAATTTTAGCACCTGTCATATTTATGTGCTAATACGTAGGTTGTTAGTAATGGTATATTTATAACAAAAAACCATTCATTTGCGATCATTTTCTAAAAGCTCCTATGAAATACATCGCAATGTAAAAACGATGTCCATTAGTTCTGGGGCTGCCTTATTCTTAGTATCTGCTTTGATTTTACCAGTGAGTGTAAACACCTTATTCTCATAGAAAGTCCATACTACATCACGGCACAGTTGACTTGCAGAAAATGGCTGGATGGTGTCTACCTTAATAGTGGCGGTGAACAATTCACCTTCATCCAAGTCACTTTCAAGCTTAATTTTTTCATCATTCTTCAAAATACGGATGTTATCATCAACACCTGTCTTTTTAGTGAAAATAAGTTTCAACAGTTTCTTATCAAAGCGTTCAATGGTCAGGCGTTCATCTCCAATACGTTTGACCTTAGCAATCATAATTTTAAAATCTTCCGCCGGTAATGTAAACTGTAACTTTTTCCGACCTTCGGGTACTAAAACATCACTGGATGAAACATCTTTGCTAATTTTAATGGGATGAATATCATACATGTTTAATTCGCTACGTTCGAACATAAGTTGCATTATCGAATTGCGTGTAGATTCAGCCGATCTAAACATAATTTTAGACCAGTAATTCTTCTCTAAATTCTTCAGTAGCTGATTTAGTTCATTGTAGTACACTGTAACATTAAACGGCTCTTGGCAGTAGTAACTAAACACCTTTTCTCCGGAAATATTCAATGACATATTCATGTTATCATGTTCATCACTAATAAAGATATTGATTTTATCTTCATCGAAATTAAAAACCATTGCCTTAATTACCATTGAATTAAACATGGTAAACAGAGTTTTTAGTAGATTTATTTGAATAAAAGCTAATTCCATGAAGGAGTCCTTATTAACAGGTTCACGAACAATTCCCTTGGGGTCATCTAACACAATAACCTTCTTTCGAGGCCGGCCAACAGGCTTCTTTTTCTTTTCTTGTGGTTCAGTCTCAGGATCCATAATAAACAAAGCTTTTTGTATTTTTGCCGCTCTTTTTGTAAAAAGAGCCTATAAAAGAGCTGATTTCTTAACTATTAAGTCAGGTAATTGATCTAAAGCGTTTAATACTGCTGTAATGCGAATTAAAACACTGCGTTTTTCTTTATCACCTTTTACTTCGCGTGATTGTTTAGCCAGTTCAACGCCAATTATCTGTTCGCTATATATTTTGAGTATGTCGCTAGTTATACTTACTTCTGGATTATTTTTAATTTGTTTTTTAATTTGTAAATTAACTAAACTCACAAAGCCTTTTACCAAGTCACCTTTTTCTTTTGCCATTTTTATAAATGCGCTACGATCCCATACAACCTCAGGTATAGCAGGTGTGTCTCGTGCGTATTTAAGAATCTCTTTTTCCACCAACATATTATAAGGAGCTTTATAATCTTCCTTTTTAATAAAAGGGATAACCATTTCTCCGTATCGACAATAACCTTCATGTTGTTCTATAAGAATTGTTGGATTAGACCCTTTATAGAATTCGTAGGAAAAGTGTTTACCTCCTACATATGAGACGGTGTTATATTTTTCGAGGATTTTTAAATTGAGACCCGTTGATAACGTTTCTGGTTCAGAAGTAATAAGTTTTTCACTATCATAATTATAGCTGTTATATGACTTATCAAGTACTAAAACAGCCTTCCCAGTTAGTTTGGCGAGTGCTTCGAAAGATTTAGTCTTGGTGCCATATTTCTTAAAGATCTCAGGTAAACTTGATCTTACTAGGGGAAATCTGGAAGCTGCTATTTTAACCAAATCAGGTGTATATTCAATATCTAACAGTTTATCACGGATCAAGTCAAGATCATCATTTACCAATGTGTATAGTGGTTTAGAAGGATAGCTCTTAAACGCTTCCTCAATATCACCTTCTAGTTTAGAAATTTCTTCAGAGTATTTCTCATAGTTTATCTTAGGTTGTTTAATTAGCTGTTTTTCCCATGCTAAAATCATATCCTTTATATTATGAAGAAATGTATCACTTCGCCCACTGGTTAAATCTGCCTTGTGGAGTAACTTCAACGCTTTCTGTTCCAATTGCTTCATTTCCTCCATAATGAAGACCTCTCGAAAGACCCCTTTTATGTCATCGGTTTTCTTTTGTAATTTAGATGTAAACTGACCTAATGCTGTAACAATAGACCGCAACTCTGTCAATATTTCTTTGTTTACATCTAAATTCAATTCTTCAATATCATCAATTATATTTTGCAACATAGTGAAGCACTTCACTGTATAACGAATTGAGTATAAATCTTATATAAGTATTATTGAACGCTGATAGAACAACCTATATGAATTAGGAAATAATGGATTTTGAACCAGATCTTCCAGGTGTAGTAAATAACGTTGCCAGTAGTGTGAATCGTGCGACGAGTGGAGTCAATAACATCGCTAGGTCAATGAATTCTGTTAGTGAGAAGATGTCAGCTATGGATATGTATAACAACAACCCGTCCGTTATTATTGCGTTTGTAGTCGTGATTATCATTCTATTGCTCGTGATTGTGTATTTGGTAACTAAGAAGCCAAAGATGATGATGGATGATCCTAGAATGATGGATCCGCGCCTACAACAACCTATGTATGAAGGAGGGTCAGCTCCGCCACAACATGAGCCAGTAGCACCTCCACCGCCTCCCGCGGCACGAACTCAAGACCTACGCGATCATATCAACACGTCCCATGCTGAATTGGACGAAATTGAGAAGGATCTAGCGGCTGAAAAAACTGGTTTTGATCTAATCCCAAATGCATCTGAAAAAAAGGCGATGTATTAAAACAATTATTTTATTTTTTAATAGTTGATTGTTTTCCATCACCTATTGAATATATTTCAACATATGTAAATTTTGAAAGGTGTACGGAAAGTTACATATATTACAAGGTCAGTTAATTTGACGCTTATTTAACATATATATCTTATACTGTATCAGTTAACTACATCAACAAAGTTCATAGATAACGTTTGACATTAAAAACAAAAACATTCCACAATGGTCGCTGCTACTAAGAAAGGAAAGAAGGAGCCCGTTGAGGTCGCTGCTAGCACCTCTACTAAGAACACGGCTCTCCATATTAAGGCTGGCCTTACCGTTTCAGGTGCACGTGTTAATCGCGTGTATCATAACCACGGTGTAAACAAGAACACTAGTTTCTGCGAGAGTGCGCTCAAGTTTGCATTCTGTGAGCATACCGTCGTGACTAAGACTCGCAAGGTTCTTAAGCCAGTGGATGAGAGTCCCAAGGCAACAAAGGGCAAGAAGGCTAAGAAGTCCAAGAAGGGAAAGGAAGAAGCAGCTCCCGTGGCAGCCACTGCTCCTGTGAAGGTAGAGGAGAACTATACTCAGATTGAGCTTGGTGCTCCGGATCTTAAGAAGACTATCCCTCTTTCCAAGATTGGAGCTAGTTTCGCTGAGTATATCGAAGCGATTAACAAGGATGGTCTTGCCCAGCGTAACACCAACCCACTGCCCCACATGTCCGGCCTGGATCATAAGAAGTGGCTCGCTGATGCGATCAGTACTTTTGACGCTGATAGCGCTGCTGCTCAAAAGCATATCAAGGAGCGTGGTACTGGGACGCTCGAGGGCAAGTACAAGATTGAGCATGCTAAGCATACTTACAAGTACTATATGCACATTGTGAAGTATTTCAAGTTCCACTTTGAGAAGCGCGCTGGCATTGCTTTTACTGCATATGTGGAGCACTTGTTCAAGGAGATGATTCGTCATATCCAAATCAACAAGAAGCTGGAGCTTGAGCAGAACAGCAACCCTGAGAAGGAGAGTGAGGTTAAGACTTGTTATTGCAAGATTGCCGATCTGCTTGATCGTATTGAGGGTGAGGCGCGTCTCTTTGATGTGCTTCGCAAGTCCCCTACTTTCATGAAGCTTTACATGAAGTATCACGATATTCAGACTCGTATTAAGCAGAATGAAGCACTTGAAGCTGCTCTTGCAAACCGTACCATTAACAAGCCAGATACGGAAGGTGCCGCTAAGGCTAGTAAGCCCCAGAAGATCAGTTCTAAGATCCTCGGTACTCCAGAGCTTACCAAATCTCTTGATATTACCTTCAAGGATCTTGATGCTCGCTGGCAGGTGCATAACTTCTGCGCTTACATCAACAAGCTGATTCAGGACGAGCATCGCGAACAGGGTGGTGCTTACAAGATCACTGTGCGTACTGATCTCCGTGACTTCATGAGCCATGTCATGTGCGAGATTATCCAGGCATTCTCTGACGCCGCGGCTAGCCTTGTTAAGTACGCTAACCAGCGTACTATTAAGCAACACGCTATTATGCACGCTGCTGAGATTATTGGCACTTCCCCTAACACCACTCAGGAGATGCTTAGTGCAGTCGCCCGTCATGATGAGGAGAAGGCTGCAGCTGTTAAGAAGCCCAAGGCCGCTAAGAAGGCTGTTGTTGTTAAGGACGAAGAATCTGATGATGAATCAGATGATGAGTCCGGAGACGAGTAAACACTTAAATAATCTAATAACCTAATTCTTTTTTATTTTGCTGTTCTTTTAAAAACTCTTTGTTTTTGCCTCTATCTTTAGTTAGTTACTTTTGAAGTGCCTATCATCTAATTAGACAATAAAGAGAATGAGTAAAGAAAAGTGCCATCTTGAAGGAATGCCATGGGATAGACATGGTAGTGTAGAAGTTTGTGTACGTTCGAGCACGCTAGGGGTATGTAAAAGTTGTACTAATAGAGTATGTAATAGGCATCGCTCTGGTTTGTTGGGAGAATTGTGTGATAAATGTTATACATTACAAGATTTGTGGTTATCTGCCGATAATAAAGAATTCTTTAATGAAATTTATGGTAGTATGACTAAAGCATGTAGAGAATAGATTTTTTTAAGAATGTTAATTTTGAATGATCTACAATGTAATACTATAATTAAAAGAGAATGAGTGAAGAAAAGTGTCATCTTGAAGGAATGCCTTGGTATTCGATATGTTTGTCTGGTGGGTTGGTTTGTCGCGTTGGCGATTCGTTATGTAAATGTGATAGTTGCGGAAATTATACATGTATTAATCACATTTATACTGTATACTGCGATAGATGTACTACTTTGCAAGATAAATGGGAAAATTACAATATTAGAGAAAAGTATGAAAAACTTTATCATTCTATGATTAAAGCGTGCAAACAATAGCTTTACTTGTTTTTGTTGTTCTTTCGTGTTTTGCCGCTCTTTTTCTAAAAGCCTCTATCTTAAGATAGTTACTTTTGAAGTACTTATTGTCTATTAAGACAATAAGGAGAATGGGCGAAATGAATGAAGATTGTGTTTTTAAAGGCACCCCGTGGTATGATAGTCAATCGGCTTCTCGCCGTACATCTGTCGAGTTTATACATTGTGTTGGTTTTGCCAAAGAATGCACAAGTTGTGGAAGAAAAGCATGTGATGCACACGGTGTCAAATATTGTCATAGTCAATGCAATGAATGCTCTACATTGAAAAAGGAATGGATTAGTGATATTTATCGGGAAAATTATGAAAAAATATATATGACTAAGACTAAAGCATGTAGATCTTAGTCTTTGATTTTTTGGCAATTCTTGGGTTTATGTACAGTTCCAGCCTTTAGATTGTTTAGTACATAGCGACAGTTTGGAGTCTTAACTACAACACGTTCTGTGTAGCCTGCCAGAGTAATAACACGAGGCACATCCATCTTAGCTTCAGTGCTCTTACCCTTAAAATAAGATGTTACTGTGGAATCACGAAACTCTGGTGCACTAAGATCCAATCTAATGGATTTATTAGCCGTTTTAAGATCGTTATTTCTGACGATGTTACTCTCATCTGGCACAATGATAAATTTATTTGGAGGACGTACAATCTTATATACATCGCTACCCATACTGATGACTACCATCTCAATTTCCTCGTTTTCTTTATAAGGGAATTGGAATGTTTGAGGTTTATGGAACTTCTTTTTAATTTTACGCTTTGATGTAAAAATCTCAACGATAGCTTCTTCTGGGATAACAATGTCTATCCAATAACCTGGGATATTTGACACATCTCCGCTTTTTACTTCAACTGCGAAGGAATCAGTGTTTCTATCCCAGTAAAACCTTTTAAATAAAAGAATTATAAGAAGTAATACACAAACAATCGCCAGGCATTCCCAATAAGAAATCATACTTAATACCTTGTAAACAACTACAATAACATTATATACGTATACGAAAATGGCAGAAGAAAACCGTATTATCGGGTATGTTGTGCCAAAAGGTATTGTGATTAAAAATGAAGATCTTAACCAATCCGCGCTATTAAAGCTAAAGAAAATGTGTAATTTTTCAGTAAAGAAAAAATCGTCTCCTGGCAACCCTCCGTATTATCAGAAGATTATTTCAGTAAAACGCATCGATGGAGGATTCATCGTTCCTAAATTCACTAAATATGACTTTAAACTAGTTAATATGTTAAAACGGAGAAGCCTTGAGACCACTTGTACAGTTGAACCCATTGATAACCAAAAGGAAGTGTTAGAATATCTTCGTAATACGGTGTATAATGAAGAGAATATTGCAAAAGGTATTGCCGGTGTGAGTATTAAAGCTGGAACGGGCATTGGTAAATCATTCATTGCATACATGTGTATTAACATGCTACAGATGAAAACACTGATTATCGTACCTAATGTAGAAATCGCCAAACAACACTATAAATTGTTGCAAGATCATTTTTCTTGTGAAATTGGGCAGTATAACTGTAAGGTAAAGAAGGATGGTGATATTGTAGTAGCAGTTGTTGACAGTTTGATGTTACCATCATTAAAGTTTAAGAAAAAGAAAGATGGTAAAACAGTTGAAGAAAACGTTGACACTCTAACGTATTTGAAAAAGTTTTCATTTGTTGTGTACGATGAACCTCAGATGTACGTCTCACCTAAGAGAAGAGGTATATTTGCTAGGGCGTCAGGGCTTTGTACATTAGCGTTATCAGCTACGTATGAAGATGCTGGGGGGATGGAGAAATGGATCTTTCAGAGAGCTGGCCCAGAATATGACATTTCACACATCGGTGAAACAACTCATTGGAATCTTACAACCAAATTGGTTTATTATGATGGACCAGATGACTATACAAAATTAGTTCTCAATAGTCAAGGCATCAATGATTACAACGAAACTTTGAGAATGCTAGGCCAAGATCCATATCGAAATAAAATGGGTCTTGACCAAGCACGAAAGTATCAAGATAGAGGAGTGTATATCATTACTTATCATCGTGAACATGTGGAGCTTTTAGCTCGAATGTTAAATGAGGTAAACATTGAAAGTGATACTCCGGAAATTGTAAACATCATTCAGTTGGTGAATAAATACTATGAAGATATTATAAAGATGGTTAACACGATGAAAACCAAAAAAGCGTTATATCTTGAAGTATTCGAGACAATCTATAAAACAAAATCACTTGATTGTATTGACATCATATATGATCGAGACATACCATACAAGGCTAAAAGTTTCTTCTGGAAGAAAATAGAAGGCATTGCTAAACAGTTCAACGATGTAGCTACCACATTGTACGGTAAGAGCGATCGCCACGATGCGCCCTCTGCATACAAAACTCCAATTTTGATTACTACTTTCTCATATGGTTCAGTAGGTATTAGTATTAAAGAGAAAACTGTACTTATCTTATTTATGTCTGAAATGGCGAAGCAGAAACAATGCGTGGGGCGCATTTTACGAAAAGGTTATGATGATGAAAAAGAGCGGACTGTCATTGACATCATAGACAATCGTTGCTGGATTAAAAAACAGTTAACTTATAGGAAAAGAATTTATAAAGAACATCCTAATAACACGTTTGAACGAGAAGATGTCAATTGGGAAGATGTAGTATTAGATTAATCTAATAGTTAATTAGAATGTTTAGTCATTGGCGCTTCGTAGGATTTAACCCAATCAACAAATGGTTGACGTAACTCACGCGTGTTAATGTCACGTGGTTTTACCGTCAGGTCTACTTTAACAATTTGCGCATTAACATATGTTTTCATTACACTAAAATTCGACTCTATCAAAAGCACTGTATTAGTTGCGACTGTGATCTTTTCTATGTTACGTTTAGTCGTTTTTAAGAGATCTGTAATAGTGTTTTTATCATGAATCGCATACAACTCGTTGAAGTTACCCTTTTTATCAACACGTGATTCTATAAAGTATACGACTAAATCATTAGGTGTATCGCGCGCAAATGCATCAGTTATAAGATCTTTTAAAACCGTTTTACCAGAGTAATATTTACCTTGAAGCACAATGATAGGATATTCTTTATAATCATCTGAATCAGGACGCTTTAGTAACATTCTTTCATCGTCTTTCAAATAGAACGTTTCATGCAAAAGCCGTCTTAGCTTTTCTTGATTTACTTCATCTAGAATACTTCCAAGATAAGTTTGAAGAGGATCTTTTGTATCAGCCATCTTGTTCTTTTTTATGAGTGTATTCAAAAATAACAACCGCTGCTAACATGCACCAAATAGCAATAAATCCCCAAGTATCAAGCATTTTTCTTAGGTATATATACTTAAAAGTGTATACTTTTAATATGGAGGACAAACGTGCGTCTTTAGTAGACTATTACAACTTCATTCATGATGTTGATGGGGAATTAGATTCATATGATGATATACAATTGTCACCTCGTGGTCTTAAGGTTACTATTGAGCAGGAAATATCTATTGATTATGGTGAAGAAGGTAAGTCAATAGAATTTGATAAATGCACACGTTGCAAGACATATACAAGCAATGGGGAGAAAATCGTTTATAACTATTATACTATGCCAGTATGTGCACAGGGTATAGATAGAAATGTGGAAATTTTACATGGACCTTATTTTAAATGGACTGATACAGGAAAACCGCTGTTAGGTGCTATATATGATCGTGGACAGTTACATGGTGATTTCATTGAAATGTTTAGAAATGAGGAACATTCACCTTACGTCCAAGGAACGTTTAAGAATGGTAAACTTGATGGGCTTTATAGAAGTTATCATAAGAATACTACACTACATTTCTCTCAACACTATCGTTATGGTGAATTAGATGGATCTTACAAAGAATATTCTGATACAGGTGTACTCTTATTAGATTGTAATTTCAAAGGAGGTAAACTTGATGGTAATTATGAAATGTATTATGAATCTGGAATATTACAAAAGAAATGTAATTACATTTTAGGTGAGCTAGATGGAGTATCAATTGAATTTCATCAAAATGGGAACATTGATTTATTTAGTACTTATAAATATGGAAAATATCATGGTAGCGTGATTGCATTCTATCGTAGTGGTTTAGCTAGAAGTTCTTGTGAATATCACAATGGAATACTACACGGTAATTATGAGGAGTTTTATAATGAGATTGATAAACGCACTAAACTGCAACCAATGCGTTTACAACAAATTTATGTTTATGGAAAATTGTCTGGTCTTGCAATTCATTATGCAAAACCATATAAAATCAATGGGGATGTAATGATTCAAGATCCTGTAAGTATCAATCTACACTGCGATGGGAATGTAACGGAACTAACAATAGATGAATTTGCCTCTCCAGTTGATAGAAAAACAAAAATGCCTTTGTTATATTATGAAAGCCTTCAAACTGATGATGGAATTCATGGATTTATAAGAAAATACAAAGAACACTCTATTATGAAGAATATAGCCAAATGGTTAAAATTGAAGTAGATATAATGTAATATCTAACATTTATCACTATGGATTCGTTTGGTGATTCTTTGGATTTACTGGATGATACATTGGTTTGTGATGATTTATTCACTGGGATGTTTGATATTGACCCCTTCTTAGAAGTTTCAGTTCAAGCCCCTGAAACTCAAGATTTGCTTGAAACTCAAATAAATCTTAGAACTCAGGAGACGCTTGACGATATAGATCAGCCAGCTGAACATGCAACTGATCAGTTCGTTGAAAAACCATTACTGCATATTCCAGAGATTGAATCTTTTGATGATCCGCAGCAGACAACCACAAAAAATCAGAAGAACTTGAAAACCACGAAGAAAAAACAATGTATCCCCTCTTCTGAGATTGTACCCGTTTCTCTTCCAGTTTCTTCTAAACAACTGGAACCTCTTGATTTAGTCAAACCTCGTCTTAAACCGGTCGTAGTAGTAGAAACTCCAGTATATACTATTTATATTGAAAATCGTTTGCGTACATTGTCTAAGGAATATGATCGTATTTCAATCATTGTACAAGACTGTTTGGCAAAACTAAAAAAGATGTATCCTGGCTTGCAACCACACGAATTTCCTGGTGTACCGCTTATGCAAATGTATGAGATAAATCAAGCAGAATTGACCACTCTTAATAAAAAGATAATAGATATACTGTTGTCTGTAGAGAAACGTCGTTATGTCTACATAAATAAAAAAATGAAGATGTGCCGCATAAAATATGATGTAGGACGCTATGGTTTCATATATCTATGGCATCAGAATATTTATATTCCAATGAAGAATCGTCCACAACGCATAGTCAAGATATATCCACATAATACGCGTAAATTGATAGAATCAGTACGATTTAGTAGATTACATCCTATTGTTAAAAATTATCTTATTGATTTCATCAATGATAAATATGTACCTATCTAAAAAAAATAGAATTCTATTTTTTTAAAAACTAAACAGGAAAAGAATTACGGGCCATACGCGGCGTGAATCTGTGCCATCAGAAACTCATCCGATTCAGATACACTTGATTCAACAGGTGCATATTGCGGAGTCAAATCAACGGGTGCATATTGCGGAGTCAAATCAACGGGTGCATATTGTGGCTGAGGCTGCCACAAAGATTGAGTCTTCTTTTCATCAGATGCCAACGCTTGTTCGATCGCAGCTTCCAACGAACGAATCTCATTGACAACTAGTTCACGTTCCTTTCCTTCGAGCGTCGGAAGGATTTGGCGCAAATCGGCGATATGAGTAAGCATGTTATCAACACTTTCCGCAGCATGAACACTTTCCGCAGCAGGTGCTGAAGGAATGGTCGGGAATGGAGTGCGAATTTCCTGAAATGGTGTGGGTGGTGCAGCGGATTGGAAAGGAATACCCTTCGTGAACAAACTTGACAAGTAAGAGAAAGGTGCAAATCCAGTTGTAGCCACTGGTGCCGAAGGAATGGTACCATAACGCATCTCTGTGGGGAAGACACGTTGGAATTGAACAGGGAGTTCAAGAGAGTTCTTGCGAGCGAATTCAGTGCACATCTTGGCAGCAACATCTGCATTGACAGAGAACACGTAGTACAGTACCATTTGAATGATACTTGCGGGGTTGAATGAGCCAGTCTCATTCTTCATGGCGTTGAACTGTCCAACCATGTCTTGGTTGTATTCAACAGCCCATGCAATGCTACCGAGCGCGTTGGTGAATGCGGTAGTATTATGCTGGAACATGGCAAGAACATCAGTTTCAGCACAAAGTGTTTGAACTTGTTGCATTGTCAACACAAGGTCGCCAACAGCAGCTGCGCGGTCCTTTGCAAAAGCAACCTTCAGCAGCATATCTGCAGCCAAATTGTATCCATCCTTGCGAGCACGTTCTGATGCACGTTGATGATCACGTTCTGTTACCAGATAATGCAATACAACCTTTGCATTGGTACCAATGCGCTGGATCACTGGGTGAGCCGCAGTGTTGAGAAGGCTAGAAAGATGGTGAGTGGGAATACGATCAGACATTGTCTAAGAAGATGGTTTACTGAGAAGTAAGAGATTTACTGAGAAGTAAGAGATTTGAACCAATAGTAGGTATTTACTCAGTATATGCTTAAAAAATTGCCAAAGTATATTATTTGGCGTTTTTAGTCAATGTAGGCTTTTCGAGTATATTATGATATTCTTCCACTATAATTTCTCCTTTTTTATTCCATTTCTGTAATGCTGGACAATCCACACGATGCAATTGACTGTCATCATTCCATTTCAAACTATTTATATAATACTTACATGATTTTGGTGTTCCATCTTCATACCAAGAACTGATAGCTGGTCCATCAGTGCGATGCAATTTAGGTTTTTTCATTGATTTAACTTTTTCATGCCACATCTCTTTTTTGCGTTGTCCTGAACTATAGTACTCAATTATAGTGGGGTTTCCATCGTTTCTATACCAGTTCCATTTATAACCCCATGCTTCATATATAACGTTTCCTTTATCATCCCATTCAATATGCCCTGGTGTACCATCAGTTGTTTTTCTAGAATGTAAAACATGTTTTATACTACCATCACTGTACCAACTACGTTCAGGTACAGATGTTTCGCCATCATAATATGAACCGATAAATTTGTCTTTACCATCATCCCAACGTAGATGCTTGACAGATAAACTGGTATTCTGATATTTATTCTCTTCAACTAATACTTTCTTGATATTCCATCGTCTATATGCAATTTTCGAAGTTTCTTCTATTTCTACTTTACGTCCAATTTTACCATTCAAATAATAAACCTCCTCAAATAGTTCTCCATTAGAATAGTACGATTTATATGCTGGTTCTGAACTATGATGCAAACGTCCATGTTTAAGCCATATTTCATATTTAACAGTTCCATCAGAATAACGTTCGACAATTTTAATGGGTTTCATCTTTTGATAAGTATTATCAGCCGATAACTTGAAGTTTCTTATGCCGAAGTTATATTATGTATGTATTTCAAAAGTGCGATGACTTATAAAAATTGCCAAAAAAGTGGAAAGGGAAGAAATCAAGACTCAGATGATGTAACTATAATGCCCGGCTCATAGGTTCCCTGGTCTTCACTGCGCTTATCGAGAACATCAAAGAGAATGCTCTCTTTATATAAGGGTGAAAAACCCTTATAGAAAAAAATAATTAATTAGACAGGCCTTTTGACGGCTTTCTCGCTACGCTCGAAAACCTAAAGGCCGCAAAAAAGAGTCTTTCTCTAAAAAGATCGCTAAATTTGATGCATTTTGGAAAAGATAAATTTGAATTTATAACTATAACATAAGAAACAATCTTTAACGTTTACATCTCATCTCTTCTTTCTAAAAATTTTTCTTAAAAAATAAAACATATACAATGGCTGATTACAATCCTAAAAGCGAATTAACTTTACATATTAGTAAATCAAATGGCGAAGAAGTAATTGAGAAGTTTGACTTTAAAGCTGCACAGATTTTCGTAACCGGAGGCCGTCAAAGCTATGCTATTTCTGAAACTAATGATTGGTATGGTGAAAATGTAAAGAGACTGTATGTACATGCATCTTATACTGCCAATCCATGGTCAAGTGTTAGATCCTCTAAAGGACTTCTTGCGCAAATGAAAGAATGTGCTAGATTAAATGCTAAAGGGTGTGTGATTCATGTTAATAAGCGCCCGGTTGATGAATTAGCTAAAGCAATTGCTAAACATGAATGGGAAGTTCCTCTTTTCTTGGAACCTACTGCAGTACGTCCTAGTGCAGATTCTTATGAAACTCCAGAAAAAATTGACACGCTACTTGAGGCTATTGCAGAGCTCAAAGGTTGTAAACCTCAACAATTACTCAAAAAGCATAATATTGGCGTATGTCTCGACACTGCCCACATCTTCATTTCAACTGTAGATATCAAAAGCTATGATGATGCAGTTGATTATCTTGATAAATTTAAGTATCCTAAGGTAATTGGTCTCATTCACATGAATGGTGCTGATAATCTTAATGATAAGACAGGCAAGCTAACTTGTAAGGATAAGCATAATACTCCATTCTATGGATATACAGATGATGCAGGTAAACATCACCCCGATCAATTATGGGGAGGTATTAAGTGGAAAGACAGTGGCTGTAAAGCATTCTTTGAATTTGCTGATAAACATAACCTAGATCTTATCCGAGAGCAAAACCGCGGTACTATTGATGACTTTATCAAATTTAAAAAATTAGTGGATAAACACATGAGTAAATAGCTTTACATTTTAGTAACATATGTGCATCCGTCAATGGTAAAGTCTTTAACTGAACATAACATACTTACATCCGTAATACCGAAACACGCACCAAGATGAAGTTTTTTACATGTTTTCAAGGCACTCACGTCACGTATGTTATGACATTTGATAATATCAAGATCTAGTACAGTTCCTAACATACTTACATCAGTTACACCCGGTAACCAAGCTAATGTTAATGTTAAAACTGTACTCAACGCGCTTACATCCGTAACATTATCACATTCTGTAATACATAAATATTTCACAGTTCCTAACATACTTATATCAGTTACACCATTGCACGCTTCGATAGACAATGATGGAACGTCACTCAAAGCACTCAAATCTGTGACTTTAGGCAACTGGCTAAATCTTAAATCTTTAACATTGCCCAATGCACTCACATCGACAATATTTGGACAACCCCATAGGCTTAGATTTTTAACGTTACCCAAAGCACTTACATCATTAATATTTCGCAACTCACCAATTAAAAGCGTTTCGACATTACACAGCACATTTACATTAGTAATTTTATTACATCGAAATATATATAAATATGTTACATCGCACAACGCGCTCACGTCTATAATGTTCGAACAATTATCTAGGTCAATTTTTTTAATATATTTTAATGAACTCACATCTACAACTAACTGGCTTTCTATACGCATGATTCGTTTATTATTCCAATCGTCAGATGTTTTATATTTGGAGGTTCTCCAATCGAGAGCTTTAACAATTTCTGGTGGAAACACCAACGTTTCCTGCAGTGCCTTAGCAGGTAATTTACGTGGTACAAGTGCCATGGTGCTTCTTCTATCAACTAATGTAGTATTACCTAGTACTATATTCAAAAACCGAACATGTCCGAACTTTCATCGTCATCATCAATGTATTCGTCATCAAAGTCTCGGAAGTTCTCTTCCTCGTTATCATTGAATTTTTCGTCAACTACTTCATCCACCATAAGTTCTTCCTCTTCTTTTTGTTCTCCTTGTTCCTTTTCGACGAAAATGATCTTAGGTGGTATTTTGTAAGCTTTATCAGTTTCCATGATACGGTTTAGTTCCATGGTAACGAACGCCTTACCTAGAGATGTTTTAGACATTTCAGCAGATGCATCGATAATTCCATTCAACAAGTAGTTGGTGCGGAAATTCGTCTCTACATCATACATGTCAATGTTATTTTTTACATTGGGTAAATCTCGGTTCTTGTGGGTTGAAAGCAATGTATTGATCCAGTGAATCTTCCCCATTGTTTTATAATTATACAGTTGATGATATCTCAGCAGCATACCTTTATAGTAAGCATTCACAAGTAAATAACGAGATGAATCACCTTCTAATACTTGTTGTTCTTTTTGCTCCTGTGCAACACCTTGGATACCTAGATTAAGCCAAACAAAATAGTTCAGTTTATGATCTTTTACAAATGCTGAAAACTTGGTAATGTTGTTAGTCCATTTAGTGAAACTCGGTTTGTAAATGATTTGTTTATTAAGATTTGAAAATAAAACACTGGGTTTTCTAGATTGTTCATACAGTTTACTTGGATTCTTCTTACCAGGATATGCATAACTATAATACTTTTCCAACATTTTAGGTTCAACGAATTTAAACGTTTCATTAATATTTGGAAGATTATTCCATTTATCTCCAGAAGAGGAAACCCAGGTTGCAACTTTCCATGATTTAGGTACATCTCCAGCCTTTAATTCACGCTTAGAAAATGTTTTAGAAGCCTTGCCATTTGTAACAGTGATCTTGTCCCATTTCTGTTTAGTTCCCTTCTTTGTCCATGTAATGCCAAATGTAACATCTTCATGTTTCCTTGAACTACTTTCGGGATAAACGCCCCAAATCTTTGCTCTCTCAAACTTGATAGAATTTTCAAATGCTTGAATTTTTCCATATTCAACTAAATTAACAGGTGTTGGACTACCCACTGTGAAGTTTTTAATCACTTCATACATATAATTGTAAGACGCTCTAATATAGTCATGAATGGGCGTATTCGGCAATCTATCAAGGTTTACCTTTTTAATAGAATCATAACTATATCCTGTATTACTGGGTTTCTTTCCGATAATCGATTCAACATCTGTGATCTTTGTTGTAGGTTTGGAGAGTTTCGTGATATAATACAAATATGTATAGGTTGGATCACTTGCAATCAACAGACTATTATTGAGCGTCTTTACGTTCTCAATCTTGAATGACACCTTCTTAAGTTCATCAATTGCAATTTGAATTTCATCCTTAATGTCAATATTATATCTTTTAACTGTACCATACTGAGATGTGAATACATACCTGATAATAGTTTCGTATGGACTTTTGTCAGTTTTCATAAAGATACCAGATTTTGGAGTCTTTGCTAAACGGACGATCATCGTATAAGCGTACAATGTAATATAGAAATTTATAAGTGACTCTTGTGCTTCAGCAGTTAACGAACTATCCTTCTTTACGCGCGTTTCAGCTGCAATGATAGGAGCTGCAATAATTTTAGTCACCGCTGAAATAAGTTGGCTCTTATTCATTGAAGTATCAACTCTGTTATGGATAATAGACCACACTGTCTTATTGATATCAGACCGAACTCCTTCATACATATTATCATTTATCATAAACGTTCTACTCATACCCTCAACCTCTCTATCATCAAGCCGTTCGCCACAAATTCTGCATACTTTACTATAACCGAACACTTCTGGGTTACTACCTAGATATTTCTTAAGGATATACCCAGCTGGTTTTGTATAACTCTCGAATTTATGAACACACATGATTATGTCACCTGTTTTATCACGAACAAAATCATCTGTTTTCTTGATATAGGGCTGTAACTTACGCAAATAGGTAATATTACCAGTGAGAAATAATTGTTTGATGATGGGTTTCCAGGGCTTATCGCGAGACGCAAATGATTGTTCTTGAGCAAGAATGTCTGTGTCTACTGCTTTTTGTTGAGCCTTCGTTAAAGCAATATACGTTCTATTATATCTAACACGTGCAAAACTATCTCTGGTTAATGCTGCTGCTGCAGCTGATACAAGATGACGATGCTGTCTGGCGTTTTCTACCTCTAATGATTTTTCACGTTCTAGAGCAATTGTAAGTTCTTTTACAATGGGTGCATTCTTCGTTTGTTTAGCGTATTCTAAAAGACCTTGTTTTTGATATAATGCTTCTAGATCTAAATCTTTTACATCAAACATATCAGATTGTTCTGAAACGCCCGTATTTTTATACTTTAGTTTTTTATAAAATTTCGTGATAAATACGTTAACAAACTGAGCTCCACGATAACTAATAATATAACGAAGTTGATACTTAACATTAGCCAGAAGAATATCCAATGTTCTTGCATCAATTGAGACCTCGCCCACATCTAACAATGTTTGAGGTAAAACTTTAGTAGACACTCGGTCTGATAAAATGAATGATTTAGTAGTGTAATCACCTCTCAAGATATCACTCTTCACATTTACATTTGCAATAGCTCGATGGAAAAAGTTATAAGGAGATTCTTTGATTTCAAACCCAGTAACTTGAATCTTTTCGCCTTTAGCCCGAACATAGTACTTGTTTTCGTATTTAACAAGCGTATCAGTGGCAATAGTCACAATATGAGACTTTGAGGCTGTAGGCTGCTGTTTAGGTTGTTGTTTAGGTTGTTTAGGTTTTAACTTTTTTGCTTTACCGGCAGATCGTACATATGGGTATTGCGGTTGATGTTGTGGATAATATTGGGGTTGATATTGTAGTTGTGGATAAGTAGGCTGAGGATAGTACTGAGGTTGTGGTTGCGGGTAGTATTGCGGTTGTGGTTGATACTGGGGTTGATAATTAGGTTGATAAGTAGGTTGACGAATTTGTGATACCGCGTTAGATACAGCTAACGCACGATTTACGGTGGTACTATATTTATCAACTTTGGTCATAACTTTATCACCTTTAGCTAATGCTTTTTCCGCTGCAACAGCTGCTCTAGGGCCATATTTAGCGGCTTTACTCGCTGCAGATAATAATGCCGTTACTACTCCTCCATATTTATCTCTTCCTTCTTCCGTTAAATACTCTTCAACTTCTTTATTGGATCCTCCTAAATTAGTCTGTAAGGTAAATATAGCGCCTGCTCCACCTTCAACTGGTAAATAAACTAAATCATCCTCTATTAATTCTCTAGCAGCATGAGACGCGGGTAATTCGCTTACAATAGGGATATAAAAGCGTGCTAATTTACGTAACATAACATCGGATACATCTGAATCATATGATATTTCTTTCTTGATCGTTTCTTTCATCAATTCTTCTACGGCATACTGAGAAAACTGTCTTTCTGGAAATAAATTAGATTTATTAGCGGCTTCGATCAGTTGCTCTGCCTTAGCAGCTATTTCATTCTTGTGCACTACATCTTCTCTGGGAAGATTAATTATAGTAATTTTCTTCATATTGAGATCACTAGGACTTAATATATTAGAGTTATATATATTATAAAGATTTATTCAAGAATATGTCGTCTGTTGCAAACCCTATCAATTTACGCATTGAATTGGTGGGAACTTTCATCCTCAACAGTGTATATGTGAATTGTTATAGTAAAGCTGTTAAATACATCGCACAAAAACCGGATGCTACGTTGGAAGAAGCCTATGCAAGTTGTATTCAGAGTTACTATAAATTCGTCGAATCTTCTGATGGTTACAGAACTCATTTAGACAACCTGCTTGATTATTTGCAAAAGTATTCCGGTGTAACTACTGTAATGTATAAAAATTACAAAGATGTAAATCGTGACTTGCGTAGCATTCTAACACCTAAGCATGTAAAGATGGATTCGATTAAGGAGGAGAAACTCGTCCGTAAGTTTCTCCTTAAGTCAATTAAGGAGTTTGTCAGTCACATTCTCTCTACTAGATTCTATGTTGAAATCGTCGCAAATTATGATAAAAAACTGCTTCATAAGAAAACAGGAATGAAGTGTAAAGATATGATTATGGCGTTCATGAACAGTACTAGAGAACAAATTTATCAGTCATACATTAGTAGTGACTCAGGAAATAAGATCACTAAGCGCAATCTTATCATAGCAGTTGATAAACTAATGAAACATAAAGAAAACTGTGAAACGATTATTCGCAAAAAACACAGTGAGAACGAACGTTATAAGAAGCTTCTACAGGAAGCATTTGTGAAGATCGAACACTATAAGAATCAAGCCCAATACAGACCTAGTACCCATCCAGTGGAATTACCTCCAGCGATGCCTCCCTCCTATGGTGTATCTGGTGGTGACGTACGGGCACCACAACCTGCCCCAACATATCAACCAGCGTATCCGCCGCCACAATACGACACTCGCTCTGTTCGATCGTCTAGATCTACCAGTTCTCGTCATATTGTATTAGAAGAGCCGTCATCAAAAGCTCTAGAACATAATGATACACCCTACGACGAAACTCGTCCTATGTCTAGCGCAAGTTCTGGTGGCGAAGATAGCGATGGTGAGAGTCAATCAGATGAATCTGATGATCTTACTCCAACCGCCGATCAGATGCGCCTTGAAGATGATATTCTGTCAACTGCCGATATTGGAGATGGCATGTCGTTGATGGGCGATAAATGGAATAGTGATGCAGCACGTCTTGAATTTGCAGCTCGACAAAAACTCGATGAATTATAGCTGATCTTTTAAAAAAAGATCACAAAAACAAGTAAGTTTGCATAATGATGATAAAATAGTGTTATTCAACACAACCATATAAACAATAAGAGATATACGTATTATGATATAAACTATAAACGATGGGACTTTCAGCAGGTGATACAACGCAGTCCGTATTTAAGTGGCTAGCACATGATAGTATATTGAGCTTGCCTTTACGATCGCCCCTTTTACTAGCATTCTTTATCGTACTTATCTTTTGTTTTCTATTTTATCTTTTCTATGATGTAGATGATCCATTTCATAGTTTCTTTAAGTTAGGGGCTATTACAACAGTAATTACAATTGTCTTGTTATACGCTCATAGTTCTTATATTGAAGAAGGGCTACGCGATGTGCTACAGCAAGAATTCGTAATAAACGATTTTAAGATGGCTGATATGATGGCTTCCGAGAAGGATCAGTTGCAACCTAATGTGGAAGGGGGTAAATTCAATCCATTTGAAGCGATGTAAAGCTTTTGACGCCCATTACCCTGCGGGTAAAGGACTAAAGCTTACTAAAACCAGGTAAAAACTTTTAGAAAAAGAGCGGTTAAAACATAAATGAGCTTTTTCTAAAAGAACATACCTGGTTTTTTGCGTTCTTTTAGAAAAAGAACATTTTTTTATAAATATAAACTTTATGGTTTTGGTAAGCTTTTCTAAAAGCTTATTTAGTGTATATTGCATAAAGAATATATAGAAAGATTTGACAAAAATGGTGATTCGAGATGAATCCACATCCTTGAAAAGTGATAAACTCACTATCCCTTTTCTACCCAAGGACTATTCAATGTACATCGATAAAATGACAACAATTTATGGCAAGAGTAATTCGGGCAAATCATTCCTGATCAAAGAAATCATCAAGATTCTTAGTCCATATATCCCAAACATTCTTGTGTTTGGGAGTATGAATATTGCAGATGATTACTCTCTTTACGTGCCGGAAAATGCAATTATCCACGATCTTACAGTTGATGGTTTTAAAGCGATTTTGGCTCGACAAGAACAGGTTGCACTGCTATATAAAGAGGGTAGGAATGTTAAGAAATTGTTGAAAATGTTTGATAAAGTTGCGACTTCTGACGAAAAACAAACATTGGCAAAGATCAGTTACAAATTTGATAAAGAAATTGGAAACATTAAGCGTTTGCGTTGTGAATATGCAAGAAAGGCCGGAAAGATTAACAAACTGAACGATATCAAAGAAAAAGCCCATCGTGAATACTACCAGAAGATACTGAAACGGCATAAAAACGATAGCAGATTTAACACTCATGAGAAAGCTGTTATTCAATACTTTGATGTCAATCCACGTATGTTAATCGTAATGGATGATTGTGCCCCAATTCTTGACCCGTTGAAAAAAGATATGTCTCTCATTAAAGCAGCGTTCCAAGGTCGCCATTCCTTTATTACGAGTGTATTTGCAATGCAGAATACCACAATGATGCCAGCACCATTACGTCAAAATTCAATGTTGTTGCTATTCACCACTAGTGCCGCAGTGAACAATTTCTTCGACAATAATGCAGCTGGTCAAAAACATAACCATAAAGTAGCTAGACAGTACGCAGACGCTATATTCGGCGCAAATGAAAATCATCATAAAAAAATGGCGTTCATCCCCGACCAGAACCAATTCTATTACACATTAGCTAATGTGTATCCACCGTTTGAGTTTGGTAGTAGGTCATTTAGGCGCCTTATGGATAATCTTCCAGATCAAAGGATAAAAATTTCCAGTAAATACACAAAGACTAGAGTTTAGCTCCAGCACTTTAGAGCATGTTCGAAATGAATACTCCGTCCACCGTTAAATGCAATTGGGTGTTTTCGTACTACAATCTGTACGGCTTTATCTAATGAGAGACTATAGTACTTCATTAAATACGCAACTATTGCAGTTGCACTACGCTGCTTTCCTTGTATACAATGTACCAACACATTTTTTTTATCTAATTCTCTTACTTTATGAATAAATGCAGTCATTACTGGGAAGTATGAACACATCCTTGTTTGTTCAGCCATATGTAAACTATCTTCTACTGGTATTCTAATAGTCTCAACATCTGTTCTAGAGGGGACATCAGGTGTACAATTTAAAATTCCACCTATTCTATAAGTTCTTATTGTTTCTGTAGTTATGTTCATATCAGAGATATATAACCCATTTATTATTTTTGATATAATGATTGGTGTAGTGCGCTTTATGCCCGTCCTATCCATTTCATCACTTTTTGAATACTAATTTAGGAAGTTCATATACTCCCTATAAATTATAACAAAAATTAATAATGGATGTATTTTACACTGCGAAAGAGCTTAAAAACAACCCTAAACTTCAAGGAGGAGCCGAGTTTATTGAGATAGCATACCAAGTGCTTAGAAAAGACGGAACTCCTACTTATCGTTTTGGGTATGTAAAAAGCTATGAAGATTTATTAAAGTTGGATAAGAAGCATTTGTATGAAGTAGTTACAGATGATAAACCATTAAAAATTTTCTTCGATGTAGATTTTGATCAAGGAGAACCAGAGTTTATCGTGAAAACTGGCATTCAATTTATTATCGAAGAAATTGAAAAAACATACGAACATGAGGAAGGTAAAAAACCACGTATTATTGTGCTAGAATCACATCGTCCTGGTAAGTGGAGTTATCACTTAATCTTACCCGATATGGGTTATACGATGGATTATGTAAGAAACTTTTTCAATATTATCAAAGCTCGCACAGCTACTATTTATCAGTACGCACTTGACCAATCAGTGTATTCAAGTCGTCGTAATTTCCGGATCTTAAACAGTTCTAAGATCACTAGTAAGGACTATCCGTTAAAGAAATGTAAAGATTTAGGATGTCAAGATTACGAGGACGTAGAGACGTTTATTCAAAATACTAAGAATCTAGAATGTGTAAAACATAAAATTAGAGAAGTTGAAATGCTTACAGGTAAGAAGATCAAGTCATCACCCCTGGCACAATCTAAGAAAACACAAAAGGATGAAGCAATGATGGGCGTTCGCAAGTGTGCAGCATTAAATAAAGTATTAGAAGAATATCCAGAATTCGTCATCAGATCAACTGGTAAGTTGTGCATCCTGAATCGTGTACAAGCATCTATGTGCGAGTTTTGTAATCGCATACATGAAGGTGACAACACTCACTTTATATTCAAGAACACAGCTAAGACCTATTTCATGATGTGTCGTAAATACAATGCGGAAAATCCCAATAACAAGATGCGTAAGAACTTAGATACCGGAGAGATGATTACGAGCATCCCAAATAATATGTATGATATGCTTGAGTTAGCTTATGGCAAATAGGTTTCTTAACGACCAACGCTCGCTGCGCTCGGATGGTCTAAAACCTGAAGAGATTAAACACATTTTTTTGAAGTTCTCCTTAGAGACCGCAGGCGCTTAT
>TARA_R110002060_G_scaffold77351_1_pt1 | contig 46469 bp, 52 predicted proteins | sample TARA_R110002060 | Tara Oceans TARA_R110002060 (sample SAMEA4397091) | marine metagenome | biome: Polar Biome; feature: [MES] marine water layer (ENVO:01000295) within the mesopelagic zone...; material: water (ENVO:00002006), including particulate matter (ENVO:01000060) such as...... | reverse complement strand
TAAGCTTTATAGGAAAGAAGTTTGGAAAGCATCACGCATCTGTAATACATTCTTTAAAAGAATTTGAATGGATAGCTAAGTTTGATAAGGACTTTGAAAGATCGTATGTAGAAATACTGAGTCTTTGGAAGAAGGAGTCTCACGACTACGTAGAGTTAGATCCTTTTGAATTAAAAAACAAGTTAAATGATTTGGAGAACTCCAATAAAATGTTAACTTTGTCCTTAATAGATGTTCAAGAAAAGTTGGAAACAATTCAGGGAAAGGAGAGAAAGTACGACAAAAAATACAAATCTATTGTTGCTTTAATTGAAGAGAGAGTACCTGAAAAAAAGCTAAATGAATTAGAATTAAAATTAAATCACGTAATAAATGGATTGTAAACACACATTCGAGGACGTAGAAAAGATAGAAGGTTACGCCTCTTGGTCAGAGAAAAAAAAGATTGACACCTTACTTCACATTGATTGTGTTATGTACTCTAACCTTGGATCAGACTCCACCAAAGGAGAGGTAGCTGATGTTAAAAAGAAATCAAGACTTATATATAAATCAATCAAAAATATTAGACCAGCTTTAGGCGAGTCTCTTATTCAAGCAATGGACAAGAAATGAAAAGCGTTTGGGAAGAAGATACTGACACTATCAACCATATAACCTACGTTTCTAATTCTGTGCAAGATCTTGCAAATGAACTATACGAAGACTTAATGGATAGGGATCATGACAATGCAATACTTAAGTCTAAGGAGGTTGTAAAAATACTACAAGAATTAATTGAATCACTGGAGGATGAAATATAAAGATCATAACATCATAGTTGTATGGCCTTTAGTAGTTTTCTGGCCGTCATAAGTATGGCTTACAAGAGCAAAAAAGATCAGGCTGCCGCATCTAAGCGACATTACGAAGCCAATAAAGATAAGATTAAAGCTCGTTCATATGCACGCAATAAAACCCAAAGACTTAGAAACAGAGAGTTTATTAGATGCATAAAGGAGATTTCAAAATGTATAGACTGCGGAGAAAACAACCCAGTTGTTCTTGATTTTGATCACGTTAAAGGAGAAAAGCTTATGAATATTTCTGATATGTCATGCAGAGGGTATAGCTTTAAATCTATAGAAAAAGAAATGGAAAAATGTGAAGTTAGATGTGCTAACTGCCACAGAATAATAACAACAAAAAGAAAGAATGAGAAAGATAAATGAAGAATTAATGGATCAACTAATAGACAATGAATGTCTGTTGGCTGATGAATACGACTCAGCTTTAATAGGTATAACAGAAGGTGCTAATCCAGTTGCTGTCTACGATACAGAGTTGTGTATTAAATAATTAATGGATACAGACGATATGAATGAAGAAGATGCTGTGGATTTTTTTTACTATAATACCATTGGGTCTTATGTGGGAGAAAAGACTCCCTTGTTTTTAAGGATGTATGAAAACGAATACTATAGAACATTATGAATAAACAAATAGCTAAAGAACTAAATGATTTTGCCAAGGTAGTAGCAACTCGTTTTTCTCACACAGACAGAGAGGGTAATGTAAACAACGAATCCTTTGCAGTAGAGGAGGTTATACCAACTTCAGACCACACTGCAGTAATAAACTTTAAAAAAAGTAGTGGTAAGATTGGTGTAGCGTTCTGTTATTACATAGCTAAGGGACGATCTAAGGGATGGAAATACTTTTTCCCTACTGATTCACACCTCAACGGATTTCAAGCGTTCTTATACTACAAGCTTGAAGCTGAACGAAAAAACTACGACAAGAATTTTTAAACTATTTCGTTTTTCAAATACAAAAGTTCTTCGCACTTTTCGTATTCCTCTGTAGAAATAAAGTATTCTATTAGGTCATCATAACATTGTGCCTTTAAATAGTATTCTTTATTAGGATTAAATATAAGTACAAGATCTCTCTGATCGTTACTTAGTATTTGCTCCTGAGTTTTTCTTCCAGTTAATATTTGATAAGAGTCTTCCATCATTTTGTCCTCATCAAATTCAAATTCAAATTCTTCCATTATCTATACATTTCATTTAACATTCTTTGTCTTTCACGTTTATCTAATTCTTTCTGGAGTTTCTGTTCGTATAAGTACTCATAGTTCTCAGCCTCATACTGTTTCTCTTCCAGCATCATTTGATAGTATGCTTCAGGATCGTATAACTTCATCTCTTTTTTAGTAAGCTTTACAGCTTTCTTAGGTTTTTTCTTTTTCTTTTCTTTATCTTTTATCTGATACTCTGAATAGTTAAGCAGTCTCATTATAACTTTTTCAGGGCTTTCACCTCCATCAATAAGTTCCATAACATTATTAGCTATTTTATCAATGTTACTGGCAGGTATCCCTCCTAATGAAAGCATCTCATATACCATTTTTTTAGTAGCATCTGCTTTCTTTTCAGGATCTTTTAGTGTGTTTATTCTTGTCCATTGCTTACCAATATTTAGCGCCATAGCTACAATAGGTGTATTCCTTGGAGCTTGACCAGCCCAAGGTTTCCCAGTAGCAACGTCACCAAGTGCGGTAATTGCATCTCCTATTATAAACAAAGCGTTTAAGTTTCCTATAATAGAAGCCCTTAACAAGTCTGCTTCATCCTCATCCTCCCAGTCTGAAAGTAATCCAGGCATTCCGTTAGTTATAAACTGAAATAAAACAGGCATAAATACGTGATACATAGCTAATGTTCTTACGTTTTCGCCTACAGTACCCTTTCCAGCCTTCCTGTCCCAAGCCATAAGCTTTCTATTTAGGTTGGTAAACGCTTGCATTTCCTTACGCATATACTGCTTAGGAGTAGTAAGGAACATATTTAAAGCTCTGTATAAAGGATCTCCAGTTTGTAGAACATCTTTATCTTGAATGTCAGATGACTGCTGAGTTCTTTTAGTGTCTCTTTCAAACTTAACAATAGCTTCTTTAATAGCCTGCTCCTCAGTTTTACCTTGTTTTAAGGCCTGATCTTTATAGTATAGATAGTTTGGCATACCTCCAATCATAATCGCTGCCTTATCACCAGTCTTGGTAAAGAACATCATCATGTTTACTATTTTATCTTTAGTAGGAGACGGTATAAACTCTTGCATAGAAGAGTCACTATAACTTTCTATTACTTTAGTAATGCTTTGGTACTTTCTGTCTTGCATATACACAGAGTTCTCTCCAATCTCCTTCCAAGTTCTAACCATCTTTGGAACGTTAGCAAGTCCTGCTCCAAACTTCATCCAATTAACTACGCCAATATCATTAGAATAAGTAAATACAGATGTTAATTGTTTAATCATTAACAAAGGATTTAAACCTAACCTTGAAAGTATAAACGCATTATTCATCCAGTTTAAAAACTTAGCTGATTGCTGAGTCTGTATACCCTTAGATGCTACACGTTGTATTATGGTTTCAATTTTATTGTATATGTCTTGGCCATGAAGTCTTACAATAGTCTTTTTTATATATTCATTTGTAAATAATTTGTTAACGTCTCTTATGCTCTCAGCATAAGCAGAAAAGTATTCCATGTTTCTTAGGTAGGTAAACAGTGCATCCGTTCCGTCCATGTCTAAAATAGCTTTACTATTTTTTTGTCTGGCAATTGTTGACCCCGAACCAACTGATGTTCCAAATGGATTTCCATCTCCTAAAAGATTCAACACACCTGAATCTTCTTTTTGACCGTCTTTATACAACATACCTGCATAAAATTTATTCCAGGGCATATTGGTTCTGTATATAGCTCTATACGTTTTGTTATATTCATTATACAAAGCTGGAAACAATTCATTTACCTGCCAGTCAGCAAACTGCTTTACCCTTGGATCAAGCTGAGCAGTAATCTTCTCCATTACTTCAACATAATTTTTACCAAATGTTGTTTCAAAAGCAGGGTGATTGGAAGAATCTTTATACTGATTGTAGTAGTAATACATTTGATTTTGACTAAGAATAAGTTCTTTTTTACCAGCTTTGTTTTCAATAATTATACCAGTTGGCTTAGACTCTCTTAAGCTTCTTGTTTCTTTAGCCCACTTCTTTCCGTATATATCTACAAGTTTATTTATTATAACTTTTTCTACGGCAATCATTCTTCCCTTAAACTTTCGAGATGAAGCATCAATTTTATCAGTAACTAACGTTTGTAGTTCTCCTCCAAACAAATCACCTGGCATCATATCAATGTGGTTCATTAATGTAGTAAGATCTGCTAAAGCATTGAATGGACTTGCAAGTAAATTCTTTAGACTTAAAGACCACTTAGCTAACCTGGTTTTTACTTTTTTACTATTTGAATCTTGTTTATCTAACACCTCTTGATCCCTAAGCATTTCTATAGTTTCAGGATCATTCATGTCAAGAATATCTTTATCATTCCTTATAGCCTGATAAGCAATAGCAAATTCTTTCTGATACTTTTCACGAGCTTTATTTATTTCTTCTTTTAGATTTGTTTTACCAAATTCTACAAGCTCAGCTAAAGCAGACTCAGCTTTATCCAACTCATTTATTCTACGAATATCAACGTTATCTCTCATTATCTCAGAGCTAACCAGTGACATAGCTATTTCAAGGTCAACCATTTCCTGTACCTCAGCTTCAGTTGGCTCAGGCTTTTTAGCGAGGTCATTAAACTTAGACAATAATGTTTCGTTTAATTTAAACAAGGCCTCAGCAGTACCTGTGTTCTTATAATCAGCAACAAAATTTGCTATACGTTGAAGTCTTTCAGCAACCTCTACACTAACACCCTTCCCTGCTTTTCTTTTGCCTTGAGTTTTTACATAGTTTTTAGGGTCTAATAATTTATCAATCTTACCCTCTAAGTCTCTGATTGTTCTTTTCATAACAAACGTTTCAACCTCATCCATCAACCTGTCAATGTTGTTAGCGTCAGCGTCTGTAATTTTTCTAACCAGATTCATTACTTCGCTTTTAGTATAAACATCTTTAGGCAATGATGCACGAACAAAATTTCTAAGCTCTCTTTTAATAGCTTGTAGATTCTTTTTAGTTCTATTAGAATTACGAATAAGTTGTCGAGCAGCACGAATTTTACCAGACATATTTTTACTTGGTCTGATTCCTGTTTCCTTTTGCAGCTCGCTTTCCATTTTAGCTTGTTGAACGGTAAGCCCACCCTTCTGGCCTTCAGCTATGTATTCAGGTTGAGCTTGTAAAAACTCAATAAGCTTATCCATCACTTCATTGTTAGTAAGGTTGTTATCCCCCTGAAGCTTTGCTTTGCGCTTTAATACTCTTGAGTACAACCTTGCTCCAGACTTCGCTCCTTTCTTTACGTCTCCAAAGCTTGGAGGCATTTTAGAAAACAAGTCCTTCTTTATACTCAACAACTCATTTACAGCTTTTACAGTTTCTTTTCTTACTTTAACAAGGTAATCTTTTATTGATGCGTCAGTAAAGTTGTTTTCCCTACCAGCTATTATTATTTCAGTTGGTGACATATTATTTTTAAATACATCCTTCTGTTCACGAGCCGCTGGTTTTTTAGATGGGTTTTTATCTAACCATGCTTGCGTAGGTGTAAATGGCTTAGGTTGGTTTGACTCTGTAAAGTACTCAACCTTACCTCTTGCGTAAACTCTATGGCCAACTATCGTTGCTTCTTCTACAGAACGCACTGGTTTACCACCATCAACTGTTACAAATAAACCACCGCTCATAGGATTAAACCTAATCTCTACACCATCAAAATTTGTATCGGCAAGAGAAACGTTTTGGAACTGTCCATCAACTGAAGCTACAGGAGTTTTATTAGTAATATTATTTTTTATTTTATATATACCAACCTGATTAGTGTTAAAGTAAACATCCTTTAATGTTACAGCTGGAGCGTAGTTTATTGCTTGACCACTAAAGAATCCTGCTTTCCCATTTACTTTTTTATAATTAGAATTATCTCCTTTATGTACAGTTTGAATAGGAATACCTGTGTTTTTTAATACATTTAAATTCAATCTAATTCCAACCTTCTCACCTTCTTTCGGCTGCAATCCTTTAGCTATAATTTCTCTTGATCTTTTGTCATTTTGTAATGCCGCATCAACTTCTGCTTGAGTGAAGTTAAAACTTCTTTGCTCACGTGCAGCAGGGTATAGAATTTCTACATCCTCTTTTGTTATAACATCCTTCTGTTCACGAGTTGCTGGTTTAGTAATTTGTTTTACTGCTGTACCCACTGCTCCACCATAAGGAGCTATGCTTGAAGTTTTTTCAGCAACATTTTTACCAGCTATCTTATCTTTAATTTGCTGAGGCATTATTTCCTCTGCATTTAATTTAATGTCAGGAACACCTACAAGCTCACCTAATATATCATAAGCATAAGTAGAGTGATTGGATTTGCCACCTAAACCACTTGGCTTTAACACCATCATGATATCATTCTGAGCAAATTCGTTTTCTTTATAAAAGCCATCTCTTAAAGATTGTAAATCTACAAATCCACCTAATGTATTTACAAGTGCATGAAATTTAGTATTAGGCTTTTTAGATTGTTCATTTACTGCTATCAAAAAAGTTTTTCTTTTAGGACTTCTTCTCATTGCAGGCCAACTATCAAACTCTTCTAAAGTTTCTTTGATTGCTTTAGTTGGATTAGTTTCTAAAGCTTTTTTCTTAAACGTATCATAATCACCTAATTTATTTGCATATGCATCAAATACTTTTTTGTTAAATAACTTACTGGTTTCTGGAGAGCCACTTATAATAAATATAAAATCAGCAGCAGTTATGTTTTTGTTTAATTTTTTTTCATCTAAACCACTTGCCCATATAGCTCCTTTCTTTATGTTTTCAGGTTGCAAAGCAAAGCTTGGCCCTGCATCCATACCGTTACCTAATCCTAACTGATCAGCCACCCAAAACCAAACCTTCTTGTCGTTTTTAATTATATCATCTATTAGTGACATCAAGTCAATTTTATTTTTAGGAGTAACTAAAGACATATCATAAGACTGCTTAAAGTCAATTTGATCTCTTGATTTTTTAGATGGAGATTTAATTTCAGTTGGATTTCCTATTGGATCTGTTCCTTGATCCAACTGATCTATTAACTCAACCTCACCCTCCTGAATCTCTTGACCAGTAGTTACTTTTCTTGCTATAGTATTAAGTAAATTAATAACATCTTTGTCAGACTCAGTAAATTCTGTTATTTCAATACCAAGTCCTTTAAGTATCCTGTCTATCCATTTCCTTACAACACTCTTAGATCCATTGTCAAGTTGTCTGTATCCAGCAGCTATCTCTCCTATAATCTGAGCAAGTGCCTCTTCGTTCTGAATATTCTCATCATAATTAGAAACAAAATCATCTATTTTTTTCTTTAAATTAGAATCTTTAGATAGAGACTTTGATATTGACTCCATCATTTTTTTAGTAACACGACCAGCAGCAGCGTCTGTCTTCAGTTTACTTAATAAGATACCATGAAAAGCTTCGTGGGCAACAGTTGATTTGTCAGCAATCTCAAGATTTATATGAATAGTATTGTCTAAAAAAGTTCCTTTACCCCTCCTTTTTGTAACATCAAAATAATCTTGAGCACTTTCGTGAAGGACAATTTTTATGTTAGGAGCAATAATCTTTATAGCTTTAGCCGCTCTCTTTGCTTTTTTAACAACATAATCTTTAAGCTTATTCTTTTTAACAACAGGTTTATTTGCTCTGTTAATAGAAACAACTTCGTCAATCTTTTCAAATACACTTCCGTCTTGATCTTCTGTTACCTCTGTGTCTTCTGTAACTTCACCATCAAGAAACTGTTCTAAGTCTTTAGACTCTTGCTCTATCTCTGGATCTACTTCCTCTTGGGTTGTCGTTTCAGGGCTGGTTTCGGTAACGTCTTGGCTCTCGATGGTAGTTTGCCCACTGTCTCTCTCTCCCATCTGGCTGCTATCTTGGGTAGATTCTTGTACATCCACTTGCGCTGTGCTTGACTCTTGAACGGCATCTTGTTTGTCTTTAATTAATTTTTGTTTTCTTTCTTGTATAGCCTCATCGGAAATAAGTTGCTGCCCTGAATTAGGTAGACCTCGTTTTTCCAGTTCAGAATTTATCTTATTATCTTCTTCTAATGATGCTCTTGCTTCTTCATCAGTAACTGTTACTTCTTCTTTTTTAGCATCTTGTTGTTCGTATAGTATGTTATCTAAATCTTCATTAAGACTATCAATTTCTTCTTGCTTTTTTCTAACTAAACGAGAATCTTTTCCTTCTATTTGGTTTTTTAACTCTTGAGTTCTAAGTAATATCCCAAGCGCCCTTTTCTTTTGGTCTGATGTAAAGTCCGTAGGTATTTGACTCATCACACCAACCACCTCGTTGTATTGGTCTATTTCTTTTTGTCCCTGTTCTTTTGTTTTTTCACCCTTTAATATTTGATCTTTAATGCGCTGAACATAAGCGTCTTTAATAACTTCGTCAGTATGTATAGACTCAAACATTTCGAAAACACCCTTGTCTAACTCAGTAAAGTTATATGTAGACGCAGCTGTACTTATAGCTCCAGGAGTACCAAGAATAAAGCCACCTACCGCTTCTTGAGCACCAGCGTATAGCATTTGTCCTAAAATATTTTCAGGAGCCTGAAAGTATTCATCTTCCATTACAGCATTAAAGACTTCTTTGGCGGCAATATCAGCGCCTTCTTGAAGAAACCCAGTTTCAAATTCAGCAAGACCAGCCGAAGTAACAACTAAACCTCCCTTCACTATCATATTAGATACCTCTCTTCTAACTATTTGATTAAAGGTTACTCCACTTGCCAATGCTTTAGATATACTTTTGTCAGCGTTTTTCTTTACTATTCTTAATAGTATTGACTGTGCTATACCTTTTTGAGCCAAAACATTTCTAAGACCAAAAGCCTCTAAGGTTGCTACCACCGCACCCAAAGGCATTACTAACGCAGCCTTCTGTCCCTCTGTAATATCATTAAACCCAGGGTCGTTTTCCATTTGCTCAATTACATGGTCAGAAACCTGACCGTACATTTGTGCAGTACGTTGCGCCCAAGCGCCCTTACCTCCAGCCATCATTGCAGGTAAAGATTCTGTAAGCCCCAATAAAGCTCCACCCCAAAAACCTTGCTTCTTTAAATCAGCCCATTCTTTTGTAGTTTCATCCGTACCCATTACCTCGACAATACCAGTACGCATATAATCAAGCATACCCCTTTCAGGATCAAGACCTTGTTTGTCGGCAAACATAGAGAAGGGATTTCTATCCATATTTTCCCTGTCCTCTCCGTACTTAATTTCCTTCATGGACCTATCCATAATGTAATCATCAACCTCATCAAATTGATCTTCGCTAATTGTTGAAGACCACTGATCCCAGTTACTTAAAATACGTTCTTTATCACCCTTCCATAAACCAGTAGCTAATGCTCTATCTGTAAACTTCTCTCTATAGATTGGGTCATCTTTAAAGTTTGGATTTCTACCTACTCCAGTAGCGGATGCAATGTCAAGCGCAATGTTTGTAAGACCAGAAGCTTCTCTACCAACACCTGAAAGAAAAGCATTAATAAAACCACCAAAGTTAGTTCCTTTTTGAGCTTGCGCTTCGTAATACTCTCCAACATTCCTATCTAATTCTGCTCCCTTTAATGTTAGAACAGCATCGTTAAATTTTAAAGCATCGTTTTGTTTTGTTAAAAAATCTTTTAATTGTTCGTACTTAGCTATAAATTCTGGATTAGCATCTATGTCTGCTTGAGACATACCCTTATATTCTTCTTTCATTTGAGCAAACTGATATTGATTGGCTAAGTTTGTTCTTATCCTATCAGCTTGTTCTTTTGCTAATTTATTCATTGACTTAAGGTCAACCTTTATATCATCTTTTGAAAAGTACTTCTTCTTATTTTGCTGGTATTCATTTAATAGGTTAGTAGAAACTTTGTTATTTTCAGATGGCTTGTTTTGATTTAAGAATGTCTTTAATTTTTCACCTTCATTTAAGTCTTTTTTATCCGTAATATTATCTGTCTCAATCTCTATTGTATTTCCATTAGATGCGGTAACGGTAATCCTGTCTCCCTGAAGCATTCCAGCAGACTCAAACTCAAAACCATAATCTTTAAAATGATAATCTAAAATAGGTGCGACAGACTTGTCACCAGCAGACATTAAATCTAAATCAATAACCTTCATTGATTTGTCAAACTCATTTAGAGCAGTCTCCTCCTCTACTACTTCAGGCTCTTCTACTACTTCAGGCTCTTCTACTACTTCAGGCTCTGTAAAGATAGAGTCTTGCTCTTCCTCTATTACTTCAGGCTGAACGTTTGGCTCTGAAACATCCGATGAGCCAGGTTGCTCCACCTCTGTCGTATCTGAAACCATAACTTCCTCCTCCACAATAGGCTGTGAAGGTTCTTTTTTTTTTAAGAAATACTTAGATTCAAATTCTTCTTTTGAATTAGTGTAAAGACCATCACGACTTACAACGTCATATATTTTCTGTTGATAATCTAAATCTTCAGATTGAACTTGAAACTCTTCAAAAGATTTAGTATAATAACCATCTCTTTTTAATACGTTATATAATTTTTCTAATTCTTCCATATTAACTATCTAATTCTCCTTTAGCGTTATATTGTTTTCTTGCTAAGTCTACATAAGTTTTTACTAACTGTAAAATATTTGAATTCTCTCCATCGTATCTAACTCTTTTTTCACCAACACCAGGTACTTTTATAGTTATATGACCATCTCCCCCCATGTCGAAGTCTTCTTCAATAGTAACAGAACCTGTCATGTTTAACTTTCTAAGCTTAAGGTTAAGAAGATCTCCAGCAGCAACACTAACAGAAGCTATATCTTGAGTATCCCCAAGTTCGGTAAACACCTTTGAATCTTCATCTGTAAATCTTATTGGTTGTATTGTTTTAGTAGGCTCTATACTTTCACCTGACACATCAGATATCTCCCCTTTAAAAGCATCATCACCCATTTCTTTTCTATACAACTCAATAGCGTTATCAGTAGATCCCTCTATAGGAGCAATAATTTTAAGTATTCCTTTGGAAACATCCTCCATACTTAAACTATTATTATTCTTGTCTTTTCTTGGCACCTTCTTTTCCTCTTCGCTTCCGTCTGGATTTTTTATAATAAACGTAAAGCTATCGCTATCTCTTTTTATAGAATCAATCTTAGGACCAAAATCGTCAGTACTGTTGTTAATGTCTGACTTAATGTCTTCGGCAACTAATTTAAAGTCCGCATCAGTTTGTACTGTTTGAAGCTCAACTGCATTTCCAACATATCCTAAGTTTTCCTGTTCTTCTTTCTTTATACCAGCAGTAGTAGAATTATCTTGCTGTGTTTGCTTAGCCGTTTCCTTAATATCTAACTGAGCTTTTAGAACACCTTCTGTATATTCTTGAGCGGCTTGTATTTGTTCCTCATCAAGAATTGCAATGTGATTACCATTCTCTTGAATCTCTTGGTATATTACTTTACCGCCAGCCTCTGACTTAACAGTAGTAAAAGTGTATCCACCTATGTTGTCAGCAAGAACACTGGCTGTTTCATTACCCTCTCCAATAACTGCCTTAGCGTAATCTGAAATTAATTTATTTCCACCCTCCCTTAGCAGGAAGTCTTCCTTGGTTCTCAATTCGTTTTCACCCACATAAGCTTTAATAGTTGTTCCAAGAGTCTCGCTATATTGTTTAGACTTCTCAACTACATTTACCTTGTCAATTTTTTGATTCATTCTTGCGTTTGCTTGAGTAGCAGACACATACCTTGATGGATCTTCTTTATAAGAAGGATAATTTCCACTTGCTTCTTCATCATCAGTTAGCTCAATCATAAGACCAAACGCTGAGTTAGGATCGTCAATCAATACTACGTTTGCCATGTTACCAAAACCAGCCATACCCTTCATGTTGGCTTGCTCCTGTAATCCAGACTCACCATCCTGCATTCTTTTTTGAGCAGCTTCAAAGCTTTTATTGTAATCCTTTACAGTGCTTCCCCACGTAGCTATACTTTGGCTTCTATTGCTTTGACGAATCTTAAAATCCGTTCTACTCATTTCTCCTCTTTTAACTTTATCAAAGTCTGACATATTATTAGCAGCCATGTCTTGAGAATACCTAAGAGATAAAGCGTTAAATGTTTGGTCTTGAGAAATGTCAATTTCACTTAGAGATTTATTTCTTTCATCAAAAGCTTTTTGATCTTCAGCCTTTTCTTTTATAAACCTTTCTTCAGTTTCCTTGATAGGCTTAGTTAACTTCTGCCCTTCTGTAAAAAAGTCTACACCTTGTTTATCAGGGCTTTCGTATATCGAATATAACTTAGGATCTACTGTAGACCTGCTTGGATTTCCTGTCTTTAACGCCATGTCTTAGATATTTTTTGCTCTTAATTTGGCTGCTTTAGCTGCTCTTCTATTATATTTATCTACGCTCGCATCACCTGTTTGCATACTTTTTTTGTTTTTAGCGTCTAATCTATTAGCCCTGTTTGTTCTTCTTTTGTTTCCGCTATACGCATCTTGTGTATCGCCAAAAGAACCAAGAGCAGATCCAACCGCAGACATTCCCTGTGAAAAAGATTCGGAAGATGCAGCCAGAAGGTCAGAACCCATTTGCGCCTGGTCACCAGCCTCTCCAACATCCAGAGCTATAAGCTGTTGGTTTACTGCATCCCTTGACTCAGCCTTAGTTACATCTAAATTATAAAGGTCTTGACCCATATCTATACGAGTATCTTCAGCCTCTTCAGCTTGTTGCGCTCCTATTCTACCAACACCAGCGGCTAATGATCTTGCATCACCCTCCTGTAAAGCTTGTACAGCCTGTTGGTCTGCTGCTAAGTTAGCTTCAAACTCTGCTTCATACGCATCAGTTGGCACAGATAACTCTTCAAAGTTATCTACCTCAGCTCTTTTTCTTGCGTCAGCCATTAGTCGAGCAGCCTCAGTGTTAGCATCATCTGCTGCTTCTTTTTGTTTTGCAGCTTGTACAAAAGACATGGTTGCTGTCCCTACCGCTATTACTGCACTTGTTATTGCCGCCATAGTTAAATTGTTTTTATTAATTCGTGAGAGTAAGTAGCACCCTCTATAAATCCTTGTTTCTTGTACACGTTAATTAATGGTTTATTTTTAATTAAAGCATACACATATTTCTTATCTAAAGACTTAGCCTCTTTACTAATTGTTTCTATCAGTAAAGATAAAGCTTCTTTTCTTTTTTCCCTGTCCTTGTATTTTAAATTAGATATAATCCAGTCACACCATACTGCCTTTGAGTTAGTTGTGTACATAAAGCCAGCGCAAATAGGAGTGTCACCATCGTAAACTATATATCCTCCTGTTCCATTGTCAGGTAAAAAATCCCTTAATGGAGGAGACCATCTCCAGTCGTGCCACCATTGACAAAGCGTGTTATCGTAATCAGTAGGAATTAATGGTCTTATATATAATTTCATTATCGCAAAGATAACAAATTTTAAGGAAAACTTTTCATTGCGTTACTACCGACTTGAAATAATTCAACCGCATCTATTGAGCTATTAGTAAGCGTATACTGCATAAAGTAACCACGTGCGCCATGCGATTCAGCAACAGCATCTTTTACCACGTAAATAAATTGTCCCACAGAAGGAACAGCTCCAGTAGCAGTAGTGTCTACTTCTATACCATAAACTGGCATAGTATAAAGAGTTGTTCCACCTGTCGATTGAATGTTTATATTAGTAGATGTAATGTTGGTGATAGGACCAAGCTCTGTTTCTAACCCTCCTATACTACCATATGCTATATCTCCAATAGATATTTCTGAGGAGGGAGGAATGTTCTGATAAGCTGTAGAAGTGGCTGGATCAGTGTCAATATTACCAAATCTTATCTTATATACTCCAAGAACAGGCCCTGTTAAATTAGTACATGGTTCAATACCAATTACCGATCTTGCTTTTAAATTTATAGTTCCTGCATTTTCTCTAATAAAAGTAAACCACTCGCCCTCCTTTTGTTCAAAGAATGTTGAGATCATAGAACCAGCACTCAGGTCTGTAAACAAAGATGTACAAGACCAAGCCGCATCACTCTCGTAATACATGGTCTTAAATAGTTTTATTACGGCAGGTTTAAGATTTAAAACCCCTGTTATTGAGGATTCGTTTGCTTGTCCGTAATAATTATTTCTACTCTCGTTGACGTTATGTCGGTAAAGATTACCCTCGTGAAAAGTATAGAAGTATTGGTTCATACCAACCATATATTCAGGAAGGTAATCATAGAACGAGGGCCATCCTTTTGACTCTGTGCTGTATGTTAGCGTATCTGGTTGTATACTCATAATGTTAGCATGCTGTTAAAGATTTAATAACTCCGTTTTCTACTTCAGCCGAATAGTTAGGATTGCCTGCCACTACTTGTCCCTTTACTTTCCAAAAACCATCGGAAACAGGAAACTCTCCGTTCTCATCAGTAAACAACCAATCCTTTTCTTTTGGAACACCTGGGTTTACCCCTGTATTTGAAGCTCCGTTTGCTGGCATATTGTAAAATGTAGTATCATAAGTTTGAAGACACGCTTGAGTATTGTCAGCACTAACAGTACTTGTAGCGTCAAAACCTACCAAAGGAGTAGGGCAAAATACCTCTAATTCAAACTCTGCTAAAGTACATACTACTTCAATTTGAATTTCAATTAAGTTAGATGTTAGCTGAGGTGTAGATGCGGTAGGTTTAGGTATTGCCATATAACATTCCCCTGGACTATCAGTCGTAAAAGTTACACCACCAGCTGCCTCATTAGTATAAGGCCCTAAAGTAGTGGCTGCACCAGAGTTTATCCAAGCACCTGTTGATATATCATAATTAAATACAGTACCAGCAGTAGTGTTTCCATTACTTCCAGCAGCATTGGTTAATAGTGCTCCTGCAAAATTTGTACAAGTAGCTCCAATTCCTGAGCCAGGATTTATTTTTCCAATTACTCCTTGTAAGTATCCATCATTTATATTTGTGTACTCAGAGGCCGAGACATTATTGTAAGTCCAAGTAAACTTTACTTGAGCGCTTATTGGGTTAACCCTAACTCTAACCGCTCCTGTATCTGTACCTGGATCAACAAAAAACTTATATACCCCAGTAGTTTCTGAATTGATATATTGGCTGTTAGCTATAAATCCGTAAGCACCGCCAGCACATGACGATACACACGAAGGACAAGATATTACTGACCCTAAAAGTCCAGCAGTTTGTTCCCTATATATACTACCAATAGAATAAAATCCATCAGCAGCAAAGGTTAAAAGAGAAGCATCTGTAAATGCAGATGTGGCATCCGCAAAGGATGGTCCATCAAAATAAAATATTCCTGTTGTTGCCATAATTTAATTTTTAACAAGTTCCGTTATCTATTACCAATCCATAATTACCAACCTTTACCCACGTTTTAGGATTTGCTACAGCTGGGCTTGCTACATCTACAACATAAATTCCTGAAGGAAGAACTGAGGATGGATCACAAGACGCTCCATCATAACAAACGTCTCCAATAGTTGGGATATTGTTAGCTCCGTTAAAAGATCTTAATGCTGAATTAGCTCCGTCAGTATCCCAATTGCAAGAGAAAAATAAACTATTTGACCCTTGTGCAAAGTAAGCTGTCTTGCACTCTATGTCACATCCACAACAAGCTTCTGATACTGTACTGTTTACACATAAAGTAGATGATGATACAGTTCTTAAATCCCAAACCAAATATAAAAATTGGTTTCCAATAGGCAAGTCTATATTATTAATTATAGACTGGTATACACCAGCAGAAGGGTTTGCTATTGGCCCTGGAACATTATTTAATAAAGGTATTAACGTGTTAGTTTCAGCCTGTGTGTACTCAACATTAGAAGATAAATACTTAAACGGACTTGGGTTACTATTAGGAACAGGGAAAACATAAGTGTCATTAAACTCAGAATTTACCCTCATTAATATATCTGTTCCGTTATAAGGAAACACTCCTACAGATCTTTGTCCTGTTGCTAAAGTATATTCTGAAGGATTAATTAATCCTAAATTAGCTAACACACTCGTGGTTGGACTTGTTATGTTTGAGTCAGACCAATTATATCCAAAGTGAGTAGACTCTCCATTAGTTGAACTTTCGGTTAAAACTATTTGAATGATAGTTAACTCAGCAACTGGAGGACAATTAACTAATGAAGTATAAGTAGCCTTGTCAGTAACACTTGTTATAGTAATAAACACTTCCGAAGGAATTGTTTCATCCTTATTAAAAGTAAGCGTTCCGCTTTCTGAAGTTGTAACAGAGGTTGTAGTTCCATTCCATAAAGCATCCACTGTTATTGTTCCGCTTGTCACTGTGTAATCAATATCTATATCGCCTATAGAAGCTCCTAATTGAACGGTGTAAGAAAATGCTCCAGCAGCATCTGTTTGAGAAAGCTCTACGCCACAGGCTGTTATTGATGAAGCAGCTGGTATATCTATATCATTGGTAGACATTACATACTCATCCATGTATGGATCATAGCCTCCTAATTTTTGTGTTTCAAACTGCTCTATAAATTGATCTCTAAACCAAGACCTCATACCAGATTCAGCAATATTTGTTAAAGACTGACCTTGGCCAGATCCTTCAAGCATAATTACAGCTGACCTTTTGGTATCAGTAAAAAACATTTGATTCCCCCAAGCAGCAAAACTTTCTGGATTAAAAGAAATACCATACTCTTCAATACGAGCAATCTGTTTTCCAAGAACATTTGGCACAGCAATTATTGCTCCTCCACCTGTACCAGCGTCACTAATGGTGTCTTTGTTGGTTAGTATATATGATATTCTATCCTCTTGCAAACAGAGTATATCCGTCTCTCTTGCGTACAGTTTCATTATAGGTCCAAATGAAGTGTCATAATCTTGGAAGTTAACCAAGCCTAAATTAAACTCATTTAAGTTATTAGAGTTTGCTCCAGGGCTAAACACTCCACTGTATGTAACCTCTGCAAAACGATGCGCTCTTTTATAATCTTGATTAGAAACAGCTAATACCCTTTCTCCTAACTGAAAAGAAGGAGCGGCTAATTCATCAAGAATTTTGTAGCTTTCTACTCCGTTTCCAAAAGTAAAACAATCACCATTATTTAATGTTGCTACTAAAGGAACGTTATTTGCAGCTTGATTTTGATCTCCATCAGAGTTACCCGACTGGTGAAAACCTCCGCTAATATTATAAAATTCAGAAGCGTCATAAAACAAATTAGGATCTACTTCGGCTGGCTCTGTTTCAAAAACAACTAATCCGCTACTTTCTGTAATTACAATTCTAACACGAGCATTAGATCTTTTATTTCCATTAGCACCACAAGCTGACATATTAGTATCACTTACAAAAGACAGGGCAGTTCCAGGACCTGCAGGCTGATAAAAAAATGTTTGGCCAAGAAAAGCTTGTGGTGCAGGAACATTACCAAAAGCTGTGTAAGGCCCATTACCGTCATTGTTTTCAAACTCCAAGGAAGCATTTGTCACAGTTCCAGTTGTTATATCAATATTTTGATTTACCATAAACTGGTACATATCAGAATAATCTTGAGCCGCTGTAAATGTTTCGTCAAAAAGGTATTGCCTAAAGGGACAGCTATTTATTCCAAGAAAACCACTTTGTGATGGCCTAAAGTTATTTATATAGATTCTTACAGTTGATCCAGCTGGTATTGGAATAGGAACACCAGCACCATCATTAATACCCACATTGACAAGAGCGCCCTGCTGCCAAGAACCACTTGTAGATGAGGAAGCGACAGTACCTGTATCAAAAACATTTTGATTTTGATCTAAAGGATTAATAGACCCTGAGTTTATTTTCATATATACACCAGGGGGATTTGTTCCTGCAAGAGCACCAGCCCCAGTATTAATACCATCTCTGGCGTAAGTTTTTATATCTAATACATTTAATTTTAATTCAGTATCCTGTGCTCCTGCAGTGTCGAGCTTGCAAAATAATGTGTCTCCAATATTAACTTTATTAATATTATCCCCTTCAAGTTGGTAATAATAGGTTTGTAAATCAATGTTATCTTGTATAACTTTATTAACATATACAGTTTCATAAGTACCCTGCCTTGGCTTTACAACAAACTTATATTTATCCGCCCAATACGGAGGTAAGTTGTTTAAAGTTACTTGTATTTGGTTTTTAGTTGTAGAATTTATTGGAGGAATAAATACTGTATTTAGCTCTGAAACCAATACAGTAGAAGCTCTTCCATAGTCATCCATATATACTATTCCAGTTTCATAATCTCTGTTACTATGTAAACTTAAAGTATTTAAAATTTTTCTATACTCAGCAACACTACTGAATGCTACAAATTCAAAGTATTCCCACATACTACTTACCGAAGCTGGTGAAGATGCTGCATCCGAAAACTCAACAGCTAAAGCTTGTAGTGTAAAAGAGTCTCCATTAACACTATATCCAAAGCCTTGATTTTCATCACATGGTGATGTGGTTGGGTCTCCACAATTAGAAGTAATTCCTGAATTTATTAAGGGTAAGCCTGGAGCATCTCCTACGGCTGTATTGAAATTATCTACAGCAGTTGCTCCACTTGTTGATGTTGCAACAGGTTGAAAAACTGGAGCTGCAGCTGTTCCTATTGAGTTTTGAAATTCAATACTGTTTAACATTTGATTTACATTATCGTAAACTATAGAAGCTGTAAACTGAACATTAACATTGAAAATATTTCCTCCATTTGTTTCATAGTTTAAATCTACATTCGGCCCAGCATTTCCTTGAATTGGAGAAGAAGGAGAGCTTTGTAGAGACATCATAAAATTAAAAGTAGTTCCAATAGCGATTGGTATTGGAGAAACAGCAGAAAAATCAAAAGTTAATTGATCATTTGAAACCGTAGTAGGCGTTGAAGAGTTTATTGTATAATTAACTCCTGAACTACTTGCTACAGGAGTGGCTAAAGCTGTGCCAGTTATGTCGCTAAACACTGGTACGGTTTTGTAATCTATATTTAGTCGTGTACCTTTTGGTTGTTCAATGTTGTATCCTTCTGTGTAGTTTCCATACATCAATCTATTTCCTTGAATAGTTTGAGCTTGAGAAAGTAAAGGAACGTTGTCGTACAGTCTAAGTAGTTCATCGCTACCCAGTGTAGTATATATTTTACTATTAACAAATTGCACAGAAACGCTTGCGTTATTAGCCCAAGAATTATCAATTTTATTATATCTTTCTACAACATATATAACATTGGAGGCAGCGTCTTTATACACAAGCTCTACTTCAAGGGCTCTTTCTGTTCCAGTAGAAAAAGTTACATTAGCACCATTAAAAGAATTTTGCATTCCTGCATTATTGAAATTATCTATAGAAAATTTAAAATTTTGAGCTTGAAATGCAGGCTGACTAAATAAAGATAAAGCGCTATATTGTCCATCCTCATACCTATATCTATATGCAAAAGATATAAAATTATCTATTAGGTAGTTTTCTTGTCCGACAACATTTATTAAAGATACTTTTGGAGATTCTAAAGGGACATAATTAGCCCCAGTATTCTCATACCCTGGTATCTTTTTTATAACATTTATGTCATCTTGAGTAATCTGATCTACGCCTCCTACTGGAGACGGATAATTTTTTGTTACATTTATTACCCTTGGAGGGTTTATGTTGTCTGTAAAAAATAAAAGATCGCCTATCTTGTTAACTCCAGTAACAAGGTATGAACTATTAAAGTTTAGAACAGAAGTGCTTTCTACGTGGTATGTTAGTAAATTGGTTTGAGTGTTGTAAGACACAATCATGTCAACAGTGGGAGATGTTACAAACCAGTATAATGTTTGCTTTATACCATCTTCGTAAGCGCCAATACATTTTGCTCCCTCAACTCCACTTCCTTCAAAAGTTATAGACGTAAGAGGTAGGTTTCCCTTTGAGTTTTCTACAGCTCCAATCTCAGTGCTTTCTGTAGAACCAAGACGTACATTACGAGCATCTACATATTCTCCTGGAGGAACTATGCGTTCATCAACGCTCTTGTTCATCCTACCTAATATGAAATTATTTGAAATATTTTCGCTCGCCATATTATTTTAGCCATTTATCCTTACCTCTCATATTCATTAAGAGTCTACCTGGATGTATATTACTTAATCTTAACTTAGCGTTTCTAAGCAAGGAAGACTTATCTTTTCTTGCTCTATTTATCACATACTCTTGAACGCCAAGTTTAGAGTTTAATATAGAGTATTTTATGTAGGCATATAGAAATTCTTCAAACATCTTGTTAACACTAACAGATGAATCATCTCCACTTTCTAATCCATCGGAAACATATTCTAAAACTATAAACTCTCCCTCAAGACCTGAGCTAAAATTAATTACACCACCCTTCTTGTCAATACTAAAAGTTGGATTAGAGTTTGCTGTTTCGGTATTCATACCAAACCTTGCTCCAATACCATAGTCAAAGTACCAACATCCATCAACGTTATATCCTGACTGACCATCATAAGCACCACCACCAGTATAAATACTTGGAGCAGTACCTGCTATTCTATCTATAGTTAACTTAGATTGATTTGGCTTTAAAACGTTTCCGTCTATGTCAAATAATATTTTATAGTTATTATCTTGTAGGTAAGCTCCACTCCAATTTGTTTGAATGTTTTCTGTCAATGGTATAAGAACCTGTCCACTTGTGTATTGAGATATACGAACCCAGTTAACATAATCCTGTGGCAATATAAATCTTAGCTGACTATCTATCTGTAATTGAAGGATTTTAATCTCCTTCATTGCATCATAGTTTAATTCTTGTATGCCACGCTTAGCGTGAAATAAAATCTGATACCTTTCAATGTTATTAATAAGTTCATTGTTACCCTGATACATCAATGTAAAGTTATTAACAATATCATCTAAGGTAACGTACTGGTACGAACCCCAATTAGCATCTTCAGGTACAACCCCTCCGTTTTCATAATACTGATAATCTGTTATATAACTCATATTAACTTGTTTGTTGGTTATCCATTTCCTCTTGATCCATAGCAAAGTTTACTACGTCAGACTCTCTAATTTCTATACCAACGTATTGCAATATCTTAGCCACTAACATTGGTTCATCAGATAATGGTAATTCAAAATCTTGATAGTCAGGTTGACTACTGTTGAATATTGGAGAGCCTTGCGCTCCTATGCTTATGTAAGTCCATTTTGGATCTTTAGGGTATCTAATATATTGAACCTGTATATCTCCTTGGTTTTGTATTGTTTCTGGGTAAACCGTTATAAACTCTTGATTAGTTCCTGATAAACCATCTAACGTGTATGCTGGATATTGTTTATTAGGAGATGTTAAATTAGAGCTTGTAAGGTTAAATATTTTATTTTGACTAACTCTTTCTACCTTAACTATATTTTTGTTAGAGTATACTTTGTAGCCATTACTTGTCCCGATGCTTCCGTTTATTACTAAGGTGGTGCTATTAGGTACAGCAACAACACTTGCGGAAAGGAGCGTAGTAGAACAAACCACAATGCTATTTAAGGCTGGGAATGGAGCGCTAACTGGTATTGGTAGGAATGGAGCGGAAGGCTCTGTAATAGTTCCTGTTCCAGCAACAAAACCTCCAACACCTGTAAACAATAATGTTGGGTAATAGAACACTTTATTTATTAGATAATAATCATTTGGTAAAAAATATCTATTACTTATAATATCTGTTCCAAATGGCGCTCCAGGAACAAAACCATTTTGTATTAAAAAAGCAGAAACAGAAAACGAATCTATTACTTCTTCTAATCCCTTTACTATATCTGCATATCCAATTCCAGAAGTCTTTTGGTTTTGTCTTATTATCCAGTTGTTGTACTGGTAGAAGTAGTTCTCAAACATATCCATTTGAGCCTGCTTAGCATACAAGTTAAAGTCTTGTGGAGAAATGTATCCGTAGTTGTTTTTATTAGCAATAGCTAATACAGTATTTCTAACCGAGTTAATCATGCTGCAAAGATAACAAAAAAAAAGAGGCCCTATTTTTTTAGAGCCTCTCTTAATTTTTAATAGAAATTAATCTAATTAAGCATTTGCAATACTTGTTACATCTTTCGGTAGATTCATCTCGTAATAAGCGTTTTGCCAAGAAGTAGCTAAAGCTATTTCCTGTCCGTCTAAGATAGCTGTGTAAACATCATGAGCAACTTGTGCTGCAGTTGTTACTGTAGTAGTTGTACCATCAACATAGTCGATTGTAACAGTTATTGCTACACCAGATACATTTGTACCGATTGCTTTAACTCCATCAAGGCTGATCAACTGACCACTGATAGGAGCATTTGTAATTTTAAGAAATTTTGCCATTTTATAAAAAGGTTTTAATGGATTAATAAAGCACAAAGATAGACAAAAAAAAACACTCATCTCTGAGTGCTTTCTTAATATAAAGTTGTTTGCTTTACTTTTTTATTTTCTTACAAAGACTCTTGTAAGTTTCTAATCCTTCATCACTCTGCATCCAAGATGACAATATGTACATAGGGTCTTCACCAAATGGCAATGATAAAAGTTTTCTGTTAGTCTTTCCAGACTTCATGTAAATAGATTTAGGGTCAAGAGTTAAAAATCCTCCAGAAATAAATTGAGCGATATTATTTTGAATCTCTAAATTTGGATCATCTAATATCTCTAATAAATTATGAGGATTATTTTTAGCAAAATACAGAACATCACGATTGATTTCTGCACTACTCATGTTTTCAACTTGAGTGCCAAACAATACTCTTGCAACAGCAAGCTTAGTTTCTAAACTCATTTCTCTTGCAGCCAATAACGCATCAATCTCTATTTGCATATCGTCTACTAATTCTTGAGCTTCTTTAGCCTTGTCTAATTCAGAAAAAACTTTTCCATTGCCTGGGTGTAAAGCTAAAAATTGTTGAAGGACTTGGTTTTCTTTTTCAACAGTTAAAAAACCATCCTCAAAAATAATTGGTTCTAATATAGCGTTTCCATCTTGATCGTCCATAAAAGCAGTTTTCTGATTACGAGCATAACGAAGTGGTCGGTTTACACCAGTCTCTTCGTCAAAATGTAATAAAGGAAATCTTCTACTGTGTTGGGATGCTAATATATAAGATAGCGGAGCTACCTCTCTTTTTAAGATGTAAATTTTAGTTACAAACTTTTCTTGTATTTTTTTCATTATATAATATTTAATTAAAGTTAAAAAAAGAGGAGGGAAAAATCCCTCCTCTATTATTGTTATCTGCTTACGCTTGGAATAAGAAGAAGTTGTTTGCACCTAAAGTACATACAGCTCTTTCACTCAAGAAGTTAACAGTCATTGCATCTAAGTCAGATGTCATTGCACCACCAGCAGAACCAGTAATCCAAGTCTTGTAACGTCTGTCTTCAGTTTCAGAAGCTCTGTAACGAACGTGTAAGAATGGACGCTTAGCGTTCTTTCCTAATACTTGGTCGTATACAGTAGTTGATCCAGCAGGAACTAAAAGTCCGTTTACTGCACCGCCTACTAAGCCACCTCTCATTGTAGGATCGTTTAAGTATTTCCAGTCAGACTTGTAGAAGTCATATCCTCTACGGAATCCTGTGAAACCTAAGTTTAATGCCATGTCAGCATCGTTGTCAAACAAGCCATAAGAAGTACCACCAGCTCCATAAGAGTTTTGAGCAGCTAACATATCATCAATATCGAAAGAGAACTGACGATTAACGAATAATACATTTTCTTCAATAGAACCTTGCTTGTCAAGTCTCTGGATAATAGAGTCGAAACCTGCTAATGCAACTGGGTTACCACCACCCCAAACGTTTCCTCTGTTGTTTACAACATAGAAGATACCTTCAGAACCTTTGTTACCAACAGTTGTAGATACAGCTTGTGTAGTAACACCTGAACCTGCAGCAGCTGGAACAGCTTCTACCATAGCAGTTTCTAAATAGTCTTCGAAACGCATTCTTGTTTCAGCCTCTGCTTTTAGATACCATAAGTATCCAGACTCACCATTCTCAGTTGATACTTCAATCCATCCAATCTGAGCCATGTCAGAACCACTTACCTCGTAAGTATCCTTAATGATGATTGGAGAGTTTTCAAAGATCAAGTCAGCTGGCTCAAGAGAACCTTGCATTCCTGCTTGTCCTTTTCTAAACTCAGAACCATAAGCCCAAATAGTTAAAGTTGATGGAGCAACTGGAACTACAATCGCTTCATAGAAAGCAACTGTAAAAGTGTTAACACCTGTAACAGCTGTAACAACAGCTTTATTGCTTAATACTGAACCTGGAGTTTCGTCAGAAACCATAATAGTTTGACCTACTCTGAATGCAGGGCCACTTACAGCTGTACCTGTATTAGGCATTTGAGAACCTGGTACTGCTGCAGTTGGAGAGTTGTTTACTTGTCCAATAGGATTAATAGTAATCGTTAATTCTCCAGCCGCCAAAGCTGCTGCTGTACATCCTGTGTACTTAGTGTGTAATCTTCCTTGCTCAGCCCACTTGATTAAGTCGGATGCACAAGGCATTTCAGCACCCACCATTCTTAAGAATGATGCTACTGATCGGTTTCCATAACGCTCAAATTCCTTTTCATAAGTATCAGGAAGATACTGATTTAAGAAATTAAAATCTGTTATGTAGTTAGTTGCTGTAGGGACCTGTGCAGCTGATGGCTGCAGTTGAAACCCTGGTGTAGCTAATACGCTCATTTTTTAAAATTTTTTAGTTTATAATTATTTTCTACTTTTAATTTTGAGTCCTCTACTACTATCAGAACTGATTGCTCTAATGGACTGACCATTCTTAGTTACGCTTTGGTTTGCTGATCGCACATCCATATTAATGTTTTTAGATTTCTTAGAAACATTATCTACAGTAGCGGCAACACCCTGTTCGTAAAAAAATTGAGCAAACTTATCTGGATTCATTGCCATTGATAGTGCTCGATGGTATCCTTGTGGATCATTCATCAAACCAGTTTCCGAATCCATGTACTTATTAACAAAGTTACTAACATTGGACTGTAAACTGTTTAATTCTTTGGCATCACCAGGCTTAAAGTTAATTTTATTTCCTCCGACTTCGAACTCAAAACCTTTAAATTCATCGTTAAAAACCTCTTTGGTTTTATTTAAGAAATAGTCATATCTTTTCTTGGTTTGTTCTTGAGTATTATTTGACTCATCAATATAACTCTTATAGCGTTGAAGTTCTTCTTGAGCATCATCTGACAACCCACTCCCACTTGACTCAAGAGGAATTTTATATTTGTCTTTTTGCTCATTAAAAAACTTCTTTGCTTTAACAAGTTCTCTTTTTTGCGCTAACTTTCTTTTCTTAATGTCTTTATCTTCATCAAGATCTTCATCATACCCAAACTTATCTTCAATTAAATCTTGAATGTCAATGTCATCCAATCCCTCTTCAGTAGCTGAGTAATAATTAGTTAGCAAATCAGAGGCATCCATTTCATCGTAATCCTTTTGTAGTTTTACGAAGTCATCAATACCTCTTCCAGTTTCTCTTTTATATTCAAAGAACGCTTTTACATCGTCTGGTAAATCTTCATTTGACTCTTTCTGAGTAAATAAATCATCTACCGATGTAATCTCTTTATTGTATCTGTCTCTTATATAAGACAGAACATCTTCATCTTTTATTTCTGACTCTTGTGTTTCTTCTTTCGATTGTACACTTTCTTCGGTTTGCGTGGAGGCGGTACTTTCAACGCTTCCTGCCACTCCCTCAGCGTCAGCTGTACTGTTTTCAATTTGTTGTTCATGTTCTTTTAAAAGTTTTTCTTCCACCTCAGCGATAGACTTTTGTTCAGAACCAACTTCTTTTACTTTAATTTCCATTTGATTTAATTTTTTACAAAGTTAAACATTATTTAAACACCTTATCTTGGCTCAAACTCAGCAAGATCAAACCCATCTAAACTATCCTCGTTAGACTCAAAACTAACTGGTGGTAGATTGTTTTTTCTTTGCTGAATAAGCTTTGACTGCTCAGTGTTTGCTTGACTAATACGCTGAGACTTTGCATCATCACGTTTAGTTTCTCTTTGGTCAAGTTGTGACTGCTCTACTCCTTTTAATTGCATTTGCATTTGGAACTCTAATTCCATCAATTGCTTTTTAAGTTGAGCTTCATTATTTTGTTTTTGCATTTCAAGAGAAATTTCAACTTCTTTAAGTTTCATCTTAGAGCTGGTCTCCATTTCCATCTTCTGCATTGCAGCTTGTGCAGCTGCTTGTTGAGATTGCATATTGTTTTGTTGCTGCATTTGCATCTCAGTAGCTTTTTGTTCTTGAGCTTGTTTAGCTTTTTGAGTACGCTTTAATTTTAGTAATTGATTAGCCATCTTAAGGTTTTTCAATTCTCTAATATCAATAGCATCTTCAAGATCTATACCGCCTTTTGATAAAGCCATTTGGATGTTAGCTTCTAATTGTGCTCTCTCTTCTTCGTCAGGAGCAACCTCTATAAATATACCAAAGTCATATAAGTACAAGTTTTTAATTTGTTCTAATATTCCCATGTTATACTTACCTATCTGCATAGCAAACTCATCTCTAAACTCAGCATACTGAAGAACATCAGCGGTTCTTAAAGCTAAAGCTTGAGCTAATGTTTTAGTTAGGTATAGACTTCCCTGTAGTATATGTCGAGTAGCTGTATTAGAATTTAATGCAGCCAACTTCTGTACACCAACTAAAGAGTTAGGGTCTGGCGTAGATCCATCACGTGCCTCATTTAATCCTGTAACAGCTCTAATCATATCTAAATAGTGATTATAGTTTCCTATAAGCATTTGCATTTTGCTTGCTCCACTATTAGAGGTTAATTGTTGTATCGGAACTTTTGCATTGTTGTACTCACCGTCTTGAGTGTAGCTTCTACCAACTACACTACCTGTTTGGAAATATAATCGTAAAGCATCAGATGGATCGTAAGCGTTACCTGTCCCCAGGTCTACTTCACTTAATCCGTCTGCATCTATAAATACACCATCAGGAACAACACGTGAAACAACTTGTTGTATTTTTAAGTGACTTAGTTGTATAAGGTCTGCAAAAGGAATCATTCTTCTTACTAAAGATTCAATAGCTCCTTTGTACATTCTTGGTGCTACAGCTACATAATTAGGCATAGCGTGTTGACTTGCAGAATTAGGTCGAACCATATTCTCCATCATCTTCCACTCTAATAAAAAGTTTGTACCCATAACCATAACGCCTTCATACCAAACATCAATAGTTTTTTCTACTTTTTCAAAGTTACCCTCTTCCATCATTTCTTGAGGAGGATTAAATTGATCATCTTTTTCTACAACCTTAAAGTTTCCTTCAGCAGTTGTTTTCTTTTTGTAAACAAACTTGTTTGTGCTTTTGTAATTAAAGTACATTAAGGTAACAGTATCTCTTGAGAATATACTATTCTGATACATAGCCGCTACATTATAGTAGTCATACCATGCTTGGCTATACTTTGATATTTCTTCTAAGTCTTCGTTAGTTAAGTCTGGCTTAATCTTCATTAGCTCCGTAATAGGAACTGTCTTAATTTCTCCCCAGTAAAAACAATCTTTAAAGTAAGGGTCTTCTGTATAACTATAAACCACATTTGCTGGATCAACATAGTCTACCCTAACTCCATCGCCAGGAAGAAACATATGCTTAGTAATTCCAATTCCTAAAGTAGTTATGTCATAATCACATCTTTTTCTTAGGTCATCATAATTACTTTCTTCAAACATTGTATTAATAGCTTGCTCTGCTGCTATTTCTACTGAAGGCTTGTAGTTCATTTGCATGAAAAGCTCCAGCTCTGTGTCTGAAGCAGGTAATGATTTTTGATCTATAGTAAAAGGATTAACGTTAAAGTCTTTTTCAATTTGCTGAAATAGTTCTTTATTAACCATGTCAGTTTCCACAACGTTTTGGAACTCACTTCTTTTCTCAGCAGACATAGCGTCTTGAGCATAACAGTTTATCTTAAATAATCTGTCAGACATTCCATTAACAACTATATCTACGAACTTAGGAATAATTGGAACAGGTGTCCAATCTAAATTTAGATAAGATAAATCCCCATCAATAGCAAGCTCGTTCTTATACTTGGCTATAGATTGTTCTCCTCTTGCATAAAGTCTTAATCTATTAAACTCTCTCCATTGACTGTAGAACCTACAGTTGTTTCCATCCCTTCTAAACCATTCGTATTGTATGGCTTGTCCTATCTGAAGACCATATTCTTGAGTCTTCTTTTCTGCATCTGACACAAACTGATCAGGGAATGCGGCAGCCTGTATGTCTATTTTTACTGACTTCATCTATTAATTATTTGGCTTGTTGAAGACTTATTATCATATCTTGCAAAGTTAATACTTATTTTCGATTTTTGTTTAGAAGGTGTGTATAAGTGTTTCTGATTAGCCATTATAGCTAAACCAGAACTAATGGCAGCATCAAACTTAGTTCTATTGGTAATATCAAACTTTGCCCAGTCCTGTAATGTTTTAGAAAAATACATTTCACCCATCTCTTCAGAAGGCCTGTAGTCCTCTGTAAAATCTAATCCTACGTATTTCTCAATGTATGATTCAATAGCTGCTGCGTGAGACTGTTTAACGTCTTCAGAAGTATTTGGTATGCCTCCTAACTCCTTCTCTGTTTTAGAAAGCTTGTTGTAAGTTTTGTCTGGTCTATTTAAAGAGTATCCCCTATACCCTCTGTTCTTAAAGTGATAAAGTAATCGAGGCTTATTGTTCTCACAAAGTATTGGCATTCCGTAAAATATACAAGCCATTAATACTTCCTCAAAAAATATCTCTGCAGTTTGAGGTCTTGCAATATATTCTAAAAAGAAATGATTGCTTGGAGCATTATCCATATTGAATTTTGTTAATCCATGCAACGCTCCGTTAGATCCTTTGCCTACCACAACACCAGATATATCATAGGAGTCACATCCAAACGAACCTATATGCTCGTTCCCTGGCCTCTTTTGTCCACGTTGTACTGTCATTCTGTTTCTCATGTTAGCCTCTGGAATCCAAGAGACTAAAAATCTTCCGTTTTTATTTGGATGCCAAATGACCTGAGTATCTTTTATACCATCCTTCCAAGCAAATGAACCCTGCGTAACCTGATGTTTTATATTTATAGAATCATTATAATCTATCTGCTGATATATTTTAGTTAGATTAAAAATAGATTGTTTGCTTTCATCTCTAAATGCGTGAGACTCTGTCCTTGGAAACTGTCTATAAAATTCATTAAGAGCATCAGCGTCTTGAGATAAAGAATCTACTTCGTTCTTCCAGTAGTCAATAGCTCCAGTATCAATTAACTCACCATCAATTCCCATAACAGAAAAAGTAGGAGTAGTTAGTACAGGCATTCCATACCTATCTATATATCCTTCAAAGTTCCACTCCATTGGAATAAACAAAGAATAAAGACCGCTTTTTGTTTGACCATTAGAATTTCTTTTTGACGGAAGAGAATCTTCGTAAAGTTTTTTAAAGTTATTACCACCTTTATCTAATGCGTTTGATGTTGATCCCATCATACATTTACCTATAACCTTACTACCCAGTCTTAAACACGTTTTAGTTACCCTCCAGTTATTAAGTATGTTGTCTGGCCTTTCCCACTTACCACTTTCATCGTGAAGAAGTAATCTTAATTTTTCACCATCATAGCTATTGTCACCTGTGTTTTTCCAGTCAATCGTAGTGTCAAGTCCTTCAAGCTCTGAATCTTCAAGGATATACATATTTTTTTTAGTAATCTTTGATGCTGGAACACGATAAGCTAATTCAGTCTTAGGCTTATCCATACCATCTTGTATTGGTTTAAAAAAGAATGGATAGTTGTTAGAAATAGGAACAACCTTGTCCGTAAACATTTTCTTGGCATCAGAACCAGTCTTAGATAAAATACCAACCCTTGCATCTTTAGTTATAGTTGCAGTATTAACGCCCTCGTTCGAAGCCATAAAAGAAAATCCTGAACGTCTTATTTTTAAATAACACATACCAAAACTTCTCTTGTCAGCTTTGCAGGCTTCCCAAAATATATAAAATATTCTATTAGCCTCTCTAAAGTCTGGATGTCCAACGTCAATTTTAGTCCACTGTAAATACATATAGTGAGTGCCAGTAACATACGTTGGCTCACCGTTATTCATAAACCAAAATCCATCGTCCCTTTTATCAAACTCACCCTCTATATAGTCAACCCACTTACCTTTAAAATTGTCTGGTACATCGTGCCATTGAAATATAGACTTAATACGAGACAACTCTTTTGGATAATCAAAAGCCTCCCAATACTGTTCTTCTTTCTTTTTAGATCTTTTATATATTTCTTTTGGAGCTTTTGGTAGCGCAATCTTTAAACCATTAATGTCTATTATATTTTCAATTTCTCCTGTTTTTGAAATTATAATAATATCATACTTCAAATCATATCCATAAACCCAAGACTTAGCTCTATTCTTATTAGACAGAACGGCTTTGGGGACAACATTTTTTAATGTAGTATATAACTTATTTTGATCTTGACTCTGCAAATCCCTTTGGTTTATTTGTTTTATGGTCTATAATACCACCTTCTAATAAAGCTCTTTCTTCTTCTATTCTTTTTAATATCTCAAACGCATCCATAATACAAAGCTTCTTAGTTGCAGCTGCATTCTTTAATCTATCAGCAGCCAACTCATCATCTTTGTCAAACTTAATAATATCTTCCTTAGCAACTTTTACTAATTGCTTTACGGCTTTTTCACCAGCCTCTATAATGCTTAACTTTAATTCTTTATTATTCATACTTATAAAACATTACAAAAACATTTCTACCTTCCTTCCAAGAAACATTTGGATACTTGCTGTGAAAGTAACTTGATGGATAGGATACTAATCTATTCTCCTCATACCCAACAACAGTGCTTAACCTCCATCTATCCGTATCTTCAGCGTCTACATCTATCATATTATTATAGTCCTCGTCTGTTATATCTTTAGGAATCTCTCTTCCATAAACATCATGCTCCCACAGCGCAGTTCCATGAAGGTCATCTCTTTCTCTTGGAGACATATAAAGAACTAAGGCTCTATCTGGTTTCTCTCCGTTTATATTTAGGTCTGAATGTATTCTCCAAGTTGTGTCTAAGTCTTCGTTAGATGTTCTAAAAAAACTTAATATGTTTCTTATCTTTTTTCTCTCAATGTTAGATAAGGTTTGAATCATATATTCATTAAAATGCGGTAAAGATTCTTTTATATGAAAGTTTTTTCCACCAGAATTAACTGTATTAAATTCTCCGTTGTTTAAGTATTGTTGTAAAGACTTAAATAAAACTTCTGGAATAAAATCGTCTTTAATGTATATCATAATATCATAGTAATATTATTGGTAAACATTCTGTAAAGCTTCTCCCCTTCTACTGTAAATTCATATTCGCTTTCTGGCTCAAAACTTATTTCATCACCTATACTCACTCCCTTATCTAAAAGTTCTTGGTTTATATATTTCACAATACCGACCAAAGGTTCTTCTTTTTGACCAGTGAACATAAAGAAATCATCTTTAGATTTTACTGGTTTTATAAAGCAATACTTTCCATGAGCCATCCATTGTGTACCATTATGGTACATAAAAAACTGATCGCTATCTATAAAAAATAAATCATCTTTGAAATAACTCTTTCCGCTTTTTTGAACCCCATACATATTGTAAAAAAACTTGAACACATTATGGTGAACAAGCAAGGTGTCTCCTTTTTTAATAGGTCCTGTATATTGTATTGGTGTGGAAACTACCTCTGCAAACCTATTAGATACTTTGTGGTCTTCTTGAGAGGAGCTAATTATAAAGTCAACATCACCAATTTCTTTGGTGTTGTCATATCGCTTCCCCTTTACAGGTTTAACAATAAACTGATATGGTGATCTCATTAAAAATTTATATTAAATTCAACTGAAATTGGTAGAGTAAATAAAAACTCTTTCCACAAATATACAGCCTCATCCTTTATAATCCAAATTTTATACGATGTCTCTTTTGATTGAATAAGATGTATTTTGTAGTTTCCTCCTAACACATCTTGTCCCACTATATAATGCATTGCATTTTCTTTATAGTCAGAACCAATTGATATTTTTCTAATATCCATTTGATTTTATTTTTCATCAACAACTATGCATTCATTCATTATCTCTCCAATCTCTTTAACAGTTTCAAGATGACTGATTGGTAATGATTGTAATAGTTTGTTAATTTGATTAATTTCTTTTTCAGTTAATTTAATTTCCATTTTATTATGCTAATAATATTCTTTGTTGCACTCCGTTTATAACCACTTCCCAATATTTTGAAGAGGTCTGTACTGCGGTATTTACCGAGCCAGCTTCATACCCTGCTGTTGCAGACCCTACAACAAATTGATTATCACCAATTACGTTTGAAGCCCTTGCACCTAAAACTACAGAGCGTCTTCCAGAAGTTCTTGCATTCGGACCAATAACAACAGATTCAATAACGTTTGCTGCGCTTGTGAAGTTTTGAACCTCGTGACCTATAAAAACCCCCAAGCTTAAATCTCCAGTAAATCCTGTTGCTATTGCTCTCGATCCTATTATAACGGAATTTAGATTATTACTACTGCCTACCGAAGCAGCTGCTCCTGCTCCTATAACAGTAGCTCCTTGTGAAACTCCAGCTCCAGCTGCGTCAGATCCAATTACAACTACACCTTCTTTTAATCCTCCAGTACCTGATGCCGCATTTCTACCAATAACAACATTACCAGGGAATCCAGCACTAAGGGCTGATGAAGACTGATAGAATGCTCTTCTTCCAATTACTACATCTCCAGGGCTTATTCGTGACTGGAAAGCGGCCTGTTCGCCAATAACAACTACTTCAGCAGTCTCTACGTGTCCAGCAGCTGGTGCTGCGTATGCATTACTCCCAATTATAGTATTGTTTGCAAAGTCTGATGTCGAAGCGTTATTTTGCAAACCTCCTGGTGATACAATTACATTATTGGACCAGAATCCATTAGCTGTAGCGTTACCGCTCATATTTGCAACAGCAAAACTATTTCGAGTATTGTCTTCAATGTATATGGCGTTTTCTGATCCAAAGTTTAAAGCATATCCTCCAGGAGTTACTGTAGAGCTAATAGCAACTGCTCCAGATCCATCATCATAAACTCTACTATTACCTATAGATGTTCCACCTACATTGTTGAATTTGGATACAAAATTCTGCGTTCCTGCTATTGGAAGGGAAGCTAAAGATAATGTAACCGTATGTGGATCTCCTACAGTTCCTGCTCCTGTTAATGCGGTAGAAATAAGTCCTGACCCTACAATGCTAACATACTCTGCATCATCAACTGCAGAAGTACCTCCTGAATCTGCTGTAAGATTCCAATTAGTCATACCAACAGTTCCAGTGTTTGTAATTGTTACAGCTCCAGTAGCACCGCTTAATGATATTCCAGTTCCAGCAACAAGACTTGTTACTCCTGTGTTACTAAGAACAACAGCTCCAGTGTTTGCCGTTATACCTAACCCACTACCTGTAGTAGATAAATTAGTTACACCAGTGTTTGAAAGGGTAACAGTATCAGTAGCCGATAAAGCTACTCCAATTCCTGTTCCTTGATTTATAGTTAAAGTATCTGAGTCAGAAATAGTAAGATCAGATCCAGAACCATCAGTGGCTACTGTAAAACTATCCATGCTACCAGTAGGTCCGCTATAAGCTATTGTTACATCTCCTGTAAATGCTGGCCCACCAGTACCAGCAGTAATAGATAAATTAGCTCCTGCTGTTAAAGTGTTTACTTGATTTCCAACAAGAGTTGGCACAGCCCATGTGTTATCACCCCTTAAGAATGTTGTAGTATCTGTTGTTCCAGTAGCAGAAAGATCTGCTGTTATGTTTATGTCTCCAGTACTTGATATGTCTGGAGTTAAATCTATAAATGTTCCATCTGTAGTTACAAGACTTAACACCCCTGTGTTTGTAATTGTAGGATTTGATCCAGCTCCTATTGATATTCCGCTACCATCAGTCAAGGATACAATTCCTGTATTTGTAATTGTTACAGTGTCAGTTGCGCTAACAACAGCTGTAATTCCAGATCCTGCAGTAAAGGTTAATGTGTCGTTATTACTTATAGTCTCTGTTGTAGAACCATCCGTAATATTAAAGCTACTCATTGTTCCAGGTACAGATCCTGCAGTAACAGCAGTAAGGTGACCTCTTGCGTTAACGGTAACAGAAGAAGGATAAGAATATGAACCAGCAACTACTCCTGAATCATCATGTGTTACTCTAACTATTCCAGTAGCACCAGCAGTTGTGCTTATATCTGTAAACCCTAATATGCTTAATGTATTATTTGCTGTGTCTATTGTTTGTGATGGGCCTCCATCTGCAGCTGCAATAAAAGATGCCATACCTGCCGCATTAGCAACCCATGCTCCAGTACCATCAAGAACAGTGCCTGCTGTACCTCCAGAGGGAACAAGACCTATATTTGCTCCTCCATTATAAGTGTATAAAGTTATAGTAGACGGACCGCCTGCACCATTAACAACACTAATACCACCGTTAGGAATTGTGTTCGGTATAGTTGCTGCAATATTTATTTGACTTACGCCAGTAGAATCAAGCGTTATATTATTTCCAACTAAAGTAGACGATATATTAGTTCCGCCTATTATGTTTACGGTGTTTCCATTAGTTACAGAAGATGTGCTTGAGTTGTCTCCTATATTCCAGCTTGTCATACCTACAGATCCAGTATAGCTTAAAGTAGCCTGTCCGTCAGCAGCAATAGACACTCCTATGTCAGCTGATCCAGTTAAATTAGTAATACCTGTATTTACAAATGTTACTGTGTCTACAGCAGAAACAGTAGCAGTCATACCAGTACCTGCGCTAAATGCTGGAGTACCAACCAAGAAACTTATTGTGTTTCCGTCATTTATGGTTTGTGTTGTAACAGAGTCTGAAATAATAAAACTACTCATCGTTCCTCCACCAGAAGGTAGTGTAATCCAAGCTCCTGCAGCTCCATCAAGATATTTTCCAGCAGCTCCTCCTGCAGGTACGTGCCCTACATTTGATCCACCAGCGTATGCGTTAGAAGCTACAGTAACTGTTCCTGTGGTAGGAGTTATTGTAATAGCATTTCCAGTAGATGTTCCAGCCGCTATAGCAGTAACTGAATTTACAGAAGCTCCAGATACTGATTGCCATTCTATTCCAGTGGCAGTAGAAGTAAGTACATATCCTGCAATACCATTGCTACCTAACGTGTCTTGAATGTTTGTAGGTATAATTGTTGGAACTGTAATAGTAGAAGATCCTGTTAATACCATGCTTAGACCAGAAGTGTTTCCGTTTCCAAGCACATCGTTTAAGGTAGGGTTAACAGATACGTTAGACCATGTTAATCCTCCTCCAGTAGACGTTAATACCTGTCCATTTGTTCCAACGCCACCACCAGCATTTATGGTGCTGTTCGGTTGAAATATCATTGATCCAGTTAAATCTATATTACCAGTAAGGTTTATATTTTCTGTTGCCGTATCTCCAGCTGTTAAAACAGTCTGTAGAGTTGGGGTTGTAGCAGAAGCTGCATCTATCCATTGCACACCAGAACCTGTAGAACTTAAAACCTGTCCTGCTGTTCCTACTGCGCCTGTGCCGTCTTCTATTGTTCCGTCTACCTCTATGTCCGAAGTAAATGTATTTGTTCCTGAGAATGTATTGTTTGAAGCAAGAGTCATTACATTAGTGGCGGAAGTTGTAAAAGCTCCGTTACCAACCATGTTTATTGCTATACTTGTAGCAGTATTTCCTACCGTCAACACTTGTTGTAGACTTGGTGTAGTACCAGCAGCACTTGACCACTCCACTCCAGTTCCTGCTGCATTAACAGTAAGAACTTGACCAGCCGTACCAACACTATTACTGTAATCGCTAATAGTTGTTGTCGCTCCGAAGTTTAATGTTGTTCCTAAGTTAACGTCACCGCTAAGAGTAGATACGCCTCCTACAGATAGATTGGATGCGTTATCTAAGTTAAGGCCGCCAGATGTAATGTTAACAAGGCCTTGATCAATATTCATATTTAAGCCAGTGGCAGAGTTTCCATTGACTAAGGTTTGTTGTAATGTTTGTGTGTTTGATACTGAAGACCACTCAATTCCTGTTCCAGTTGAAGTCAGCACTTGACCGACAGCACCCAAAGAACCTCCTGCAGAAATACTGTCAGGTACTACGCTTCCAGTAACAACAATGTTTCCAGTAATAAACATACTGGACACTGCACTGTTACCAGTGTTTAAAACAGATTGCAAGTCCTGTAGTGTCGACTGACCTAATAAGTCGCTTACTAAAAAGGTAACCGTTTTATTGTTGTCGCTTACATCTGTTGCTATTAACAGATCACTCGCAGCAGGAGTGACCGTAGGGTATACCGTAGTATTTTCAATTTTTGCCATCTTCTATATTATGTTGTAGATATTAATCTATACTGAAAACTTATTCTTAATGATCCATCTCCCTGTATTGACCCAGCTGTTGATTGAACAAATGTTTGGTCTGCACCAGAAGCTGTAAATATATAGTCTTGAGAAGCGTTAGAAAAAGTGTTTAAAGGAGAGATTAAATACGCACCACCTACACCGATTCCGCTTGGGTTATTCAATAGCGTAGCATCAAACTCAAAGTATGACGTTGGAACAGAAGGATTAGTATATCCCTCTGGTTGAACCCTTATTTTAGATCCAGCTGAAAAATTAAAATTAACAGCTCCAGGTTTAAATACAATTCCGCAACTTATAGGCATAATTAAAGCTGTACCAGCTCCTACAGAAAAGTCTAATATAGGAAATGGTTTTGGTACTGTATTAAGGCTTCTTATCTCTGCAGAACTTAAAACCACCTCAGACTCCGCACCTCCGTTTAAGAACTCTGACAATGCGCCAATAGTTACTGTTTTGGTGTTATCGTTGTTAGTAACATCTGTTACAACAAAATAATCTCCTGATGTTGGTGGAATGTTTGGATAAACTGAGGTGTTTTTAATTTTTGCCATTAGTCTTCTTTTACGACTTCTAATTCTTTTTCTTTTACTTCTCCAGTTTCAAGATTAATCACAGCAGTTTCTCCATACTTTTTCATAAGAGCAACTTCATGTTCTTGAAATTGTTTTTTGATTTCTTCTATTCTTAGACATAGAGAATGCTTCTGTAAAGTAACATCTCCTAACTGAGATTTAATCTTATTAAATTCAGTGTTTAATTCTTGAAGTGAATCAAGTTCTTCTTTTGCTAATTTTGTAGCCATTACATTAAATTTTTATAGTTAATATTAATGCAAAGATAACAAAAGAATTGTAATACTATTTGTTCTGTTTGCTTGAACCTCCAAAGAAGAAATCTACTATTGTATTTACCTTGCTTGACATTGCTCCAAATACAGTAGAAATAAAACCTATTTCATAATCACTTAGGTCTAACTCGTGTAGAACAAAGTATTGAAACATGGTGTATGTAAGAAAGAAATAAGCTATAGTAAACAAGGAAGCTAATATTTTTTGAATGAAGGCATCGTCCTTATATAATGATCGAGCATCCTTTCTATCCTCAACCTCTTTATCAAAAGCTTCACGCTCAGCTTCAAGCATTATTCTTCTAAGCTCAAACTTAGCTCTGTCACGCTCTTCATCTGTAGTAATTATTTCATCAAGTATACCCTCTGCATTCTCAACAACTTTACCAAAAAGACCTCCTAATATATTATTGATCATAATCTGTATATTTAATTGTTACATCTTCTCCGTTAGCTATTGCTTTTGCAATAGTTGGATAAATCCTCTTATACGCATTAACACTTTTACCAACGAATCCATCAGGGAGGACTTGATTATTTTCTTGCGCATCACCCACAATAAGACATCCAGAAGTATGTTCGTCAGTATTACCAGTGTGTATAAGTATATACTCAAAGTTAGGAACATCAACGATATGAAGCATGCCACGATGTAAGCCAGGATATTTTTTACTATATTTTTCATGAAACCCTCCTTCTTTTCTTAGTTCTATGCAATACGTGCCAGCAGGAACTCTTGTTTCACCTTTCACTTTAAAAGCTCTTCTTTCGTCTTCTAAAGTATAGCAAAGAAATCTCCTACCTATATCTGTTAACTCAAAAAGCAGACCACTTGAGGAGTCTGCTTCTGAACTAAATCTTAATACTTCTAATTCCAAATCTTATTTTTTAAGTATTCTGAATATTTTAAAACAAGTATATCCTATTGCTAATAGCAAAGATATTAGTGTTAGCATTTCGTTACACTCTGTTAAGGTTAGTCCTAAAGCGCCAGCATTTGCGCCTACTACCGTAGCTGTATCTTTCAATTCGTTATGCATTTGTGTTTGTTGATATATAAATTATATCCCCTGTCCATGTTGTTGTTTTAACCCAATTCATATTACAAATATAGTTATTTTTTTTATGGTCTTGCTGGCTCTCCTTCATTGTAAAAAGGATTCTTACTGTCTTTAACCCTTGCAAGTTCTTGTGTTTGAGTTGTTATTCTCCTTGAATCAATTCTTAAGGCTTTAATTGTAGCTGGAGTTGAACCCTCCCAATGAACAATTGCTGCAGAACTTCTACTGTCCCACCTTGCGGTAAACCAAGAGTCTTCAAGTACTTGACTAAAGTCAACCTGACGAAGCTCTGCTTCAGTTAGTTGTAAGTATGATAAACCCATTATGTCGGTACGTCTGTAGATACATTTCCTGCACCCATGTTAGTATTTGTAATATCAAAAGATCCAGCTGCGTCTGGCATAGTTGCTGCGTAAACACCTGTTGGATTAAACATTCTCCACCAGTGTTGAAGGTTAGATCCAAAAGCCTCGTCACCATAACATCTCGATGAAAGAGCATATAAATCAGCTACTTCAGCTTGACTTAGTGCCTTGTCCCATATTGCTACCTCCGTTAAGTTTCCTTGAAAATATTGTCCACCCCCAGTTCTTCCTATGTAAAATGTATTAGTTCCAGTAAAAGCCGTAGCACCAGTACTTGCTTGAGTATTTGCAGAGCCTGCATTAGCATACCAATTTTGATTTCCTGATCTATCTACACTAAACGCTATGTGATACCATGTGTCATTAGCAGGAGTAAAAGTTCCATAACCATCATTCCCTATGGCATCTGAAACCCACTGAAACTTTCCAGCTGCAGTTAAATAAAGCGACCAAAAATTAGAACCTCCAGAACCTAAATTACTAATTATTCTTTGGTTTACACCAGCTCCTGTTGTGTCAGGAGTCTTTATCCAAAATGTAATAGTAAAGTTGCCAGTTCCTCCAGCACCTAATACAGGAGAGGTAGCATTAGTTTGGTGTTCTGTAACTCCATCATATAAACATGAATAGGTAGTAGGACACGTTACAGCTGGCGCTGGAGCTCCTATACCTGCTTCCGTTTGAAACACATCACCTGCTATGCCTATGCCTATTGCTGTAGCCATATTACCAGAGTGCTATAATGTCAGTAGCTGTAGTAGTATCATCAACTCTTACAACCTGAGTTGGTAAGAATGATGCGTTTGGTAAGTTTTTAAATGTCAGTTCTTTTTGGCTTGCAGGAGCAATGTCTTTGTCTGTAGCAAGTACAGCAACTAAATCTCCAGCAACACCTACGTAAAGAACACATCCGTCTGTAGCACTACCGTATATAGAATAAGCTTCTGCAGTAGCCATAACATCAACAGAAATACTTAATGTATTTGCGTCATCAACAGCAGTTACATAGGCAGCGGTAGTATCCGTAGTGTTATATACAATCATGCCAGTTTTTACTCCCATAGCAATAAAGTCTTGAGTACTATCTACAAGCTTATTAGCAGTTGTGCCGTCTGTTGTTGAAGTAACCATCTCTGTGGATGGGTCTGGAATGTTTACTGTAGCGCTTGGTATAACCGCCAGTCCATCACTTACTTGTAATTTTTGATATGCCATGTTTTTTATTTTTTATCGTAAGGGAATAATCTATTAAGAGCGTCTTTTCTTTCTCCACAACCGCAATCTTTTCCAGTTGCTTTAGACACTTTGTCAACTACTGTTTTAATACCAGTAGCTTTTGTAAACTTTTCTACAGTATCCCCAAATCCTTTTGAAATTTTTGTTCTTTTCATCGTTTACATCCAAAGTTATTAGCGTAGTTAGCCATCTTTACCACCTTATCAGAATACTTTTTTGTATTCTTCATTACAGCAGAAGCTCCACTACAAGCATCCTTAAATCCATTCTTCTTAGCCCAGTCAGTAAACTTACCTTCATTAGCTTTTTTAATAGCAGGAAACTTACCTTTTTTGGTTCTACCTGCCATTATTTTAAATGGTCATGTGTTTTGTAAGAAGCGGTGTGTCTGTAAGACATAGACTTATCAGCTCCATAAGAGTGACCGTACATCTTCTTAGACATTGCTTTAGACTCATCTCTACGAGACTTCATAGATTGAGACTTCTTTCCGTTTCTTGCTCCTAATGACTCATCGAGTCTTGAGTTATATCCTTGTTTCATAATTATTTAGTTTTTTTTCTTCTAAGCGACCCTACTTTTTTAGTAACAGTTTTACTTTTTCCAGTAACCTTATTAGTAACAGTTTTAGTTTTTACTCCATCCTTTTTAGTTACGGTCTTCTTTCTTGCCTTAAGCGCTGGTTTAATCCTTTTTGCCTGTTTTTTTACACCTTCTGCAATACCTTTTACCGCTGACCCCCCTAATGCTCCTGCTGCAGTTTTCAAAATAGGAATACCAAATGGAGATGCCAGTGCAGCTCCAGTAGCGCCAAGAACTGCAGCTCCTTGTGCATAATCCTTTGCTGTACTCACAGCTCTTTTAACTTGGCTTTTACGAGTAGTTGAAGTTGTTTTGCCTGATTTATTGGTTTTAGTAATCTTACCACCACCTTTTACTTTTCTAACTGATCCGTCTTTGTTAAACTTGGTAACAGTTCTTTTTCCGTTTTTTACAACAACGGTTTTAGAACCTCTTGCTGTTTTTTTTGTTTTTGTTTTACTTGGCATAATTAATATGATTTTGTTGACTTCATGGATTTCTCCATTCCGTAGTTAGGATTGTTCTTTATCTTGCCTTTGTTCATTTTAGCAAACATAGACGCTTGAGCCTTTCCAACTGCATTGTATGGAAAAACTTTTTTCTTTCCTGTAGGTAATTTTACTGTAGGCATAGTTTTAAATTTTTACAAAGATAGCAATATTTTTCTTTTATAAATGAGAGCTGTAAACTCTACTTTGTTTTCCTCCTCCAGAAGTAGAAGATCCAGAAGAAAATCCTTTTCCTCGGCCACCAAGATTACTAAGGGTACTCATTACCGTTTTAGATCCCCCCTTACTTCCACAGTAATTGTTTGATCTTGCGTCATCATCACACTCCTTAGCTTCTCCCTTAGAGTTGTTGTAGTGTGATCTGTTTCCAGATAGGTCCATTGATTGCTCATTAAATGGTACACCGCTTGTTGAAAATCTTTTTGCCATAATATTATCTTTTTGATTTTTTACCTACACACTTCCATCTCTTACGAGATAAATTATTAGGAGTATTAGGATCGTTTCTTTTCTTTGCAGACAGTCCCATCTTTATTCCGTAGCTTCTGGCGCAATATGAATCACCTTTAGATGTGCCAGGCTTTACTCTTGGTCCTCCACCTTTAGCTTTACCTGCCTGACCATAGCTAACCTTCTTTCCAGAAGAAGTTATCTTTACCCTTGCCTTGCCTTTCCTTGGTGTTGCCATACTATTTCTGTCCAAACTTTTGAGATCCAGGTATTAAACCTTTTCTTCTAAGCTTCATTATTTTTTCAGACTCTTCATAACCATATTCGAAGGTTGGGTCATTTTTTACTTTCTTCTTTTTTGCAGCAACCTTGCTTTTAGGTTTGGTTGGTCCAAATCCCGATGTTCCTTTCATTTTATATGCCATTACTTTTTTATTTATGTATTCTTAACTTTTGCAGCTTTTGTGTTGCTTACAAATTGTTTTCTACCTCCCGATCTTTTCTTTTTTTTAGCCGTTGCGGATCTCTCTGATTTTGTTAGTGAGTTAGCTTTAGCTAAAGGCAAGCATCTATCTGGATTCTTTTTGTTCTTACTTGTACCGCAAGCTCCTAAGATTGAACCATCAGTTCCAATCCTTACCCATTTTTGATCTCTCCATTTTTTTAAAGCTCCAGCCATTACTTTGGTTTTATAACAGTATAAATATACTTATCACCCTTCTTTGTTAGTTTAGCCCCTTTAGGTATTTTGCCATTAAACTTTCTTTGAAGTTTCTTTTTAGCAAGCGATTGATCAGTAGAGCTTACTTTTATGGTATCGCTTTTGGTTGAAGGAGGATCATTAGATACTCTATCTATATCCTTATTTTTAAACCCAATACTGTTGTAGTTTTTTTTACTCATTATTTCTTACCTTTTGATTTCTTAGCGTAGTTAGGATCTTTACAATACTTAGAGGCAGCCATGTTAGCATAAGCACTTGGGTACTTGTCAAATGTTCTTTTAGCCCAAGCTATTCCAGATGGACATATCTTACTTCCTTTCTTTTTAGTTCTACCTGCCATTCTATTGTGTGTATATTCCATACAGCAAAACAAATCCTAATACAATGAAGTATATTATTGCTGGGTGTATGTATTTAGGTTCTTTAGCTTCCACAGTTCTCGCAGTCTTCAGGGTTTTCTACATTACAAGTTGGCTGATCACCGTCCTCAAGCTCATTAAGCCAAGAATCAAAACCTGTGGTTTTATTTTCATTTAACTTATCCACGCTGTCTGACCACGTTTGCTTAGAAAACATCTTAGCACAATCGCAATCTTTCATATCACAAGTTGGTTTTCCGCAATGTATTTGTTCTTTGTTCATTTTTATTCAGGTTTGTATGTTGATGTTCTTGATTTCGAAGCAGCCTTGTTGTATAATCTCTTAGCTCCCTTATACATAGTAGATAAAGTTTTAATAGGAGAAGGAGCAGAACCCTGCTTGCCTTTCATTGCTAACTTTTCAGCTTTTGTCATTGGCCTTAATTTTGGATCTGGCATAATTTCGTATTTTTGTAAACACAAATATACAAATTAAATTAAATGAATGATCAATTAAAGTACTGGAGAGTAATCAGGTATTGGGTAAAAGCCAAATATAATGTGGGTACTCCAGAATTAGACCTCATGCTGTTTCTATACAGCGAAGAGATATTCAATAAAACAAAGTTTTTAGAGTTTGCTAAGATAATGTCGTGGGACGATAAGAGGTTCAATAACCTGCTACGAGATGGTTGGATACACGTTTGGCGTAAGAGGGCTGGTAAAAACACAACCCTGTATGAGTTATCTCACAAGGGTAAGAGTCTTATAAGGACAGTATATAGAAAACTAAATGGGGACGAGATAGGAGAATCTCCTAACATCAATCCCCTTTTTAAGTTAGACGCTTCCTATATGGATAAAAGATATAGGGATATGATAATAGAAATGAATGAGTTTATAAAACAACAACGACATCTCTCTCCTGAATAACAGTGTACACAGTGTCCTTAATGAACATAGTGTGTCCTGAAGCTCCATCATAGTATATTAGGTCTTTAGAATCAATAACAGACACATCAGTGCCTGCCTTAACTACCTCACCCTTCTTATACCTAAAGTTAGAAGCATCGTCAGAGGTTAATATTAACCCAGAGTCAGACGTAAGCTGCTCCTCTATTGGTTTAATTACAATGTATTTTCCTATTGGCTTCATGATTTATCTCTTAAGTGCGTTACTATTGCGTTAGTACTTAGTATTGTTGTAGCTACACTGACCGCATTTAATAAGGCATTCCTTGTAACTTTCAACGGATCTACAATACCCATATTAAACATATCTCCATACTTCTCTGACTTCACGTCAAATCCTTCGTTGTCAACAAGGTCATCATGCATAATGCTGTCCGCAGACTTTCCTGCGTTCTCAAGTATTTGTTTTAAAGGAGAAGTCAATGCATCCTTCATGATATTGACAGCCACCTTCTCGTTACCGCCAACAACCTCTAACATATCATTAGCTATTGTGTACAAAGGAAGCCCACCACCAGGGATTATTCCCTCCTGTAGTGCGGAACGCACTGCACAGACAGAGTCATCGACTCTGTCGAATTTTTCTTTTTGCTCAATGTCAGAGTTAGCGCCTACGTAAATACAACCAATACCACCAACCAAAGAAGCGATACGCTCGTTGATGAAGTCACGCTCAGGCTTAGTGAATGTATTGTTTTGTTGTTGTTCCCTTAAGTCCTCAACTCTTTTAGATATTTCATCAGTAACTTGGTTCTCCTTAATAATGATAGTGGTTTCCTTACCAACTATAATCTTATCAGCATTACCTAAGTCATCCATACCTACGATAGATAGATCATCACCCACCTTCTCCGAGAAACACTTAGCGCCCACCGCTAAGGCAATATCTTGCATAAGCTCATGTGTTCTATAGCCGAACGATGGAACAGGCACGTGACAGAACTGTAATCCATTTCTAACAACATTGGCTGCTAAAGTGTTTACCACGTTCTCAGTCAACGATCCAATGATCAATAACTTTTCTTGTGCGTTGATAATTGGTTTTAGTATTCCCTCAATTTGAAGTATGTTGTTTATCTCCTGGTCAGCAACCAAAATCCTAACGCCATCCATTATGCACTCATCCTTCTTGTGGTTATTTATAAATAGATTAGAAGAGTAACCTCTATCAATCTTTATACCATGAGTCACCTCAGCGTATGTCTTCTCGTTCTGAGATCTCTCAACAGTAACAATACCGTCCTTGCCAACTTGATTGTAAGCGTCAGCTATAATCTTTCCAATCTCCTTATCGTTGTTTGCAGATATAGTTGCAACGTCAAGTAACCTCGACTTATTAAGCCTCTTAGACATCTTCTTTAAATCTAAAACAACTTTCTCAGCATACTCATTTATAAAACGAATAACCTCAGAGATATTAGTCTCTTCATTAATGTGCTTCATCCCAGCCTCAACAAAAGCCTCAGTCAACACAATAGCTGTAGTTGTACCGTCACCAGCTCTCGTAGCCGTTTCTTCAGAAGCCTGCTTCACCATACGAACCGCAAGATTCTCAATGGAGTCTAATAAAAATATAGATCTCGCAACAGTAACACCATCCTTAGTAATAGTCATACCGCCTACGTGTTCTGGCGATTCAACAATAACTGTCTTGCCTCTTGGGCCAAGTGTACTCTTAACTGCTTTAGAAATTTTTTTGATTCCGCTAATCAACTTAGCTCTTGCCTGATCATCGAACGATAGGTCTTTTGGGATGTACCCTCCTTGTGTTTGCATTGTGATTTAATTTAATTGTTCGGGACAAATATAACAATATATATTTAATCAATAATGTTTTTATATATGTTAAAATAAAACGGCCCTATTATATATATATATTTTTACTATACTCTAATACTGCCTCTTCTCTTTTTTTTAATATTTTTTTAACATTTTAACATTTTAAAATATAAATAACTAATATAGAGAGAGTTAAGTAATGTTAAAGTGGTTTTTAAAGTAACATCAAATGTTAAAGTTTTAACATGGTTTCCAAAAAAAAAGAGGACTCATAAAGAATCCTCTAATTTCAATCAACAATCAAAACAGAACAATCGGGAAAATTGTTTTACTTTTTATTCATAAACATATTACGCATATCTCTTTGGTTGCGTGCCATCTCATTACCTTCAGCAATCATATCAATCTTATCCATTCTCTTCTTAGCTCTCTTTACGTTAGCCATCATTTGGATACCAGTCATGCCATCTGGTCTTTCGTTTATTAAGCGTCCTCCCTCTACAGTTAAACCGCTCATGTCTTTATATTTTCTCATCGGGTATATTTTTAACAAAGATAATAAAATTATTCAGATACCTGGGGGTTGAGGGTTATTATACGCCACACACAACGTATGCTCTAAACGAAAACGATTTTTTTTTGATGGGGGGGGGCTGCTTTTTGTATTTTTTCTGTAGACATTTCAGCTTTTTGTATGGGTATGCTCTGCTCGGTTACCTTTGGTTACTATGCTTTCCTGGTAACACATCTCCTCGATTCCCCTATCCGATTGACTCGGTTAGTTACCTCCATTACTCGCAGCTATTACCAACAGCGAGACAACAAAATGTACACTTTGCACAAGTCTATGACTCAAATCTGACGTTTGAGAGAGGGACACCTTCCCCTTAATGCCCCATCGAACCATTAATTACCTCA
>TARA_R110002060_G_scaffold51424_6_pt1 | contig 60036 bp, 47 predicted proteins | sample TARA_R110002060 | Tara Oceans TARA_R110002060 (sample SAMEA4397091) | marine metagenome | biome: Polar Biome; feature: [MES] marine water layer (ENVO:01000295) within the mesopelagic zone...; material: water (ENVO:00002006), including particulate matter (ENVO:01000060) such as...... | reverse complement strand
TGATTTGAATCACACAAAAATAGAATTAAAGTTCTATTTTTACATCAGGCTGCCCATTATTGTATATATCACTGATAATAAACAAAAAATAAAAACCTTTGAAAAAGGTACCCCTAGTTATACCCCTCCTTATGAATTGGGGGCTTTAGTCCCGCAGAATATAGAACTAGAAAGCTATATCACTGATTGAAATTATTCTACAAAGCTTAGTTAAATCGCAACATTGCATTAGCCAGCTTATTACAACTCTGCTATTAAAAAGGTTGAATATTTAGTAGCTCACTGAATATTAAGGTAATAAGCATTGGGTTAATTGCTAAGTGTTGATGTACCTCATGGTGACACATTAGTTAGTTCACCATATTAACAATAACGCTACATCATCAAAAATAGCCAGTTGTTCAACAAAAAACCTGAGAATAGAACTGTAATTTTACTTATAAAAATAATTTTTTTATCTCGTGCTCAGGTGAACTAGAGTAGCTCTAAAGCAAAGAGTCAATATAAGTCGACGGTTTCCACCAATCTTTACCTGTTTGCTGGTGTAATGCTAGCAATTTTTCTTTCACATACTTCCAACCTAATTGCTGAGCGTAAAACATCGGTCCACCATAATATCTTGGAAAACCATAACCATTTAACCATATGGTATCTATTACTTCAGCGTTCTCTGCGATACTTTCTTGTAAGATATTTGCGCCCTCATTAATTAATGCTAATACCAGACGTTCACTGATTTCTTCACTGGTATAACTTTGAGGAACAATATTTAATTTTTGTGCGGCGTTCTTAAAAATATCCATCACAATAGGATCTGATGTACGATTTAATTTTTCATCATAAGCGTAAAATCCAGAGCCTGTTTTTTGTCCTAAACGACCTGAATCTACCAAGAGATTAGCTGCCAAAAAATAAGCAGGATCAACACTTAAATTTGGGTTCTCTTTTCGTGCTTTGTAACCAATATCGATACCAGACATATCATTTACTGCAAGTGGGCCCATGGCCATTCCAAAATCAACTAATGCTTTGTCTATCTGCTCTGGAGAGCAACCCTCTAATAATAAGAAGTTTGCTTCTCTACCGTAGCTTGCATACATACGATTACCAACAAATCCGTAACACATGCCCACCAATGCGGCTTGCTTTTTGATAGTTTTGGCAAACGCCATACAACTCGAAATAACATTGGTATCGGTATGTTTGGTTTTTACAATTTCAAGTAACTTCATGATGTGAGCAGGACTAAAAAAATGAAGCCCAATAACTCGGGATTTATGCGTCACAACAGAAGCAATTTCATCAATATCGAGGTAAGAGGTATTACTTGCTAAAATACATTCTGTTGAAACTGTTGCTTCTAATTTAGCAAAAATATCTTGTTTAACCACCATACTTTCAAACGCAGCTTCTATCACTAAGTGTGAATCTGCGATGGTTGAATACTCAGTTGTACCTGTTAAATGAGCCAATTGATCGGCGACTTGCTGTTCACTTATTCTGCCTTTTCTAACCGAAGAGCTGAGGGTGTTTTTAATATAAGACATACCACGTTCTAAATTTTCAGCATTAATTTCTAATAAATAAACGCTTAACCCTGATGCCAATAAACACATGGCGATACCTGCGCCCATAGTTCCAGCACCAATAACGGTAACTTTTTCTATATTTTTTAATGGCGCTGAAATAGATGGTAGCTTGGGTTTTTGTGCTTTCTTTTCTGCAAAAAAAGCATAGCGCATTGCTGCAGATTGTGGCGAATCTCGGCACTCTAAAAATAACTTTCTTGATTTTTTCATACCTTCTTCAAGAGAGTATTGGGTAGTATACATGATAGCTTCAAGTGCTTTTAATGGTGCTGTTTGGCCTTTACGTTTGCTCACTAAGTTTTTCAACGCATGCTGTTTTATATCTTCTGCATCATCTTGCTCAACAATTTTATTGTTAAGCTTTTGTCCACCGCTAGACTTTACAAATGTGTGAGAAAATTCAAGCGCACATGCTAATACATCACTATCTGTCACTGCATGAACTAAAGCATTATCGGCAGTATCTGGAAGCTTAATAGACTTACCCGTTATGATCATATTCATCGCTTTTGATAAACCAAGCACTCGAGGAAGCAATTGAGTGCCGCCAGCGCCAGGAATAAGACCAAGATTAACCTCAGGCAGCCCCAACGTAGTCCCTTTTAAACCCACACGGTATTGGCAAGCAAGTGCAATTTCAAATCCGCCACCAAGCACAGAGCCATGCAGAGCAGCAATAATTGGAACGCTAGAGTTAGCAATGGCTAAAACAACATCGGGTAAATGTGGCAATTTGGGTGTTTGGCCAAATTCTTTAATGTCTGCACCTGCAATAAACGTGCGACCTTCGCACTGAATCACGATTGCAAAAATACTTTTATCGGCTTGCGCTTGAGTTAACGCATCTAGCAACCCGGAGCGAACTTCTGCAGACAAAGCATTTACAGGAGGATTATTAATGGTAATAACGGCAACTTCATTTTGCGATACAACTGATACGATATTAGACATGATGAATTCCGTTTTTAGCAGGTGGCAGATTTACTGATTTGAATAGTAGGCTTAATACTGGTGTAGTTTTTGACATCTGCATTGACCATTTTCCCCTCAGCTTTCATCGCGGCCATAAAAGCTGCCATATCTTTAAAAGATAAATAAGCTATTGCGAGATAAGGTGCTTTGTTATCTCCTGTGGTAGAAACAGCAATATCGAATTCAAGGTTAACTAATCCGTGTGCTTGATAAGCCTTTTTCACCAGTGGCAAATGATCATATTGGAAATAATCAAAATCAAAATCAGCGTCAATTGTATTGGGATACATCACAGCTACACGAAGCATTATAGGGTCCTTTAATTACTAAGCGCTTTAAAGCGCTGGTAAAAGTTAGATGATGGTGAGGGCATCTCACCATGCGCATTAAATAATTGTTTTTCAATAAATGACAAAGAGCCTGGTATCAAATGTCGATATACTCTTTGCAGTAGATCCTGAGATTCAAACCCAACCCAACCGATAGGAAGAAGTTCAGGTGGTAAATCAGGATCCTTTAATTGTACTCGTCTAAATTCATGAAGTATGGCCAATCTATAAGCAAAGCACTCTTCGTCAGTTAACTCAGTTAGATCTAATTGCATAGAAAAATCTCTGAAGCTGTCTAAAAAACTCTGATACATTTGCTCAAGCACGTCGATTTCCCACTTTTCTGTGATTAACCTTTTTAGATTTTTCTTAGAGTAAACATCATCTGATTGCGCTTTAAAAACCACAACATCAGCCATGAGTTTATTTTCTATCAACATTTCATCTAACGAACGGCGGTCAGGAGACGGATGAGCAAATAGTCCAGGAGACAAAATATTAAAGCCTAACCAACGGATACTTTTTCTAAAGTCTTCAATTTTATCTTCTGGAATAGAAACATTTAACACCAAAATCCATTGGGTGTCCCAATTAGCTTGATGACGATGATATATTCGTCGTTCTGCTCTGGCATAATGGCTACGACCATGCTCAGTTAAACGATAATAGCTTTTCCGGCCAATTTTCTTTGTAATTAACCAATCATTTTGAACCAGTCTAAAAGCAGATGTTCTCACCGATCGTTCAGTAAAACCAACGTGTCCAAGCGCATCGATAATACTTCCTAACCAAATCCACTCTCCATGTTGCGATACAACATCACCAAACAAAGTTACGATCATAGACGTGCAACTGACATTATGTCGATGCAGTTTAGCAACGAGTTCTTCTTTCAAAGACGATTGTGTTAAAACTTTCATTACGTTTTTTTATTCTTGATAGGTAAAGTGACCTTCAGTTTATCTCTTATCAAAATCCACCTCAACCTCATCTGACGTTGGGTGTGACTGACAAGTGAGAATATATCCAGCTTCAATCTCGTGAGGTTCTAAACCGTGACTAATATCCATATCTACGGTGCCTTTTACCAATTTAGCTTTACATGTCGAACACACACCTGCTTTACAGGAATACGGTAGCTCTATACCATTACGCATACCGGCATCTAAAATATTTTCACCGACCGTCGATAATGGAAATGTAATCATCCGTCCATCGGCACGAAGACTTATTTTACTGGCTTTATCATCACCGAATTTTTCTCGACGAGCTTTCGCTTTTTTCAATGCTTCTTGGGCATCATCAGCAGAACTTCCAAAGAGCTCGTAATGAATACTATCGTCTGATAAGCCCTCTTGTCTGAAGCCATGTGAGACCTCTGACATCATCGACTCTGGCCCACAAATAAATACATCGTCAGTATTTTTAATATTAATTAATCCTGACTTTTGTAGCTTATAGCCCTTCTTATTATCGATGCGACCCGCAAGTAAATCAGTGCCTTGGTCCTCCATGCTCATAATGTGTATCAACTGTAAGCGTTCGAGATAGTGATTCTTAAGGAAACTTAACTCTTCTTTGAACATCATCTGTGAAGTTTGACGATTTCCGTACAATAGAGTTACAAAGCTTTTCGGCTCCCTAGATAGAATAGATTTAGTGATCGACAAAATTGGGGTTATGCCACTGCCAACCGCTAAGCACATATAGCGTTTTTGATTATCACTATTTAGCTGGGTAAAAAATGATCCCTGTGGCGGCAGTACGTTTACTTGAGTACCCGGTTTAAAATTATCGTTAGCATAGTTAGAAAAGACACCGCCATCAACACGCTTGATACCGACCTTTAAAGCACCATCATCGACTCCAGAACATATTGAATAAGCTCTACGTACTTCTTTACCATCGATAATAGCACTGAGGGTTAAAAACTGACCCTGAGTGAATGCAAAGGTTTCTTTAAGTTCAGCTGGCACATTAAAACTAATGCATATAGCGGTTTCGGTTTCGGGTGTTACAGCGCTTATTGTTAAAGGGTAGAAACGGGTATCTGACATAATAAGTCCTGATAATAAATTAGATACATTTGAAAAAATCAAATGGCTCGTAGCAATCATTACATTTGAATAAGGCTTTACACGAAGTTGAACCAAATTCACTGATAATAGTCGTATTTCTAGAGCGGCAATGAGGACAAAGTACATTCTCGGTTGGCGTAACATGTAGAGCACAACCATTGGGCACATCTACTGGAGGTGCAATGCCATATTCACGCAGTTTGTTATTGCCTTCTAGTGTCATGCAATCAGTTGTCCAAGCAGGCGACAACCGGGTCTTAATCTCATAATTAAGTATGTTGTTATCTTCTAGCTGTTTAGCGATATCTTCCTTTATCGCATCAACTGCAGGGCAACCTGAATATGTAGGCGTTATAATGATTTTATATTTACCCTCAACATATTCAATATCTTGCAATATGCCAATATCCCAAATAGACAATACTGGAATTTCTGGGTCGCAGACAGCATCGAGTAATGTCCAAATTTCGGCATAATTAGAATGATTTCGTCGCTGAATTTTGTCATGCAACGCCGGCGAGATACTCGGAATTATATTCATAGCTACCAATTTGCACCAGGGTTTGCTCTGTGCACACTTTGCATAATGGTCAGTAACATACTGAGGTGTTCGGTATGAAAACCCTCGCGACCACCACGTACCGCCCACTCAGCATCAGGCATTTCAAGTTCTGCTTCTTTGACTATAGCTTGTATATCGCTCAACCAGTTTGTTTTGAATTCACGCATATCAACAGCGATACCTTGTGCAATTAACTCAATCTCGAGTTCGTCAGGCTCAAAAAGTTCATGTGTATATCCCCACAAATCGTTAAGCGCTTTAGTCATTCTAGTTCTACTTTCTTCAGTACCAATACCTAGGCGTATCGTCCAATCTCGGCTTCTGCGAAGGTGATAGTGCGTCTCCTTAAGAGATTTAGTGGCGATTGCGGCTAACTCAGAATCTTTAGATTTTTTCAATTCTGTAAGATAGTAATTAAAATAAACATCCACAAATAACTGTCTCACAATCGTAAAGGCGAAATCACCACGAGGAAGCTCGTTGATCAAATAATTCTGAAATTCTCTTTCATCACGTAGATACGCAAAATCATCTTCAGTTTTTCCTTCACCAGCAAGTTCTGCAGCGTAGGTATAAAACATTCTTGCGCGCCCTACATAGTCTAGCGCTACGTTGCCAAGTGCAATGTCTTCCTCTAGAAAAGGACCATGACTTGTCCACTCTGAAATACGATGCCCTAGTACAAGGCTATCATCGCCTAAGCGAGTCGCGTATTGTTGAATTTTATCTTTTAATTCTGCCATCTCAATGCCCATTGGTTACATGTTGTCTATTTCTTTTGGAAGTGGATAATAAGTGGCATGCCTATAAGGCTTGTCGTCAGAAGGATCGAAAAACTCTGGTGCATCATCTTCTTGTGAAGAAGAAATATCACTCGACTTTACCACCCAAATACTCACACCCTCACTTCGTCTGGTGTAACAGTCGCGTGCATAGTCAACAGCATGTGCGTGATCTTCCGCATGCAGACTGCCTACATGTTTATGATCAAGTCCACGACTTGAACGCACAAAAACTTCAAACAATTCTAAATTTTCTAAACTCATTTGATTATCCTAGGCCGCGCTTGCACGTCGGGCTTTCATTTTTTTGTTATAAGCGTTTTGTGCTTCTCGTACCCAACTACCTTCCTCATGCGCTGCGACATGGTGACTTATACGTTGGCGGTTACAATGGCCATTGCCATTAATAACACTAGTAAATTCATCCCAATCAATTTCACCATTATCGTAATGTCCGCGCTCTTCATTCCATTTTAAGTCTTTATCTGGGTGTTCAAGGCCTAAGTACTCAATCTGTGGAACGGTTTGATCTATAAATTTTTGACGTAAATCGTCGTTAGTTTCACGTTTTATTTTCCACTTCATCGACTGCGCAGAATGTGCAGAGTCAGAATCGTGTGGTCCAAACATCATTAATGAAGGCCAATAAAAACGATTAAGAGAGTCTTGCGCCATCGCTTTTTGCGCAGGTGTCCCTTTAGCCAATTCAATCATTATTTGATAGCCCTGGCGTTGGTGAAAACTTTCTTCCTTACAAATACGGATCATGCTGCGTGCATAAGGACCATAAGAGGTTCTTTGGAGTGATACTTGATTGCAAATCGCAGCACCGTCCACTAACCAACCAATAGCACCTATATCGCCCCATGTTTGAGTTGGGTAATTAAATATTGATGCATATTTAGCTTTGCCGGTTTGTAACGCCTCGATTAACTCGGCGCGAGAAGTACCAAGTGTTTCTGTTGCCGAATAAAGATATAACCCATGGCCTGCTTCATCTTGCACTTTAGCAAGTAATACCGCTTTTCTGCGCAAGCTTGGTGCTCGCGTTATCCAGTTTCCCTCTGGTTGCATACCAATGACTTCAGAATGCCCATGCTGAGATACTTGGCGTACCAAATTGCTACGATATTTTGCAGGCATCCAATCTTTCGGCTCGATTTTTTGTTCAGCGTCAATCTTTGCTTGAAATGCTTGTTCTAAGTCACTTAATGAACTGTTCATACAAACCTCTTATACTTACTAAAATGTTACACCTTGAACTACACAATCAAATATAATGTATCATAACGACTAAATCAATTAAAATGTTACATTAATTTTCACATTTCATTTAACATGTAACACTTTAGATAGATGTTTTATTTACTTATACTCTCTCAATGATCATTGCGATGCCTTGACCAACACCAATGCACATAGTGCAAAGCGCATAACGACCCTTTTTAATCTGAAGTTCATGCACTGCGCTCATAACTAAACGTGCGCCACTTGCACCTAAAGGATGACCAAGCGCAATGGCGCCACCGTTTGGATTTACTTGTGCTGCATCGTCATCCAAACCTAAATCTCTTAACACCGCTAGGCCTTGTGAAGCAAAAGCCTCATTCAATTCAATCACATCCATTTGCTCAAGTGTCAAACCTGTTTGCTGTAACACTTTTTTCGTTGCTGGTGCCGGGCCAAAGCCCATAATGTTAGGGGCTAAACCTGCGCATGCCATTCCTACCACTTTTGCCATTGGCGTAAGGCCATATTTAGCAGCAGCACTTTCACTCGCTAACAGCAGGCCGACAGCACCGTCATTTACACCGGAGGCATTACCTGCAGTAACACTACCGCCTTCCCTAAATGGTGTACCTAGTTTGGCTAATGCTTCAATTGTAGTTTCACGTAGGTGTTCATCACGGTCGAAAATGACGTCATCTTTTTTTCGTTGCTTGATGATAACGGGGACAATTTCTCGATCGAAACGACCACTAGCTTGCGCGTGAGCTGCTTTCTGCTGGCTTCGCAGTGCAAAAGCATCTTGATCTTCGCGGCTAATATTAAAATGCTCTGCTACGTTTTCCGCAGTTTCAGGCATAGAGTCAACACCGTATTCCGCTTTCATCTGCTTGTTTACAAAGCGCCAACCTATGGTGGTGTCAAATATCTCAGCCTTTCTTGAGAATGCAGAATCGGCTTTACCCATAACGAAAGGTGCACGTGACATAGATTCAACGCCACCGGCAATTGCAAGCTCGTTTTGGCCACTAATGATGGCTCTTGCTGCTGTGCCTATGGCATCCATACCTGATCCACACAAACGGTTAATCGTTGTCCCCGGAACAGTCTCAGGCAACCCAGCTAACAAGGCACTCATTCGTGCCACATTTCTATTATCTTCACCAGCTTGATTTGCACAGCCATAATACACATCATCAACGTCTCCCCATGCGACTTGGGGATTACGCTTCATGAGTTCTCTAAGCGGGATAGCGCCAAGATCATCGGCTCGAATTGATGAGAGCGCCCCTCCGTAACGGCCAAATGGTGTTCGAATAGCGTCACAAATATATGCGATTTTCATATTATTTCCTCTGATGATGACTGAAGTACTGCACTGCCCAAACGTGCTGAATTACCTTTAAAAATAGCGATGAGCTTGTCATGCTGATTAACAATTAATGTTTGATATATTCCTGTTCTTCGTCCTTGATATTGCACCGTTGCAGTTGCGGTAAGTACATCTGCTAGCATTGCAGGTCGAAGAAAGTCGATAGTGCAGTTTGCTGCAACTGCCGCTTCATTTTGAGAATTGCAGGCAAAAGCAAAAGCTGAATCGGCTAGGCTAAAAATCATGCCTCCGTGACAAGTTTGGTGGCCGTTAACCATTGTTTCGTTAACCGTCATTGTCACGACAGCACTCCCCTCACCCACTTGTTTAATTTCCATATTTAAGGATTGAGATAACCTATCATTTGCATGCATGTGTTGTGCACAGGCATTAGCGAGTTCTGAAGCTTGCATATTTATTTACCTTTGAATTCAGGTTTACGCTTTTCCATAAACGCAGAGACACCTTCTTGGTAATCCTCTGTTTGACCAAGCATTTGCATCGCCCCCTTTTCTAATTCAAGTTGATGGTGCAAAGGGTTATTAAAAGATTCATTAAGGAGTAGCTTTATTTTTCCAAGACCTAAGGTTGGCTGAGTAGCGAAATGCTGGGCAAGTAAAAGCGCTTCTTCTTGTAATTTATCATCTTCGACCGATTGCCAAATTAATCCCCATTTTTCAGCCTGCTCAGCGCTGATTTTACTGCCAAGTAAGGCAAGTGCTTTCGCTCGAGGTAAGCCAAGGGCACGAGGTAAATTGAAAGTGCCACCAGAATCTGGCACTAAACCTATTTTACTAAAAGCTTGAATAAAGCTAGCTGACTTAGCTGCTAATACAATATCACAAGCCAAAGCGATACTAGCTCCAGCACCTGCAGCTACTCCATTTACCGCACATATCACAGGCTTTTCTAAGCCCATAATTGCACGAATTAATGGGTTATAATTTTTTTCAACTGACTCGCCAAGGTCAACAGCTTGTGAAGGGTCAGATACTTCACGGTCACTGAGATCTTGACCTGCACAAAAACCACGCCCTGATCCGGTAATTAGCAAACAGCGTATACTTTCGTCTTCACGAGTACGCTTAATCGCGGCTCTAACCTCCTGATGCATAGCTTGGTTAAAACTATTTAATGAATCAGGTCGGTTAAGCGTTAAAGTTGCATAGCCAACTTGCTGGGTAAATTTAATGGTTGAAAATTTCATAAAAGTCCTTAATCTAATTGCCCATTCAGCGACAAGTAATTTATTTAAAAAGGGAAAGTATGCCTATATACGCTATTGAAGATCTTCATCCTGTGGTTGATCCCACTGCATTTGTTCATCCAACCGCTACATTGATAGGCGATGTTATTATTGGTGCTAACTGTTATGTAGGTCCTGGCGCTTCTTTGCGCGGAGACTTTGGCCGAATAGTTATGCACAAGGGCGCTAATATTCAAGATAACTGCGTTGCACATAGCTTCCCTAACCAAGATTGCATCGTTGAAGAAGATGGTCATATTGGTCATGGCGCTGTTTTGCATGGTTGTACTATTGGCCGCAATGCACTTGTCGGTATGAATAGCGTCATCATGGATAAAGCTATCATTGGTGCTGATAGCTTGGTCGCCGCTTGTTCGTTCGTTAAAGGCAATTTCACTTGCCCACCAAGAAGCTTGATAGCCGGCACACCCGCGGCCATCAAGCGCACGTTGAGCGATAAAGAAGTTGAATGGAAAATCAACGGCACGCAGGAATATCAACACTTGTCGACTCGCTGTCATAACAGCCTTCAAGAAGTCGAAGCCTTGACAACCGTTCAAGACCAACGCCCTCGTTTCATTCAGAGTACTCATTCACCTAAAGCTAAAAATTAGCGCTAATCATCATGACGTTCAACAAGCGTCATGATGTCGTATAGTGCAACCATTTCTTCATGTTGATTGTAAATTTCAACATTCCATACCACGACACCCGTTGCCGTTTTATCATCTGGTCGCTTAGCTTTTTTGATTTTACGTTTAGCTGTTAGTTTTACTTGAATAGTATCGCCAATGCCTACAGGTTCAATAAAACGTAGATTCTCTAACCCATAGTTTGCGATGACAGGACCTTTACCTGGGTCAACAAACATACCTGCAGCAGCTGATATTAAAAAATAGCCATGTGCTACGCGCTTACCAAAAAATGAGTCTTCTACAGCAGTTTCATCAAAATGAGCATAAAAATGGTCACCTGATAAACAACCAAAATTAACAATATCGGCTTCAGTAACTGTACGTCGATGAGTGGTTAAGCTTTCACCAATCATAAGTTCATCAAAATATTTTCTAAATGGATGTTTATCAAAAGAAACAGTTTGTGCTCCTTTAACATATTCATTTGTTATCGCCATTAGTGTTGTAGGAGAGCCTTGAATAGCGGTTCGCTGCATATAATGTTTAATAGCACGTAAACCACCTAACTCTTCCCCGCCACCCGCTCGGCCAGGTCCACCATGCACTAATACGGCTAATGGTGAGCCATGACCGGTTGATTCTTTAGCACAGTCTCTATTAAGCACGAGCATACGACCGTGATAAGAAGCAGCATTAAGTACCAGTTGCTTTATTTCATCATTGTCGTAACTTATTACTGACCCCACTAAGCTACCTTTGCCAAGTTTAGCAATGGCAATGGCTTCTTCTAACGAGTTGTAAGGCATAAGAGTAGTAACAGGACCGAAAGCTTCAATTTCATGTGGTGAGTTATCGGTTAGTGGCGTGTTGCATCTTAATAAGGTTGGAGGGTAAAAAGCGTCTGCTTTAGCGCTAATCACTTCAAATTCGGCGTCATTGCCACCAAAAACTAGGTCACAAGTTTTTAAAAGTTTGGCAACTTGTTGACTAACATCTTCGCGTTGATCTGTACCTACGAGCGAACCCATTCGAACTCCTTCTACACTCGGGTCACCTAAGGTAACTTTTTCTAACCTTGCAATAAGTGCAGCTTGAACCATATCAATTTTACTTGCCGGCACAATAGTCCGTCTGATGGCAGTACACTTTTGGCCTGCTTTAACGGTCATTTCACGAACAACTTCTTTTATAAATAAGCCAAACTCAGGATCATCTTTTTCTACGCTTTCGCCTAAAATAGAGCAGTTTAATGAATCAGCTTCCATGTTAAACGGAATATTGTTTGCGGCTATATTTGGATGTCCTTTGAGCATTTGTCCCGTTACAGCAGAGCCAGTGAAGGTGACAACGTCTTGCTCATCAAGATGGTCCAATAAATCTCCCGTTCTACCTGATATAAGCTGTAAAGCTCCTTCAGGAAGTAAACCTGAAGCAATAATATCTCGAACCATTGCATAAGTAACATAAGCTGTTGCTGTCGCAGGCTTAACAATAACAGGGACACCTGCGAGTAAACTTGGGGCTATTTTTTCCAGCATGCCCCAACAAGGGAAGTTAAATGCATTTATGTGAACAGATACGCCAGGTTTAGAGGTTAATATGTGTTGACCAACAAAACTACCATGCTTTGATAAGACTTCAATATCGCCTTCAACAATAAAAGTTTCATTGGGCAATTCTCGACGGGCCAAGCTAGAATAACTTAACATGGTGCCTATACCACCCTCGATATCAACCCAGCTGTCAGCTTTAGTGGCTCCTGATTGATGTGATACTTGATAGTATTTAGCTTTATTTTCTAATAGATAAAGTCCTAACGCTTTTAAAGCTTCTGCACGCTCATGTACTGTCATCTCACGTAACTTCTTACCACCAACACGTTTAGCGTATCCAACCACCTCAGAAAAATCCATCCCACTACTATCCACAAGGCTGATAACTTCACCGGTTAATGAACTCTTGACTTCAACAGTGTTTCCTTGACCATCAAACCATTGCCCATATACATAACTACTCGTTTTCATACATTCCACCTATCAAATAAATTAACTTACAAGAAACATCTTATAAATTTAAACTGTGCTTAAATAATCATTGCAAATATAATACACAAATGGTTATATATATCAATAAAATGAATCATAACAAACAAGTTATTTAAATTAAAACCATAAAAACAAACACTTAATTCAAAAGTAAATGATACACAACAAGGACAAAACAAACATGACCGGAAGTAAAATAGGCCTTCACGCGATTGAGAACGCCAGTAAAGATGAGTTAATTGCACTGCAATTGAAGCGTTTAAAGAAAACCTTAAACCATGTTTATACTCACTCTCCTGTATATAAGCGTAAGTTCGATGAAGCAGGTGTTCATCCAGATGATTTAGTAGACTTATCAGATCTAAGTAAATTTCCTTTTACAACTAAAGCTGATCTTCGCGATAACTATCCATTTGGCATGTTCTCGCTTCCTAATGAAGATATTGTTCGTTTACATGCATCAAGTGGCACAACCGGTAAACCAACTGTTGTAGGTTATTCTCAAAAAGATATAGACACTTGGGCAGATATCGTTGCCCGCTCAATTTATGCTGCAGGCGGACGACCTAAGGATATTGTGCATATTTCATATGGATATGGTCTATTTACTGGTGGTATGGGCGCACATTATGGTGCCGAACGCTTAGGCTGTACTGTTGTGCCTATGAGTGGCGGACAAACTGCAAAACAAGTGCAACTTATTCAAGATTTTAATCCTGACATCATCATGGTTACGCCTTCTTATATGCTAAACATTGCCGACGAACTCGTGCGTCAAAAAGTAGATATGAGTAAATTAAATCTGCGTACAGGTATTTTCGGAGCAGAGCCATGGACAGAAGCAATGCGTCACCAAATGGAGAGCTCTCTGGGCATCGATGCTGTTGATATCTACGGTTTATCAGAAGTCATGGGACCAGGTGTTGCACAAGAATGTATCGAAACAAAAGATGGTCTCACGATTTGGGAAGACCATTTTTATCCTGAAATTATCGACCCTGTAACAGGCGAAGTATTGGAAGATGGTGAAGAAGGTGAATTGGTATTTACCAGCTTAACAAAAGAAGCGATGCCAGTTATCCGTTATCGTACCCGTGATTTAACTCGACTCCTGCCAGGTTCAAGTAGAGTTATGCGCCGAATGGATAAAATTAATGGCCGCAGTGATGACATGATGATCATTCGAGGCGTGAACGTTTTTCCAAGTCAAATTGAAGAGTTGATATGTAAAGTAGATGGTCTTGCACCACATTATCAAATCGAATTAACAAAACAGGGAAATTTAGATAGCGTTACTATTTATGTTGAAAGTACTAAGGCTATTTCACATGAAGTACAACGCGGATTAGAAAAAACATTACTGACACAAATTAAAACTTATGTTGGTATTTCTTCTTTAGTCGTTATTACCCCTCCACACAGCATTGATCGCTCTGAAGGCAAAGCACAACGCGTTCTAGATAATAGAAACAAATAGGATACTTATGCCTCATTCAACTGCAGAAATTTTACAATCATCCAGTTTCCAAGCGTTATTAAGAGCACGCAGGAGAGTGCGAATTACGATGACTTTACTTTTACTTTTAAGTTATTCATTTTTCATTGGTGGCATGGTGCTGTACCAAGATTGGTTTGCATCACCTATTTCTGCAGATAGTTCAATACCCATTGGTATTCCTGCAACAGTTCTAGTGCTTATCACTATGGTGATACTTCAATACGTTTATACCACTGTCAGCGAACGGTATTTAGATGTATTACAGAAGAAAGCAAGAAAGGAGCTATCACTGTGAAATTCTTAATAGCGATTATAACTTTTATATATTCGAATCAAGTTTTAGCGGTAGATGGAGGTATCAACCCTGCCTCTATTACAACATTCGTATTATTTGTGCTATTTACCCTAGGTGTTAGCTACTGGGCTTCAAAGCGAACAACTTCTAGTACAGCATTCTATACCGCAGGCGGGCAGATCACTGCTGGACAAAACGGTACCGCAATAGCTGGCGACTTTATGTCAGCAGCATCGTTTTTAGGTATCACAGGACTCATTTATACCGCGGGTTTTGACGGTCTTATATTAGCTGTTGGCGCATTGGCTGGTTGGCCACTGATGCTATTTATAATCTCTGAACGAGTTAGAAACTTAGGCCGCTTTACTTTCACCGATGTGGTTTCTTACCGACTACAACAACGACCAATTAGAGCTATTGCCACATTGGGTTCTATCACCGTAATCATCTTTTACCTCGTAGCCCAGTTAGTGGGAGCAGGTAAGTTAATTGAGCTATTGTTTGGACTTTCATACGAAGTAGCTGTGCTGTTTATAGGCATTTTAGTCATGGTATATGTCACAGTAGGTGGCATGTTAGCAACAACATGGGTGCAAATAGTTAAAGCTGTATTGCTCGTACTTGGCGCTACGTTAATGTGTATTCTTTTATTAGTTATATTGAAATTCGACATTAATAGTTTATTTTCCGAAGCAGTAAAGGTACATCCAAGAGGCGATCTAATCGTGCAACCTGGAAGTTTCTTTACCGACCCAATACAAGCAATAACCATCGCGATTACTATGATGTGTGGGCTATTAGGTTTACCACACATTTTAATGCGTATTTTCACTGTTCCTGATATGCAAACGGCCAGAAAGTCAGTTTTATATGCCTCAGGCATCATGGGCTATTTCTATGGCATGATCATTCTTATTGGCTTTGCCGCAATAATACTAGTTTCAACCAATCCAGAGTTTTTTGTTGATGGCCAACTTATTGGCGGCACAAATATGGTTGCTATTCACCTAGCAAAAGTCCTTGGTGGTGATGTACTCATGGGCTTTATGTCTGCGGTCGCCTTCGCTACCATTTTGGCAGTAGTCGCTGGTTTAATTGTTGCAGGCTCTGCAACTGTGGCCCATGACGTTTACGCTGAACTTATTTGTAAGGGTAAGCCAGAGCCAGAGAAAGAATTAAAACTCACTCGAATTGCAGCAGTTTCATTTTGTTTAATTGGCATGGGTGTCAGTATCCTTTTTCAAAAACAAAATGTCGCTTTTATCGCTGTAATGCCTTTGGTAATAGCAGCCTCGGTTAATTTCCCAATTCTTTTGTTAGCAATGTTTTGGCGTGGTTTTACCACCCGAGGGGCCGTCGTGGGTGGCATTGTGGGCTTTATTAGCTCAGTCACATTAATAATTCTTGGCCCTAAAGTATGGGTCAGTATTATCGGTGCTGAATCAGCAATTTTTCCGTACGACTACCCTGCTCTATTCACAATGGTAGCTGCCTTTATAACTATGTTTATCGTTTCTAAACTAGATAAAAGTGCAGCTGCTGAACAAGATCGTTCAAAATTCGATGCGCAACTTATTGCATCTGAATTAGCCACCGATGTAAGCGCAGCAAGTGATCATTAAAATAATAATTGCTGCTTTAATTCAATTTTTACAACACTCCAAAAACAGGTAAAGCACATGAAACTCAATAAGCTAACATACGCATGTTTACTTTCGCCCTTATTACTTAACTCATCACTTGCGTTAAGTCAGGAGCAAGAAAAGCCAGAAAAAGATGGAAAACTAGAAGTTATTCAAGTTACCTCACAACACAGAACACAAAGTATTCAAGATGTTCCTATTTCTGTTTCCGCAATTAGTGGTGCAGAATTAGAGAAAGCGGATATTAACGATGCATCTGAAATTGCATTATCTGTACCTGGTTTTTCTTACTCTGAATTTGCTCCAGGGCAAGCATTATTATCTATGCGCGGAATCAATTCGGCTGATGATGGCGCGGGTATTGATAACTCTGTAGGTCTTTTTCTCGACGGCGTATACATTGGTCGAGGCGCGGCAATCAATTTTGATATGTTTGATTTAGAGCGTATTGAAGTATTAAAAGGCCCTCAGGGTACGTTATTTGGCCGTAACTCAATTGGTGGTGTTATTAGCGTTATTACCAAAAAGCCAACTGATGATGTTACCGCAAAATTAAGCGCTACCGTGGGTAATGAAGGTATATTACGTTATGCCGGTTATATCTCTGGCCCAATTACCGATAATGTATCAGGTAAATTATCTTATACACATCGCCAAAATGATGGTTTTGTAGATAATGTTGTCTTAGGAACAAAACTACAAGATGAAGATACAAACTCTGTACGTGGACAGTTAGTCTATTATACGGATAATGGTGAGTGGACATTGTCGGCTGACTACATGAAAGATGACCGTGCTGATATGGGTAGAACTCCTATTGCAAATAACGCACCTGTTGTTGATATTGCCACGGCAAATGGTGTTACAAAAGCACGTCAAAGTGCTTCTCCATACGATGGATATGCCAAACGTGAAGCATCAGGCATCAGCCTTTCAGGTGAGTTCCAATTTGACTCAGGTAACTTTACAACAATCACAGCTTCAAGAAGCGCAGAGTCCGACTGGGCTATGGCCGCCATTGGTACAGGCCTTGGCGCTATCGGTTTACCTTGGGATGAGTTAGTTGATGAGATTCACGAAGATATTGATAGTTTTTCACAAGAATTTCGCTGGGTTTCAAACATTGGTGATAACTTCAACTACACCGTAGGTGCATTCTACTTCACTGAAGACACCAGTCGTTCTGAAGAGTTTTGGATCACTAAAGCAGGTACTTATGATGGCTTTAAAATACAAGACGTAGGTACACAAGCACGAATAGGTAATGAGTACACTTTATCTGACAACGCTTCAACCAGTTATGCCGTTTATGGCCAAGGTAACTTTGAAATAAACGACAAAACAACCGTTACTTTAGGTGCTCGATATACTAAAGACAAAAAAGACTACTTAGCTACTGCGGTGGATTGTGGTGGCGATAGATCAGGTACAGAGTTTGAAAACTTTTTTGCATGTGATGGTGGTATTGGTGGCAGCGTAAACATTGTTGCAGAGTCATTCACAGTTACACCTGAAGAAACCTGGAGTGACTTCTCTCCAATGGCATCACTACAATATAAACTTGATAGCAGCAGCATGTTATTTGCTACTATATCTAGAGGCTTTAAAAGTGGTGGGTTTGGTGGTTCTCAAGGAGTTAAAACAGCGGCTTCAGTGTCTGTAGATCCAGAGACAGCAACTAACTTTGAACTAGGCTACAAAGGCGACTTATTGGATGACACCTTACGTTTCAATGCAACTGCCTTCAAAACAGATTACAAAGATTTACAAGTAGTACGTTTCGGTCCAGTTGCTGGCTCTGAATTTGGCGCGTTTATTACCGACAATTTAGGTACAGCTGATATTCAAGGTCTTGAGGTTGACTTCCAGTGGATAGCTACTGATAACTTATCATTCAGCGGTAACTATGCATATTTAGATACTGAAGTTAATGATCTCATTATTGTAACTAACAGTGGTGCAAATGACATTTCTGGCAAGCCATTGACAGCCGCTCCAGAAAATTCTTACAGCCTTGTAGCTAACTATTTTCATCCAACGGAAGTTGGTGAGTTTGATGTTCGTCTTCAATATTCCCATGTTGACGAACAAAGCCGCGATTACTTAGATGACCGCGTGATTATTGATGAACATGATTTAATCGATTTAAGAATTGGTTGGGTTTCAAAAGATGAAGATTTAGAAATAGCATTATGGGTGAAAAACCTAGCAGATGAAGACTACATCGCTCATTCCTATGTAATTGGACCTGGAGTTATCGGTGTATGGGGTGCTCCTCGTACTATTGGTGTAACCGCTACTTATCGCGTTTGGTAGTTTATTCTTAAGCAAACTTTAAGAGAGGGGAACCTCTCTTTTCTATTTTTAAGGCCATATTATAATGAAAACACTTGTTTATATCCTATTATTAACCAGTTTACTGACAGCTTGTGCAGACAAGCCAAAAAGCATTAGTAGTGAAGACGTCGACGTAAAAATTCTACGTGATGAATACGGTACACCTCATATTTATGCTGATAGCACACACGATTTATTTTATGGTTATGGATACAGTGTTGCCCAAGATAGACTGTTTCAAATGGAAATGGCTAAACGAAGTACTCAGGGTTCTGTAGCTGAAGTTTTAGGTGCAGAGTATTTGGAGTTTGATATTAATGCACGAAGACTATATTCACCTTCCTCAATTAAAGCTCAACTAGCAAAAACATCCCCTAAAGATCAAGAGATTTTCGCTGGTTACGCTGCAGGGATGAATGCATGGATAGCAGAAATAAATAAACAACCCAGCACCTTAATGCCCAAACAGTTTAACGACTTTGAGTTCACACCGAGTCAATGGAATTCGTTTGATGTTGTGATGATATTTGTCGGCACCATGGCGAATCGATTTGGGGATTTTAACTCTGAATTAGACAATGCTAAAATTATCAAGGACCTTATTGCCCGTTTTGGTGCTGAAAAAGGCAAAGCGATATTTGATGACTTAAACCCTAGATTTACAAGTGGCACTTCAACATCTATCAGCGAAAATGACTGGGTAGCTCCTGAGCATAGCATAAAAGAATATCAACAATATGCTTCACAATTACCTGACTTTATTTTAGAACAAGGCTTGTCATCAAAACCTATATCTGGGTTTAGTAATTGTTATGTTATTGGTAAAGAAAAAACCAAAGATGCAAATGCTGTACTCGTCAACGGACCACAATTTGGCTGGTTTGATCCTGCCTATACTTATTCGGTTGGTCTGCACGGAGCAGGTTTCGATTTAGTCGGTAACACACCATTTGCTTATCCAGTAATCTTATTTGGACACAATGCTGATATTGGCTGGGGAGCGACATGGGGAGCCGGCGATATTGTTGATATGTATACGCTTGAGCTTAATCCTTCAGACCCTCGCTCTTATTTATACAATGGCGAATTTCAGGCGCTAGAGTCACGCACCGAAAATATAAAAGTGAAAGATGCTCCTAATCATGAACAGGAATTTTTTCGCTCTGTACATGGCCAAGTAGTTGCCTACGATCGTGAAAATTTAGTTGCAGTAAGTAAAAAGCGGACATGGGACGGTAGTGAAGTTAAATCTTTATTAGCGTGGCTATATCAAGCAACAGCCAGTGATTATGACGAATGGATCAATTACGCTGATGACCACTCACTCAGTATTAATTGGTACTATGCCGATAGAGTGGGAAATATTGGTTACTCATTTACGGGTCACTACCCTCAAAGACAAGCCCATCATGACAATCGCTTACCTGCTAACGGTGATGGTTCAATGGATTGGTTAGGCATACAAGACTTTTCTCACAATCCATCGGCAATGAACCCAGAAGCACATTTTATTGCCAACTGGAACAATAAACCAGCACATGGCGTATTAAATCCAGATTTATTTTGGTATTCGTGGTCAAGTGCTGACCGTGTAGATTACCTGCAAGACGCATTAGCGAGTAAAGAAAAGTTCACACCTCAAGAAGCGTGGGACTTGATTCAGCAGAGCTCTTACGGTGATTTAGTCGCTAAATTTATGCTGCCATTAATAAACGAAGCAGTGCAAAAAAACAAAACCCATGAACTTGATAAAATCAATACATGGTTACAAGCTTGGGATCGTGACACGACTGATGAAAACAAAGATGGTTACTATGATCAACCTCAGTATTTGTTTATACAAGAATTTAGCAAAAATTTGATCCATCAAGTACTGAATGATGATCTTGGTGACAGTTTTGCTTTTTTTAAAGGTACTGGTTATCCAAGTATCGACAAACCGACTAATTCGGGGATGAACTTATCCAGCGGCTTGAAGGCATCATATGAAGCATTATTGGGTAAAACTAAAGTTGATCTACTCAATGGTGAACCACCACATAGCATTGTTAAGCAAGTGATAGAAAAAACCTATGCACAGTTAACCAGAGAATATGGCTTGGATTTTAACCAATGGCGATTAGCACTTTACCCAAGACCTTTTGACTACAAAAACTTCATGGGTATTCCGCAGAATAATGAAATTATTACTGCAACTTTACCCATAGAGCAGAATCGTGGCACAGAAAACAATATGACAGTATTTCATACTGATCGAATTGAAGGGTTCGAAGTTGCTCCCCCTGGTCAAAGTGGCTTTATAGCCCCTGATGGTACTCCATCACCACATATGTATGATCAACTCGATATGTATCAAAACTTTGGTAAAAAGCGGATGTGGTTTTACAAAGAAGATGTCTTACGACAGGCGCAGTCTGTAACGATATTAGAAGTCGTTAAATGATTTTATCTTTATAATAAATTGAAAAGATCATAGTTATTTCAGCTGTGATTGAAAAATCAATAAATTTAACGAGAAAGTAATCGCCCTATCTTTGCTAGATGGAAGGATAAAAAATACCCGTTAGTCAATTGCATTGTTCTACGGGTAAAGTTGTTGAGGTTATATTGTCAAGCTCACTTACACTTTAATTTTGGTGGCTAAGCGCGTAATAACCTCTCCACCCTAATAGCAATATGTGATTTGAGGGTAGAATTCATTGTATATAGGCATTGAATGAAAACCTCACCATAGAGTTATAATAAGAAAATAAATACACTTAATTATCAACAGCTTACACTAAAACCTACAACTATTGAGCTCGATAGACGTGAAGTAAATGATTATGGTGAAATATTTAGAATCTGAATCTAACGACACCATTAGATCTCCCTTTATTTTTTTTGAATTTCAGGATGTTTTTATGAAATATCTGCAAACAACACATCTATTAAAAAGCCCTAAATCATATGGTTTAGGGCTTTCAGTGTTTATATTGCAAGCTTATACAATGCAATGAACAGCTATGCAATCGCTTTGAATGATATCAGGCTGTCCATTATCGTATATACCACTGATAATAAAGAAAAATAATCACCTTCTAAAAAAGTCCTGCTAGTTATATTCTTCCTTATGAATTGTGGCTTTAATCCCGCACAGGATATCGATATAGAAAGCTATAGCACTGATTGAAATTATTGTACAAAGCTAAGATAAATCCCATTATTGCATAAAACTGCTTGTTAAAAATAAATAACTAAAATTTATTAATTACTAATTTTAGTAAGGGCTTAGCCGTAATTTTCAGTTAACAACTTAAGCATAGTCAGGGTTTTCCTTTTTCCTATTGCTTTTTTTTTAAGCATTATTTAATTGGCAAATTATCAACTTTCATGTATGTTGGTATAATAGGTATGCCAGAATAATGGTATCCTATTATTCACGCGTGGTGGAGGAATTATCCTTTGGATATGAGGATTGCTGCACCAATGATACGTTTTTAATGGTTAAGGAAATATAATGATAAATACCTCACTACGGCGCTTGATAGCCCTAGCAGCAATAATATTTACATGTAACAACGCATTAGGGAGTACTAATGCTGGTTCATACGATAGTGCATTAGGTACTTCTCCAAATGACCAAGGTTGGGTTAATAGTTTTAGCAACAATGGCTCGGGATCTTTAATCTCAGATCTTGGAGCCGATGCTTGGCAGGCTGAAGGAATTAATGGCCGTGCTGAATGGCAAATCACTCCCTCAGCTGCTATTAATTCGGATGCTAGCAGCAACGGTTGGACCATGAGTTGGACCACCCGTGTTGTTTCAGGCACTTACGTTACCAATTATTATGGTAACGGCAATAGACGTTTTCTGCCTGTTATTAGTCTTAATGCTAGTGGCGACTTAGCCGTGCAACTGACTGGTGGCGGTACCTATACTCTAGTCACTAGTTCAGGTTCGGATGCGTATCACGACTACGAAATGACATATAACTCCGCCACCGGGACAGCAAGCTTTAGTTTTGACGGGAATGTTATTGAGTCCGATTGGATTGGCGCTTCAAGTAGCCAAAATATCATTTCATGGGGTAATGGCTCGACAGGAACGGATAGCGTAGCTAATTATCGCACCGTGTCATTTGATATTAAGCCTCCTCAGGAGATAATTCCAGCTAACATAGTAAGTGAAAATGATACATCCAATTTAGCGTTTGATGGTGCAAGCCAATACCTTGATATCACTCCAGAATCACCTACTTTAGCAAGCCTTTCAAAAGGAACCATTTTAACAACGTTTAAAACCACGGGAAGCATCGCCACCATCTTCAGTGCTTCTAATGCAAGTGAACCTTCGAGCGAATTTGCACTTTTGATCAACGGAGATGGCACCTTAAAAGTTCATGCTAGAGAAAATGGTACATTTGTTAATTCAACCTCTACTACTCTTAGCTATAACGATGATTTACTACACAAAGCCGCTCTAGTCGTTGATGGTTCAGGCACCAAAATTTATATCGACGGTAAGTTAGCTGGCAGCAGTGCTTCATCGGCTTTTTTCAGCAGTATTAATGGTATTAATGCAATCAACATTGGACGAAATGAGGATAACAGCGGCGGTCAATGGTACTTTTCAGGTGAAATTTTAAACACCAAAATTTATGACGGCGCCATTAGTGAGTTTGATGCTATTACATTAACCCTTAAGTCTACCGTAGTTGAAAGTTATGATGCATCTATTGCCGACGATACAAGACGTGGCAGAGCATTATTACGCCAAACTTTGCGAGGCGGTAGCCTTGAGCGTTTTCTCCCGTCACTTAATCCTACTGCGCAAGGTTGGAATGAAGACACTAGTGCCAATGGAAGTGGTACGTTGGTTAAAGATTCAGGTGCCTTTGCATGGCAAGCCAACGGCACTGGTGGCCGCGCTGGATGGCAAGTTACTCCTGATTTTGTAACAAATAACAATGCATCGACAAATGGTTGGAGAATGACCAATATGACTCGCGTTGTCTCAGGCAGCTCGATCACCAATTATTATTCTAATGGCAGCAAGCGCTTCTTGGCCTCACTTAGTATTAATGGAGAAGGTGACCTAGTTGCAGCTCTTGAAGGTGGAAGTACCCATACTTTGGTCGAGACAACAGGTGCAAGTGATTACCACAGTTACAGTATTACTTATAATGCCGACACAGAACGAGCAACCTTTGCTTTTAATGGTATGGCAGTTGAAGTGTGGAATGGCGCAACAAATAGTCAAAATGTTATTAACTGGGGTAATGGCTCTACAGGTTCGAATGGTATAGCCAACTACCGCAGCGTAACATTTGAAACTATCGACGGTCCTCCTCCACCTCCATATTTCGTCAGCGATGTATTTGTTGGTGGCGCAGAAGGTGTCAATGGCATGAATAATTACCGCATCCCATCTTTCGTTCAAGCACCAAATGGTTCGTTACTAGCCTTTATTGAAGGTCGCCCAAGTGGTGCTGATCCTGGTCAAGCTGGCGACATTAATATTTCACTGAAGCGCTCTGTCGATATGGGTCGTACATGGTTACCTGTACAGGTTATCGTGGAAAAGGCTGGTTTTGACTACTCTGATCCACGACCAGTTGTTGATAAAACCACGGGTACCGTATTTATCTTTTATACTCAATGGGAGACGCGCTGTGCTCAAAACGGCAACTGTGTTGAACCAGGAGATCCTAACTATTTGTTCTACCGTTCAAGTACTGATAATGGTGCAACCTGGTCAGATCCAGTCGACATAAGTAATCAGGCAAAAGATCCAACATGGCGTTCAATCAACTCAGGTCCAGGTCAAGCTATTCAACTCAATTGGCAGACTGCCGCCCTAGGTGATCACAACAACCGATTGATCTTTCCAGCAATTGTTCGTGCATCTAACAGTTTATTTTACGTTGCGTCTATATATAGTGATGATAACGGTGCTAATTGGAACAGAGGTAGTTTAACGCCAGTTTCAGGACCAACCGAAGCAGATGTCGTTGAATTAACAGACGGAAAATTATTGCTTAGTGCACGCAATGATGGCGGTTCACCTGGCACCCGCTACCATTTCCTAAGCAGTGACGCTGGCGAAACTTGGGTTCAAACAACTCATGATATAGCGGTGTCAAAAGTAGATATAGGCATAACTCGCTTTTCTGCAGTGCGCAGTGGTGATGACCTAGATCGTATTCTATTCTCAGGGCCGATTGGTAACCCTGTAGGTTCCAATCGTAATAATCTTGGTGTTTGGATGAGCACTGATGAGGGACAAACCTTTGGTTCGCCTTATAAGTTGCTATCTGGCTACACAGCCTACTCAGATATTCTCACACTGCAAGACGGTACAATTGGTATTGTGTATGAAGCGACAGGCAATACAAATATTCGTTTTATCAACATTGATCTCACTACCCTAGAAGATCTGTAAATACTGACATGTATATTACATGCCGCTTACTGAAGTAAGCGGCATTAAGTAAATGAAGCTCTATTTTAATAACATTTTATTAGGAATATAAATAATGACATATCTAAAGAAAATTATCGTTGTAGCCTCGTTAGTTGCTGCTTCATTAGGCTTTAGCGCTGCCTCTAATGCAACGCTAATTACACAAGATATTATCTTCGACAATGGGATTGATCCTGCTGGTGTTATTGGTGAAATTACAGTTAATTTCGACGACAATGCTTTGGGTGGTAAGCAAGACATCTTCGACTTTGTATCATTTAGTTTTATGGGCGAAGATGTAACTGAAACATTTGTTTTCGAAGCAACGGTTAATAATGATGATTTTTTTGCTGGAATCGAATTTCTTCTGTTTGATGTGAATGCTCCCGGCGTTAGCTACATTGGTATTTTCGAAACTTCATCCGCTGCGGATGATAATTTTTTGGACGTGTATACTCAACCAGGTTTCAATTTTAGAGATACCGGCCTAATTAGCCTAAGCGCTGCTACGGTTGTTTCTGAACCTACTGCATTAGCATTATTTTCTTTAGCACTAGTTGGCTTCAGTATACGTCGAAAATTAAAGTTTATTTAAATTTATATTGAACATAAATTAAAGAGCCGATTGTTGGCATAATTGGTTCTTTAACATATGTAAAATGACATAATAAATTACTTATCCCTATTGGTTAGTTTAGTTCAGCAAGCGCTTAAGCGATCTATATCAACTAGCACCTGATATCGTCAATTCATTACCTTGGTAATTTTAAAACCTAGACGGTCGAATACTCAATAAAATGGTTACTATTGATAATAACGCCGTAAAATCTCTATGAAAGCCTTTGCTGTATTTGATAATGGATGTCGACGACGAGTAATAATACCAACACGTCGGCTAATTATTGGAGATGACAGCTCTCTATATTCAAGGTTTAAGGCTTGCATTTGTTTTTTATAAAGAGATGGTATTGCACTAACCCCTAGATCGGTAGCGACCATTTGAACTACAGTCGCCAATTGATTGGTTTCTAAAGCAACATTTAATAGTATATTTTTATCAGCAAGCTCTCTATCCATTAGTAGCCTAATACTTGAAGGACACTTTAAGGTGATAAACGGATACTTGACTAAATGCGACCAGTCTATTTTATTAACTTTCATCAACTTATGATTTTTAGGAAAAACTGCCACAAACCTATCTAAAAATAGAGTTTGAAAGTCAAGGTCTTCTGATGTGTCGGGATCAAAACTGATCGCAAATTCCACTTTACCTGTTTGGACCATTTCAACAGCATCTTCTGCGATAACATCGTGAATTTTGACTTGAATCGCTGGGTAATTTTTATTAAAAGATAATAAATGTTGTGGCAGGTGCGTACTCGAAAATGATGGCATAACAGCGAGGGATAATGTCCCTCGCTGCAATAAAAACAGCTCACTAAGTTCAATAAATGCAGTGTCAAAATCGCTAAGTAATCGCTTTGCAACAGGCAAGAAAATTTCACCCTCCGGAGTTAATGCCAGCGTTCTTGTCGACCTTGCAAGTAGCTTACCTCCAATAGTTTCTTCCAAATTTTTAATCGAAGTACTTAAAGCTGGTTGTGATATATGCAGTAGCTCGCTAGCCTCGACAAAACTGTTAACCTCAACAACGGCAAGAAAAGCTCTAATTTGTTTGATGGTGATATTCATACATATTAATTAAAATAATTTATCAATTATTAATATTAATTAATTTTACAAATACCTGCAATTGTTTAATGCTAACTCTCTCAGTAATTAAGACATAAGGACTTTTCTTTGCCATAAATTTAACTGGCAAGAAAATGTAAAGTGATATGGCAGGATTTAATAAAGTAGTTAATAGCTATCAAGAAGCAATGGTTGGATTAATTGATGGTATGACAGTTATCGCTGGAGGCTTCGGACTGTGTGGTATTCCTGAAAATTTAATTGCAGAAATAAAGCGTAAAGGTACCAAGAATTTAACACTTGTCTCTAACAATTGTGGCGTTGATGATTTTGGTTTAGGTGTGTTGCTACCCGAACGTCAAATTAAAAAAATTGTCGCCTCTTATGTTGGTGAAAATGCCGAGTTTGAAAAGCAAATGATGTCAGGTGAACTAGAAGTCGAATTAACACCACAAGGCACTTTAGCTGAAAAAATGCGGGCGGGCGGTGCTGGTATTCCAGCCTTCTACACGGCAACAGGTGTTGGAACCCCAGTTGCAGAAGGTAAAGATGAACGCCAATTTAATGGCCGAGATTATATTTTAGAAGAAGCTATTATCGGTGATTTTGCGATTATCAAAGCTTGGAAAGCTGATAAATTTGGCAACTTGGTTTTTAGAAAGACTGCGCGTAATTTTAATCCTATGGCAGCAACGGCAGGTAAAATTACCGTGGTAGAGGTGGAAGAAATAGTAGAGCCAGGAGAACTCGACCCGGATGAAATCCATACCCCCGGTATCTATGTTAATCGATTAATTCAAGGTACTTTTGAAAAACGCATTGAACAACGCACCACACGACCTTCAGGAGAATAATGATGGCTTTATCAAGAGATCAAATCGCACAACGTGTTGCTCGTGAATTAAAAGATGGCTATTACGTTAATCTAGGTATCGGTATCCCAACCCTGGTAGCTAATTATGTCCCTGATGATATTGCGGTTATGTTGCAATCAGAAAATGGGCTTTTAGGTATGGGCCAATTTCCAACAGAAGCAGAAATAGATGCTGATTTAATCAATGCTGGCAAACAAACGGTGACGATGACAACAGGAGCATCAATATTCGACTCCGCGGAATCATTTGCCATGATCCGAGGTGGTCATGTGGACTTAACGGTATTGGGCGCCTTTGAAGTCGATGTCAATGGCAACATCGCCTCGTATATGATCCCTGGTAAATTAATCAAAGGAATGGGCGGTGCGATGGACTTAGTCGCAGGCGCTGATAATATCATTGTCACCATGACACATGCATCAAAACATGGCGAATCGAAACTGTTAACAGACTGCACCTTACCCCTTACTGGTAAAGGCTGTATTAAAAAAGTACTCACTGACTTAGCTTTCATTGAAATTAAGAACGGTAAATTTCATCTTTTAGAGCGAGCTCCGAGCGTTTCTGTAACAGAAATAATTAAACTCACCCAAGGTGAGCTAGTTGTTCCTGAAAATGTACCTGAAATGCGATTCTAATAATAATATTTAATATTATTAAGAACTAAGATGAATTTAAAGTAAGTAAAAATAGTATTTATCACCTTAAGCAGATTTATAACGACGATAACAAAATATCACTGTATTTTGACATAGATTACGTACGCTTTTTTAGTGAGGTTAGTACTAATTAAAAACCATCAACATTTTTGTTGATGGTTCTATATAACAATATCATCGTAGGTGTGAAGTCTAGACATCCATTTGCATAAACTAATAATATTGTGAGTTATAAAGTTCTATTTCGCCGGTATGTGATCCATAAAACCTGCTTCTTTCATTTTAGCGACAACATCTTCTTTCTCATCGGCAGATAACGCACGTATTGGTAGTCGTGGATCGCCAACATCAATACCGTGTAGCTCCATTGCAGCTTTACCTGCGGCAACGCCACCATATTGCACAAGAACTCGAATAAGTGCGATGACTTTATCCATCAATGCTGTCACTGTAGCTTGGTTGCCAATTCTATACGCTTCAATAATATCTAAGTATAAAGGGGCTGCATAATTATAAGTGCTACCGACAGCACCAATAGCGCCTACAGCAAGACCACCAGGAAGAAACTCATCTACACCAAATGGGATATCAAATTTACCATCACAAACCCGTGTGCAGCGTTGAAATTCATATAGATCGACATGGTTGAATTTGATACCTGCTAGGTTTGGAATAACTTTATCTGCTTTAATTAAAAACTGTTCCATATCAAACATCACGCCTGACATACCTGAATGGTAATAATAAAAAGCCTTGCTCGGTGCTGCTGCCGCGACTGCCGTACAATAGGTAACTAGCTCATCAACCGAACCTGGTTTAAAAAAGCATGGCGCGATAATAGAGGTTGCGAAAATATCAAGAGTTTCAGCATGCTTGGTTAACTCAAGGGTATCAACAATTGACAAGGCCCCGGTATGAACAGTAATACTTAACTTACCTTGAGCAGCACTAACCCAACGCTCAGCCACAGCTTTTCGCTCTGCGACCGAACAGTTAAGGCCTTCACCTGTAGTACCACAAATATAGACGCCCTTTACACCTTGCTCGATAAGTAAAGCTGCGATTTGGTCAATAACTGGTAAGTTAACTTCACCATTTTTATCAAAGGGTGTATGTGGAGCGGAAATTAATCCCGTAAGTTTTTTCATGGTATGCCTCTATAAATTTAAAATATTTGCTGACCGCTGATCCATGTTTGACTGACATGTAAAGCGGAGTTATTTGCGCATTCAAGTATGGTAAAATCAGCATTAGCACCGATGGCTAGCTGAGATTTTTGGTTATTTAGACCAAGAAAGTCAGCCGGATATAAACTGGCCATTCTCAGTGCTTCTTCAAGTGATAGTTCCAACATCATTTGGGCATTATTTACGGCCGTGACCATATCAAGTGCTGAACCGGCTAATTGCCCCGTTTGACTGGTGAGCTTATCGCCAGACAACTGTATTTGATGACCGTCAAATTCTAAGTTTTTTTGCTCACTGCCGATGGTTGACATTGAGTCTGTTACTAGCATGATTTTTCCAGTTTTTTTAACCCGAGTTGCTAGTTTTGCTGTTGCAGGGTGTACATGATGGCCGTCTAGTATTAAGCCACACCAACTGTTTTCATCAAGTAGTGCCGCACCAACCATATTCGGCTCACGAGAGGTTAATGGTGACATGGCATTAAATAAATGCGTAAAGCCAACTGCCCCTGCCGCTAATGCTGCTTGGGTAATAGCAAAGCTGGCATTAGAGTGACCTAAACAGACTTTTACCCCATGGGCGGTTAATTGTTTGATTTGCGTTGGCGTAACATTTTCAGGGGCTAGCGTAATCACTTTAATGCCGAGATCGTTGCGGCAATAAATTGCCAATTCTGCTGACGATAAGGCTCTAATGTGATCGTGATTATGAATGCCTTTTTTAGGTTCACTAATGTGTGGTCCTTCAAAGTGCACTCCTATAATGCCTGGTACTTGCTGTTTTATTGCTAAAGCAATGGTATCTGCAGCGTCACTAAGGGTAGTTAAATCACTAGTGATTAACGTGGGTAATAACCCCGTCGTACCATAACGACTGTGCGCACTTACCATAGCTTTCAATGTTGTTAAACTGGTTGTGTGGTTAAATAAAAATCCACCACCACCATTAACTTGTGTATCAATAAAGCCTGGCGTAAGAAGCCCCGCTACTTTGATGACTTTAGCATTTGCAACAAGATCAAAAGCGATAACTTTGCCATTTTCAAAGCTAATGCCTCTGTTAGTATGTATTTCTTTGCCATCAAAAAATTGGTCAGCAATTATTGTCGTTATCATGAAGAGTCTACTAAGTTGGTTGAATATCTAAAGTAGGGAACTCGTATTAAGCCCCCCGCCTTATTCTATAGCTTGTACCAAGGAACTTAGCTGTCTAAAAGTCTAGCTTTATACCCGCATAATAAGCACGACCTACCAAATCGAAGGCTGTGCCATTAGTGGTAGTCCCTTGTTGCTGATACTTTTGATTTGAGCCTAAATGTGGTGGCTGCTCGTCAAAAAGGTTACTTACACCAAAATAAGCATTAATATTTTCACTAAAGCCATAACTAAAACGAATATCGTTATAGACACGTGAATCAACTGAATTAACTTCTGCTGTCATGGTCGTGTTAGTATTGTTGTCTTTAGTTTCATCCCAGTAGCGTAACTGCCAATACACATTTAAATCATTAATTGTGTATGAAGCACTAACGTTGAAGCGAACCTTTGGAAAAAGCACCTCACCGGCAAGACTCTGAGTGTCACCCGTTTCTATACCCGTAATATCATAAGTGTCTAAAAAGTTAGCCGCTAATCCTAGATAAAGCTCTCCACCACCTAGCGCGGTAGAATAAGAAACATCTAAGTCAACACCACTAGTTTCAATTAAGTTCTCATTACCTGAGGCCGCATTTACCTCAAGTGCAGCACCTGAACGACCATCGCGACGCACTAAACCACCACATTCGGCATTGAAGTCGCTTGGACTGACATTATGACAACGGTTTAAAATAACGGTTCTATCAGTTTTAGCAATCGCATCGTCAATACTGATGTCGTAATAATCAATCGACATTTGTAAGCCGTCTACAAACTCAGGCGTAAAGACAATTCCTGCGGTAACGGTGTCTGCTTTCTCTTCTTGAACATTGGTTGAACCGCTTAATAAACCGGAAGTATTTTGACTTTCTACTTGCGTTAAAATAAATGCACCTTCACTATCGATACGATTTTGAATTGCTGTAATTGAACGACAATTATCAGCAACATTACCACTATCAGCATTTGTAACACCGTCGCACGGATCATTCACAATAGCAGCTGTTGCAGTACCACCAGCAAATAAATCACTTACATTAGGAGCTCGAACCGCCGTAGCAACAGCACCGCGTATACGAACAGAGTCTGATACCGGCGCATCAAGCCCAATAGTCCAGTTTGTTGTGCGGCCGACCGATGAATAATCACCTAGTCGAAAGGCTGCAGATAAGTTCAATCGTTCTAGAAGGGGGATTTGGACTTCACCGAAAACATCAATAACATCAAATGAACCTTGAGTTTTTGCAATTTGTGCTCCACGCACAATACCCGCTTGACGCAGTGGATCAGGCGTTTCTTGACCTTTTTCTTCACGGTATTCTACACCGACAGCAAAGCCAATATTATCGACATTATTACTGATGGCAAAGTCTGTTTCGCCAGCAACAACGGTAGTTAAAACAAACTGCTCAATACTACCTACGATATTTGTGTCTGCGGCTAAGTAGTTTACTGCATCAGCAGAAATACCATTAAGTGAAAACGGATTAAATACCACGCAGCCACTGGTACGTGCTATTTCATCAGCACATTGATAGCCGCCAAAGCCATCATCAACGACATCAAGCGCAAAACGTGCACGGTCTAAATTAATGTCACCATGGTTTGACTGATTTTGCTCAGTTACACCGTAGGTACTACTAACAGTAAGGAATATGTCATCTGAAATATCATATTCATATTCAGCGGCAACTCTAAAGGTACTACGGGTATTTTCTGCTCCACGATCACCAAATTCAGCTAAGCGCCTAAACGTTAAGCTAACATCGTCAAGGTTGGTAATACCATCGGCAAGCAAGTTATCACCTAAAGTGGTGCCTGCAAACCAAGGGTGCGTTGCTATATCTATACCTGTGGTACCACCTTTTGATAGCTTAAAAATATCATTACGCGTATCTAGAGGAATAGGCTCAAAACGCGCACGTGACTGAATACGAGAATAATTGGCAGTGAAATTTATGCGCGACTTGTCATCTAAGTCTAAAGATAAGCCACTGGCGATAAATTTCCGCTCTAACGGTGCAAGCATTGAACGATATTCATGAAAGTTGAAGGCATCGGATGTTGCCACATCAGGTGTACGAACAAACGCACTACCGTCACCTTTGTAACCACCAATGCGACCGCCTAATATATGTGAAGAACCAACATATTGTGAGGTTTCGTTTAAGCCATCACCATCATTATCAACAATGCTCTTATGGACACGAGAATAATCACGATCACCAGCCATTAAGCCATCATCATCAGAAATACCAAACGAGAACCATAAATTACCACCATCGAAATTCTTACCAATAGTGAGCTCAATATCTGTAGTCCCTTTGTCACCTTCAGCACTTTTTCCAGCTTGCGCTTTGAGTGCAACACCTTCAAAGTTTTTCTTCATTATGATGTTAACGACACCCGCTACCGCATCAGAGCCGTAAGCGGCTGATTGTCCACCCGTTAGCACTTCAACACGTTGGATCATTGTGGTTGGAATTGTATTTAAATCAACCCCATAACCTGAACCTACTGACATGCCAGAGACATAGCGTTTACCATCAACCAGCACCAATGTTCTTGATGAACCTAAATTACGTAAGGCTACCGTATTTAAACCTGAATCTTGGCCACTTATATTAGAACTTGCCGTAGTGGTATCACCTACAACTGCGGGTATCTTTCCAAGTAAATCACCCATATTAACTGCGCCAACGCCTGCAATATCTTCTGAATCTAGCACTTTAATTGGCGATGCAGACTCAAAGTCACCTTTTCGAATGTGTGACCCTGTAACAGTAATTTTTTCTATTTTTACGGCCGATTTTTCAGTATCTGCAGCAACGGATTGAGTTGTTGTAGCTGCAGCAATACTTACTGCGAGTAATGATTTTATAAATAGCTGTGATTTCATCGAAAGACCCCATACTTTAAGTTATTTTTTATAATTAGATATTTTTGACAGCAACTAAGTACGAGTAAAACAAGTAACCTAAAGGTATGCTATCGACCTGTCACACCAATATACCACTTAAAACTTTTAAAAGTCAAAGCGTAAATATGCTAATTGATAACAAAGTTAAAAGCTCACGACTAACCCTATGATTTATTAATATAATGATGTTTTACACCTCTATAAATAATCATATGAAATAATAAAATTTAACTTTATCTAGGTATTCTAAAAATTTTATTGTGATTAAGATCGGTTCTTTCTTGAGAGGTTCTAGCAACGAAGCAAACATACACGAGACTATATAAACCCTAATTGCAATTCTAAAAATCAAGTGGTATAAAAGGTATACCTCATATTTTTATACAAATTATCTTTCTTATAAGGCTTACACTCATGGAATATATTATTGGCGCTTATGCTACAGCGCCTTCGACAGTAAAATGGGATAAAGCGCTAGAAACTCAGTTTTACCAAGAATTGAAGGCCATTAATAACATTGCTGGCCTAGAGCACCCATTTACCGGGCAATTACATGCTTATGATGATGATTGGTTTTTAGATACTATTGATAAAGAATGGCAATTTATATTTACCTCAATCCCTGGCGTGATGGGGAATTTAGCTAGCAATCCGCATTTTGGTATTGCTTCTAACAATGAAGAAGGTAGACAAGCAGCACTAGCATTTTATCAAAAAGCCCAACAAGCGATTCTAAAGCTCAATAACCATTTAGGCAGAAAGTCAGTAAGTTTTATGAAAGTACATACTGCTCCTAGGATCACCGCCGATAACCGTTCGTCGATATCTGCTTTAGAGGCCTCACTTAAAACCCTTCACTCTTGGGATTGGAATGGCGCAAAACTGGTGATTGAACATTGTGACGCTTATGTTCAAGGGCAGCCAGCTGAAAAAGGCTTTATGACTATAGAAGATGAAATCGTAGCGATAAAAAATGTCAATGATACGCTTGAAAGTGATATTGGTATCAGCCTTAATTGGGGCCGATCTGCCATAGAAACACGTAGTACCACAGGTCCATTGCAACATATTAAGAAAGCTTTCGAAGCAGGACTATTAAAAGGTGTTATTTTTTCAGGCGCGTCGGGGATAGAAGGCGATTATGGTCAATGGAAAGATACCCACATGCCACCTGCGCAAGCATTCAATGTTACAAGTTATGCCGAAAACTCAGAATTAACAGCAAATCAAATAGCTAAAGCTTTTGAGCAATGCCAAGGTGAACCACTCGACTTTATCGGCGGAAAAATATCATTAAGTCCAAATAATGCCACTGTCGTTGAACGGATATCTTATATTCAAAGCTTAATTACCATCATAGAGAACGTAATATTGGCAATTAAAAGTAAAAGCTAAAGCAGGTGGCGATTAAATAATTGAGTCCTTAACTAACTGAGCTATCAGTTACGCTAGGTTTTATATCACTTAAAGATAAAACTTGCTAAACAGCCTTAGAATTTACCTTGATAAACATTAGGGCTTCTAATAACCGGCTTTATCTCACCAGAAATCCAAAAAATGTTATTATCCTGTTGAGAAATAGTTACCGGCCCAGCACCACCAGAAAACGGCACCTTATCGGTTAATTTAGTCCAGAAATTGTCACTAATATTATAAACAATCTGATGACGACTGAAGTTAATATCCGCCTTACTTAGAGAGAAATATTCCTGCTTAAAGGCCCTTAAATCCTCACCTTTTAGGCGAGTTAATTGCCCTACAGCATGATCAAAAACTGCTCTGTTTACACCACCAAGCAATACTATTTGGTCGTTACTTAATACCGCTGCGCCACCGCCCGCAACAGCAAACGGCTCTTCTTCAAGCGTTATCGGTGCTAATGTTTGCCACTGTGCTTTTTTAAAATTAAAGCGGTAAGCATCAGTTAAGGCAACGTTATCTTTTTCTACATTAAAATTTAAACCACCAAAAATATAAAAATGACCATCGTGACTTAGCGCTGGAAAATCAGTTCGACTTACTCCCGGTAACGGCGGAGTTACTGAAGTATCAACACAAGTTGAGCTTTGAAAAGAGTATTTACAAACTAAGTTACTGACCTGGCCATTTTGTTTACCGGCAAAAGTATACAAACTATTATCTTGCCAGGCCGCGCCACCTGACTCCCATGTAAAAGGCAATTTACCTAACACTTCTACTTGTGGGCTTTGAGAGGCATCTAAAGTCAGTTTTATTATAGAGTCTAAGGCTTGCTCACTATTTTTTCCTCCAACTAAATAAAGGCTGTTATCAACTAACAATGTCGAGCCATGACCTGCTTTAATAGGTAAATGTCCACGCGAAACCAATTTAAGTTTGTCTGAACTGACATCAAATACGAAGATATCAGAGTAAAAAACCTTTTGTCCCTGCTGAAAAAATGGATGTCCATTAGGAAAGTTAGCACCACCAGCGACAATAAGATAATCGCCCAATAGGCCACTGTAAGCCCCCGATATACCGATAGATTCAGAGAAACCTTCCGGAGCGGGTAACCCACCAATTTTTTGCCATAATATTTTCACAGATTTAGGTAGAGTCGAAAGGTGTGAATTTTCGCTTTTATCTTCTCCCACTTCAGCCTTAAGCGTGAAAGATAATGATAAAGATAAAATTAATAATAAAAGTAGTTGATAAAGCTTCAAGTTAACCCCCCTTATTGATGAGACCTTAATTAAAATTAAGCTCATAGTAATAATAAAACCTAATCAGACGGACTAGCCGGATTAGGTTTTAAATTATACTAGCATGCTAAGTCTATAATCCCTGCTATAAAAACACATGTTCAGCAGGGATTAACTGCATGTACTGCTAAATTTGCATTATGCAAATTTAACGCTTAAAACTTCAGCTTAAGACCAGCAAAAATTGTACGGCCAATTACGTCATAAGCTCTTGGTTCAGTATTTGTACCAATGGCAGCACCACGCACTAATATGTCAGGCTGTTCATCAAATAAATTATTTGAACCAACGTAAACATTGACTGAATCATTAACTTGATAGCTTGCTCTGATGTCAACATACGTTACTGCATCCATAGTATTTAAATCATCTGTGAAGCTTGTGTTATCAAGATACGCTTCAGTTTCGCTACGGTAGGTCAACTGAGCAAATAGATTTAAATCTTCAGTAATGTCGTATGAGGCGTTAGCCGTAAGTTTAAACTCAGGAAACTGTGGACGACCTGCAAACTCTTCAACACCACCAACAGTTTCTTGGGTGTAATCACCTAGAATATTAGCGTAAAAATTAAGCGTTAATTCATCTAATGGTGAATAAGCAACTTCAATATCTACACCGTTAGTTGAAATTGTATCTGCGTTAATCGGCGTAGAGGTCAAGAATAATATTGGACCATTATTGACATCTCGAGTTAAATTACCACCACAAGAAGCATCAAACTCACTTGGCGCAACAGTATGACAACGTTCAACAAAAACAGGGGCACTTACTGTAGCAATTCCGTCTTCAATCTCAATGTCATAATAATCAATTGAAAATGATAAGTTCTCAAGTGGTGTAAATACTGCACCTAATGTCAGTGAGTCTGCAGTTTCTTCCTCTAGAGCTTCAGAGCCTGTTTGTGTTACCTGTGTATTGTTAAGCTCAGAACCAGCTAAAATAAAGTCACCTCCATTCGCTGCCATTCGCTCAGCAATCGCGGAAATTGACGCACAGTTTATATCAAGATTACTGGTACCTGTATTACTTGTCCCATTACACGCATCTGTTGTTGTTAAACCCGTTGATGTTGCCCCTGAAGCGAATAAATCGCTAATATTTGGCGCACGCACCGAGCTTGATTGGCTAGCTCGAAAACGAATCCAGTCGTTAATTGGTGCATCTAGACCTAAACGATAAGTAAATGTTGTACCTACAGTAGAATAGTTAGCAATACGTCCTGCTAAACTTACATTCAACCAATCGACCACAGGTACATATAGCTCACCAAAGGCTTCAACGACATCAAATTCCCCTTCAATTTTCTGAACACTTGGCCCCCTTGCTAACCCCATTTGGCGAAAACTATCCGGTGTTTCTTTAGCTTTTTCTTTTCTGTATTCAACACCTGCAGCAAAGCCCATGTTTTCGTCACTTATGGCGTAATCAATTTCACCAGAAATAACACTCGTGATCACGGTTTGTTCAACTTTACCTATCTGACTTGCATCAATTTGAATATATTTCATCGCTGCGTCAGAAAAACCAACAATACCGGCTTGGCCTGCTAAACTGTCTACCGTACTAAAAGGGTTTACGGGTAAACAGCCTTCTATTCTGGCGAGCTCATTGGCACACTGAAAACCACCATTACCATCAGATTCGATAGTAACCGCTTCACGCATGTTAGGTAAAAATGTTTCACCCGTCATCACGTATGATGAGTTGGTAACACCATAAGTACCACTTGTTTTCCACTCCATATCATTATCGAAAAAATAGCTATAGCTACCAGCAACACGTAAAGTATCACGACTATTGTTAACACCACGCTCACCAAATTCCCATAAGCGTCTATTGGTTCTTACGTTAGAAAGACCCGTATCGCTACCGTTTGCTATCATTTCAGCTAATAGTAAATCACCAGCCCTACTACCAACAAAATATGGGCTAGTTGCTACGTCAATTGGTGTTGTTCCACCCGCACCATTTCTAAATAAGTTACCATTTACATCAATCGGCGCTTCTTCAATTGCTGTAGATGCTGTTGTTGATGCGTAATTAATTTCAAATTCAGCGGTTTCTTTATCAGAAATATCAAATGTTACTCCTGAAGCAAGCGTAAAACGTTTAAAAGGTGTAACTATAGTGCGTCCTGAATGTTGGTTATCGTAATCAGTTTCACCAAGGCGGTTGTAATTACCATCAAGTAAAGGTTGATTTGTATTAAACGTATCACCATTGCCAAATATATTTACTTCACCATAACCAAGAAAGGCGCCATCGACATGATTAGGACCATTACGTACCGCGAGGGAATCACTTAACCCATCCCCATTAGTATCAAGAAACCTTAATTCGTTAGCAGCAAAGTCTCTGTCTCTTGACATAAGTGCATCTTGCTTTGTAAAGCCAGCAGAAATCCAAGCATTTCCTGCGTCAAAGTTTTTACCGTAGGTAAAATCAATATTTGTTTTTTCTGCACCTTTATCGGCACTAGACCCCATAGCATTGATTTCAAAGCCTTCAAAATCTTTTTTCGTAATGATGTTAATTACACCCGCAATAGCGTCTGAGCCGTAAATAGCCGATTGTCCACCGGTTAACACATCAACACGTTCAATAATTGCTGTTGGAATAGAATTTAAATCAACACCGTAGCCATTATTCGCTGAAACGCCCGAGACATAACGACGACCGTTAACTAAAACTAACGTACGTTCTGCACCTAAATTACGTAAAGCAGCGGTTGCAACACCAATATCAGCAGCACCACCACCGACAGATATATTCCCTGTTGAACCATTAGCAGCTGAAGTTACTGATGGCACTTTACTTAACGCATCACCAATTGAAATTGCGCCAATACCTTCTATAACTTCCGAACCCACTTCGGTAATAGGCGCTGATGATGTGGTATTAGCACTGCCTTTGAAAATATTAGAACCAGTAACAATGATGCGTTCAATATCTTTATTCTCTTCAGCTGCCATAACTGTAGGACTCAGAAGTCCAGCTATACAAATAGATAACGCTGTGCGATTAAATCGTTTTTGATAAGTATTCATAGTATTCCCTCGGGTTTTAATTTTATTGTTAATTACTTTTAATTTAAAAGGCTTTAAATACGGTTTTTTTTTAGCTGGACATTACCTTTTTATCCTCAGTCATACAGTCAACCTATCATACCAGTATACAACGTTCAACAAATTTAAACGCTTATTAATTCATAATTTTCGACTTAATTAACAACCAAAATCAGTACTAAAACCAATCAAACCACCACCTTTGCCGCTGTTAATCACCTCAATTTCAATCGTTAAAGTAATTCAGGGTTCAATTAGATATATTTAAAATTACAACTTACTGATGCTATAGCTGTTCTGTAAATTATTACGTGCCGATAACAAGGTTCTCATTTAACTGACACTGTAAAATTATATTATTAGATTTAATTAGAATAACTTGAGGGGGATATCTACTTTTAATTTTTGGGCGATATATATACCATTAATCAGCAATAAATAAAGGAAGATTTTAATCTGAAATGGACAGGTAATAAAGCGTCGTCATTATCAGTTGATCTGGCCGTAAAACTTATACATTGTTAGGTCTCAAATCTGATAAGTAAGGTCGAATTTTTCAGTGAATACATCTGGGGTTTCGGAACAATAACTATTGAAATTGACCTTAAAGTGAAATAAATGACTATTCAATATAACGAATTTACACTTCTGAACCTTTAAATGCTGTATAAAATAGCTGTACCATTTAGCCAAGTTAAGCCTCTTGCTACTAACTTCGAAAAGTTCCTTCACCCACAGCATAAACTTATAATATGACTCAAATTCAAGATATACCTTATCCAAATACAGTCTACTTAAGAGTATTTAATTATAATCCATTCATATAAAAATCAATCAATCCTCTCGTAGAGCTATCATGTTTGGTATTGATAGTGTGAGACTTAAGCTCTTCCTGTATTTTATTAGCGAGTCCCTTGCCAAGTTCGACGCCCCATTGATCAAATGAACATATTTGTAGAATGATACCTTGAACAAATATTTTGTGTTCGTACAAGGCGATCAAACTTCCAATGCTCTTCGGTGATATCTGCTTCATTAGAATAGTATTAGTGGGCCTATTACCTTTGTGAACCTTATGCGGTGCAACTTTATCAATATACTCAGCAGTACGCCCTTTTGCTTTTAAATCAGCGCGTACTTGTTTCTCATTTACACCTTCCATTAAAGCTTGGGTTTGAGCAAAAAAATTCGCCATTAAAGTTTCATGATGTCCTTTTAATGGGGTGACGCTTTTAATTGAACCAATAAAGTCAGCTGGAACAATATTATTGCTTTGGTGTAAGTATTGATAGAAAGCGTGTTGACCATTAATACCTAACTCGCCCCAAATTGATGGCACCGTAGCATATGGGACTTCCTTACCATGCCAACTTACTGACTTACCATTACTTTCCATTTCAGCTTGTTGTAAATATGCAGATAGCATATGTAGTGTTTGATCATAAGGTAAAATGGCCTGAGATTGTGCTCCTAAAAACGTGCAATTCCAAACGCTTAATAGCGCTAAAATAACCGGTGCATTGTCTTTTAATGCTGTTTGCTTAAAATGACAGTCCATCTCAAAAGCACCTTCAAGTACCTCAATAAACTGTTCAAAACCTAAATCAAGTGCGATAGGTAAACCAATTGCAGACCATAGAGAAAATCTACCACCAACCCAATCCCACATGTCAAAAATATTTTCTGGGGCTATACCAAACTTAATTGCATTCTCTTTATTTGACGAGACGGCAACAAAATGATCACTGATCGCTTTTTCATCAAATGATGAAGCAACAAGCCACTCCATCGCAGTTTGTGCATTTGTCATAGTTTCTGTCGTGGTGAACGTTTTACTTGAGATAATAAACAGTACTGTTTCAGGATTTAAAGGTCTTAAAACACTCGATATTTGAGTACCATCTACATTAGAAACATAATGAACGTTAATACGGTTATCACTGTATTGTTTTAATGCTTCCGTCACCATTTGCGGTCCCAAGTTAGAACCACCAACACCAATATTTACAATATCTGTAATACCTTTACCACTATAACCTCTCCAACTCCCTTGACGAACACTCTCTGTAAAGCTTTGCATTTTATTAAGTGCTGACTGTATATCTGCTTTAATGTTTTTGTCATCAACAATGAAGGGAGTGCTACTTCTATCTCTAAGTAGGGTATGTAAAACAGCTCTATCTTCAGTTTTATTTATATGTTCACCAACAAACATTTTTTCTCGCCACAATTCAACTTCACATTCATCCGCTAACTTAAGCAATAGATGTAAAGTTTCGTCTGTCAGCAAGTTCTTAGAATAATCCAGTAACATACTAGGCAACTTGATTGAAAAATCGTTAAAACGATTACTGTCTGCAGCAAAGAGAGTATTCATATGTTGATTTTTCATTGTTTCACTATGCTTTTGTAATTGCAGCCAACTTGGTAGTGCTTCTCTAGATGTCACGGTAATTCCTTAAAGTGTGTAGGTACGGGTTATTCACTGAAGATTATTGTTCCAACTTTGCTATTGCCTGAGCAATTAATTGCTGGAGTGTTTGCCATTGGTATTCTTGCCAGTATCCATCATGAGGCAACATCGAAAAATGATCTGCTTCTGGCATGATAACATTTGTCACATTTTCACTAGCAATGCTCATATAATGCTGAGCTTGTAGGATATTTACGCAACTATCTTGTGCACCATGCACCAGCGTTATGTCAATATTGGGCGTATACAATGTGCTAGGATCGCAAGCAGCATAGCGCAATGGGTAAGTCACTTTGTTTCCGCCCATCAAGCGCCTTATTTGCTCAGGTTGATCCAAGTCATCGTCAGCAAATAAATTTAAAATACCGGAGATCGAAATAACCTGCTGAATTCGAAGTGGCTCGTTATGATAAAGCTCACTTTTAGCCGCAACCTTCTCTCTTGACGCAGCCCAAGTTGCTAACAAGCCACCTGCTGAATGTCCGATAACTAAAATGCGATTAATATCTAAATATTCTTGCTGATTAATTTTTTTAAGATGATCTATTCCATCAGCGATATCTTCAAAAACTGCCGGCCAAGGTGCCTGAATATTTTCCCCTACACAATTCATTCGACGATATTCTAGATCCCAAATTGCCACATTAAACTCTTGTAAGTAATTAACAATCGCTGATGTCGGATAAGATTCAAGGTCATGATTATCTTTCCAATATCCACCGTGAATCACTATAACAATAGGCAGTTTATTAGCATTAACAGGTCTATAAAGGTGACCAAATTGTTGCTGATTTTTGCCATAATAAATAACTTTTTTCTGATGCTTTAACATAAAAAACAACTAAGATTACCGTCCCCCAACGGTATAACAGGTACACCAATCAATCAATATAAATTATTACATATACATTTGCCACCTCATTGGTATAATAGCAAGATAGGTGAATATATAACTGAATCCGTATTAAGGAACTGCACATGCCAATAACTATAAAACGACCTGTTGAAAGAAAAAAACTCTCTGAAACAGTAGAAGAAGAATTAGAATTGATGATCCGTCAAGGCGAAATAGCCGAAGGCGATGTTCTTCCTTCTGAAAGAGAGTTAATGGCAGCGTTTGGTGTTGGTAGGCCTTCTATTCGTGATGCATTATCAGCCCTTGCACGTAAAGGTTTAGTGAAAATAAGTAGTGGTGAGAGAACAAGGGTAACTAGACCGTCTCCAGATACAATTATTTCTGAGTTATCAGGAATGTCTAAAGATTTTTTATCTCAACCTAACGGGTTACGATATTTCGATCAGTTAAGAAATTTCTTTGAATCAAGCCTTGTTCGACATGCAGCAGCATTCGCCACAAATGAACAAATTGATGAGTTAGAAAAAGCACTCGAACTGAATAGCAAAGCGATTAATAATTATAACCAATTTAAAAAAACAGATATTTACTTTCACCGTGTAATTGCTTCTATCCCCGGCAATCCAATTTTTTTGGCCATTCACCAAGCTTTAGTTGATTGGGTTATTGACGCAAGACCAACATTAGCGAACGCTAAAGAGTTAAATGCAAAAAGCCATCAAGATCACGTTGATATATTTAACTGCATTAAAAATCATGATGTCGAAGGCGCTGATAAAAAACTTACTTTACATTTAGAGTATGTCTCTGAAAATTATTACCCTGAATAACATCGCGTCCCATCTTAATATATTTTAATTATAAGGCTATTTATTATGTAGCCTTACTAATTAGACTATTGCTCAGCTATTACTTCCACTTTTTGGTAATTTAACTCTTCATACAAATTACAAATTACAAATCAAAATTTATTTTTCTATAGCATTACACAAAGACAAGTGGTATAACAGGTATACAGCACAAAACAATACCACTTGAGTCCTTATGTTTACTAAGATGTTTAAATTAACAGCAGCTCTACTTTTAATACTGCCTTTATTTACCCAAAGCCAAACACTTATCAATTGGCAGAAAGTTATACCATCTTCAACTGAGCAAACTAATATCGGTCATGGTGCTTTCATCAGTTCGCAAGGTGACAGTTTACTCATTTCTGAGGGTATAAATACCAATTTAACACCCGTTATTGTTGAAAAATTACGCCTTAATACCAATTATTCAAATAATATATTTTTATACAAAGGCGCTGATGTTACCCAAATAAATTTACGCCCTCAATCAGGTAATAGAGCTTTCGCAAGTGCAGTAAATTTTCATGGTTCAACTATCGTCATAGGGGGTATTTCCGAGCAAGGACCTTCGCCTCTAGTCAATCTAATAATTTGGCGTGCTTCATCAGAGAAATTACAAAGCTTCATTCTCCCTGCATTACCAAAGGCAGCTAGTTCACCTTCAGCGGTTATTATTAAAAATACCCTTTATGTATTAACTGGCTCCGATGCCGGTAATAAATTTTACTCACTAGATTTAAGTCTTTTAGTCGATATTGACAACCGTCTGATGGTTGAGCCAAATAATATCGAGCAACTTAACCTTACAGCCCAATGGCAAAATCTACCTACAATGCCATTAACAAACAAAAACAAGCCCTATCAAAATGGCATAAAATTAGCCGTACAAAATGATGGTAATGGTAATAAAATTTATGCTATCGGTGGTTATCAGCTAGCTGATGCAAATAATATTAAGCAAGCAGAAATAAATGCAATTACCAAACATTGGCGATTTGATCCTAACGCTGACAGCAAAGAACAAAACTGGCAGGAACTGGGTGATATACAAATTGATAAACAAATACTTAATGAAAAAATTAATAGCTTAAGTGTTCTAGGGCAATCACATATTCTAGCCTTTACCAATCAGGGTAAAACTTTATCATACAACGCGATTACTCAGAGTTGGACACAATATTTAGCCCATAAAAAAATCGAATCTACAACAGATAACTCTAGTACTTTTATCAGCGAAAATATAATGACTGCTGGCGGGAAAACTTTTTCATTAAATCACGCTCACGACTCGCAAGGTTCACTACAGCTCTGGCAAGTATCTGTGATGCAGCCTGAAAAGAATTTTGGCTGGGTCAATATGACCGTATTAGTGGTTTATTTAATTTGTGTAGTTTTGGTGGGACTGTTTTTTGTTTTTAAAAACAGAAATACCAATGATTACTTTCGTGGCGGCCAATCTATCCCTTGGTGGGCTGCTGCCTGTTCAATTTATGCCACTATGCTTAGCTCATTAACCTATGTTGCTCTACCCGCAGTGGTATATCAAACGAATTGGTTACTGCTTATTGGCATTTGGATGATTATTGCTGTCGCACCAATTGCCATTTACGTTGCTATGCCTTTTTTCCGCCAAATTGATGCCACCAGTGCCTATGAGTATCTGTCTAAACGTTTCAATATGAGTGTGCGCTTATTTGCTAGTGGCTTATTCACGCTTTTTCATATCGGACGTATGGGTATTGTCATGGCGCTAACTGCACTAGCATTATCAGCAGTTACACCGTTATCAGCTAGCGACAGCGTCTTAATCATGGGGGTTTTATGCTTGATATATTGCACCATGGGCGGCATAGAAGCGGTAATTTGGACTGATACTTTACAAACAATCGTATTAATTGTTGGTGCTATCACCTGTTTTATTACCATCATCATAGGATTGGATGGTGGTTTAACTGACTTTATCACGATCGGTTTAGCTGATGATAAATTCACTATGGTCAATGCTGACTTTAGTATGGATAGCATAACCACTCTATCTATTTGGGTAATTGTTATTGGTGGTATCGGGCAAAACATTTCAAGCTATACCGCCGACCAAGCAGTAGTGCAACGTTACATGGTAACCAAAGATCCTGCAGAAGCGAGAAAATCTATTTGGGCAAATGCAGTAATCGCAGCACCAGGGGCATTGTTATTCTTTTGTTTGGGTACAGGGCTTTATGTTTTTTATCAGCTACACCCAGAAAAACTAGATCCAACTATTCAAATTGATCAAATATTTCCAACCTTTATCGCCACCGAACTACCAATTGGTGTTGCAGGGCTAATTGTTGCGGGTATATTTGCTGCTGCACAGTCAACGGTTTCAACCAGTATGAACTCTATTGCCACGACCTTAGTTACTGACTTCATTCGTCCGTTTAACTTCGTTAAAACTGAAAAAGGTTATATGAGTGCTGCGCGCTGGTTAACCTTTATTATGGGCGCACTAGGCACCCTCGCTGGGTTAATTTTTATTAACCCAGAAATCCGCTCATTAATGGAAGCTTATTTTAAAGTTATTGGCATGTTTATGGGGGCACTTGGTGGTTTATTTGTACTTGGCGCATTAACGAAAAAAGCTAACTCATTTGGTGCCATTGCTGGCATTTTAGCTGGGGTTAGCATCATGATTTCAGCTTGGCAAATGGGTTGGGCCAATGGCTACTTGTACGCCACTATTGGTATTTTATCATGTTTAATTGTTGGCTACATTACCAGCTTATTAACTCAAACTATTGTAGCTCCGAAAAAAGACTTAACCGGTTTAACACTTTATACCATGCAGTCGGTCGATAAAAAATTATCATAACTAGTTATTTAACGTTTAGGAAACTTGTATGTCTATTGTAAATATAGCCTTGGAAAAACAACTGCTATTATCATTAAAGCAATCCTTAATTGCCTCTTGTCAGCCAGTCGACAATGGTCCAATGGACAAAGTTGAGCACGTTGTCGCCATGGCATTAGCAGCTATTGATGGTGGTGCAAAAGGTTTAAGAATTGAAGGCGTTGAAAATGTTAAAGCCGTGGCAAAAGCAACGAGTGCTCCTATCGTCGGTATTGTCAAAAGAGACTTAGCTGATAGCCCGATACGCATTACTCCTTTTATTGAAGATGTAAAGGCCTTGGCACAAGCCGGCGCGAGTATCATAGCCTTTGATGGCACCGAGCGAACACGGCCTATTGCCATGTTAGCCTTGCTTGAAGCGATACATGAGAGTGGTTGTGTTGCCATGGCAGACTGTGCTGATTATGAAACTGGCCTTATGTTAGCCCAACACGGCTGTACTTTTATTGGCAGCACCATGTCAGGCTATACCGATTTAACTAATATACCTGATGAACCAGATTATGCGCTAGTAAAAAGTTGGGTTGCTCAAGGCCTTAATGTTATCGCGGAAGGCAGATATAACTCACCAGAACGAGCAGCAAAAGCTGTCGAACTTGGTGCTTTTGCGGTAACTGTTGGTTCAGCTATCACGCGTGTTGAACATATTACGCAATGGTTTGTGGGTAGTATTGATGGTGCTATTTCCAAGTAAGCAGCTAAATAATATTTCTTCCTGATACCGTTAATGCTTCACCTTTAATCAATAGGACACTAGTTAATGATCATTGCAATCGATGTAGGTGGTACCAAAATATCAGCTGCGTTAATCGCCGACGATGTAATAATTGAGCAAAGAAAAATACCCTCAGTTATTCATCACGACTTAAGTGAATTAAGTCACTATTTAATTCACCTTTGCCAAGATTGGGTTGCACAAGCAACCGCTGTAGCTGTTGCTTGCACCGGACAAGTCGGTGATAAAAACGTTAACTTTTTGTCTGCGAAGCAAAAGCTACCGTTGAAATCGCAACTTGAAGCAGGGTTTAGTTTACCCGTAACCATTATCAATGATGCTGCGGCAGCCGCTTGGGCTGAATATCATGCGATGACATCCTCGGCCAAGGAAGGCGCCCGAACGGTCAAGAGCCATGATGATATCGAGTTTGATGATACGCTAGTTTACATCACGGTATCGACAGGTATTGGTGGCGGTATGATCCAAAATGGTCATTTAGTCACCTCTGCTGACGGCTTTTGCGCGCATTTGGGGCACGTCTCAGTGCAACATGCTAATCAACAAAGTGTCCAATGTCATTGTGGCCGGATCAATTGCGTTGAGGCTATTGCGTCAGGCACTGCCATTGCTAAGCAAGCGTCTCTAATACTGGCTAAAAACGTAAGCTGCCAAGAGGCATTTGAACATCATTTAGCAGTCAGTGAAATATCTACACTTATCGACCATGCCACTAGCGCCGTTTGCGACTTGATCGCTAATATCAAGGCAGTAACGGGTACCAAGCAAGTTGTTTTAGGCGGTAGTGTCGGCTCATCGACAGTTTTTTATCAGCAAGTAGTGGCAAAAGTTGCAGATTTACCAGAGATATATCAAGTCAATATTTCGCCGCCAAAAATGGGGGCTGATGCCGATTTAATAGGCGCAATGCTATATAGCAAAAGTAATTAGATATTTATTCATAACCACTAATTTAGTTTCAAATCAGGATCAGTATGCAAATTATTATCTTAAAAAACCAAGAGCAAGTGGCAAAAAATGCCGCAAATTGGATCATCGAATTATTATCAAAAAGAACTCATCCTACTTTAGGGTTGGCAACCGGCAGCACGCCAATCAATCTTTATCAAGAATTAGTCAAAAACTATCAACAGAATAAATTAGACTTTAGCAATGTGACCACATTTAACTTAGATGAATATCATAATATTGCTCCAGATAATGCCCAGAGCTATCGCACATTCATGAAAGATAACTTATTTGACTTTATTAATATTAACCAAGAAAACACCCACCTACCTACTTGCAACAACGAACAAAATCCTCGCGGGCAAGGCTTAGCTTATGAGGAAAAAATTAAGCAAGCGGGAGGCATTGATTTGCAAATTTTAGGTATTGGTGCAAATGGCCATATTGGATTTAATGAGCCAACTTCAAGTTTATCGTCTCGTACGCGTTTGAAAACTTTAACAGAGCAAACGTTAGTCGATAATAGCCGCTTGTTTAACACAGACGAGCACCAACCAACAATGGCTATGACCATGGGTATTGCTACTATACTCGATGCAAAATTTGTCATATTAATGGCTACAGGAAAAAATAAAGCGAAAGCGGTTAAAGATATGATCACAGGTCCAATTACAGCCATGTGCCCTGCATCATCTCTACAATTACACGAACATGCGATTATTATCATAGATGAAGATGCAGCTAGTGAATTACCTAATCAACAATACTTTATACGTGTAGATAAAGAACATCAAAAGATACGTAATAAATATGGTCTATTCGTATAGAAAGTAACTGACCAGTGTTTTATTTTTTAATTAACATTTAGGAAATATAATGTGTATTAAAAACACATCCAGCAACTATGGCACTATAGCCAAATTGCTGCACTGGAGCACGGCAATTATATTTTTAGGTGCCTATCTCAGTGTTTATTTTCGCCACTATTTTACCGAAGATGAAACATCAGCCAATTGGACTGCCCTCCAGCTTCATTTATCATTTGGCATTTTTGTGGTACTTCGTATTATTTGGCGTATGAATAACTACAATCCAAACTCTGAACCAGGTACAAAACTAGAGCACTTAGTTGGTCATGTTGGTCATGTTGGTCATTATGCACTACACGCTGTGTTAATCATTATGCCAGTCACAGGTTACCTAAGTGCTAAAGTCGATACTGAGTTTCTCTTTATCTTTGATGTAGCTCGATTTGAAAGTGCGCTATTGTTCCAGTCTTCTATTCGTAATGAGTTAGGGATCAATTACGAAAAATTTGAAGCGCCGCTAGACTTCATCCACAAAAAAGTACTTGGTCAGTAGTTGGCATGGATACTCATAGTCGGTCACGCATTAGCAGCTTTATATCATCATTTTATAAAACAAGACCGTACACTAAAAAAAATGACCACCAATAAATAAAGAAATTATAAGTTGTGTTGAATTGGCATCAATATATCGTAATTTGTAAATAAGTTATACTGATTACACACGATAGAGATATGCTCCCTGCCAACATCCAATACATAATAAAGACAGCAGTTCCATATATCTTAAAGCCTTTTATAACTTTTAGTAAAAAATACCATATCAGAGCAGCTTACAACTAACCTACTCGGATATATATCTAAAATTCATCAATCTCAATATTGATGAATATAACCTTTTACTCGCTATCCCTTGTTAGTCTTTTTCATAAATAACAAGCTCTTCAACACTACACTCAAAATAGTTACAGAGTGTATTAATTACATCTGTGGTTGTTTTATGATTAGGGTTGTTTTTAATTCTTGATAATGTGTTACGACCGAGGCCGGTTGCTTTGCAAATCTCATCAATAGTAACAAGTTGCCCTGTTTCGGCTGACTTAGTTAACATCAACTGCTGTAAATTCAACTTAATCATTTTATATACCTTCCTGCCGTTCGGCCCCAAATATAAATAGTTATCTCAAACTTGACTATGCACCGCGAGTGGTGCATAATACACCTTGAGGTAACCAAAGGTTTAATGAGGTAATGATGGCAGCTATTAATGTTAGAAAAGAAACATCGCGTCTTTATATTGACTTTAGACTCAACGGCATTAGATGCCGTGAGCAAACTGCTTTGCGCGATACTTTAAATAATCGCCGCTTATTAAACAAGTTAATTGACAAGATGAACGCTGAAATTTTCCTTGGGATTTTTGATTATAGTAAGACGTTTCCCGCAAGTCGCATGGCTCGTAAATTTAAAAACACCAAAAATAGTACTTGCGAAAGTAGACGCTTCATTAATTTTTCAAAGACATGGTTCAACGAAATGAAACCAAGTTGGCGTGAAAGTTACACAAAAACGATACTTTATATTTTGGAAAGCAAGTTAATAAAAAAATTTGGCGACAGCTTTATTTCTGATATTACGAAAAGCGATATTTTGAACTATCGAGCTGAACTAACCACAAAAGGAACAAAAGATACCAAGCGTTTATCTGCTCATTACATTAACCGAATTTTAGGTTTGTTATCGTCAATCTTAGATGAAGCAAGCACACGGTATGAGTTTACAAACCCCTGTAAATCGGTCAAAAGGTTGAAAAGTAGAAAGAAGTCTATTCAGTCATTCTCACTCAAAGAAGTAGAGGAAATTATAAAAAAAGCGCCTGCCGAATATAAAGATTACTTAATTATTAGGTTTTTTACTGGACTACGAACTGGCGAATTACATGCACTAAAGTGGCATAGTATTTCTTTCAATGAGCGCCAAATTCATATTAATGAATCAATAGTCAATGGTGTGATTGGCGAAACAAAAAGTGCAAGTTCTGATCGCATAATACACATGTCAGATGCTGTTTTTTCATCACTGAAAAGGCTATTAACCATTCGTGACGAAAGCGAGTTTATATTTACTCGGAATGGCTTACCTCTTACACAAAGTTATATCACCCAATCTATTTGGTACCCTCTTATTAAAACCATCGGTTTGAGAAAACGAAGACCCTATACAACTCGTCATACAGCAGCAACTTTATGGTTAGCCTCTGGGGAAAACCCTGAATGGATTGCGAAGCAGTTAGGTCACAACAGCTCACAAATATTATTCGATACATATAGCAACTATGTACCTAATTTGACGCGCCAGGACGGGTGTCAGGCAAATAAATTATTTAACAAAATAGAGGTAAATTTATGAAACAACTTAACCAATCACTTACACTTAACGATATACATAAATTCAAGCGATTTAAGGGAATTTATCGCATTGTTGATATGCAAATTGCTGACTTGGATTTTGATTTTTTTGTAAACTTGATGATTTGTGATGGTGATTCAAAAGTGTGGGTAACAATCGCAAACAATCGAGAAAAACATTGTGACTATAAAGTAGGTGCATTTGTATATATCGATTGCATGAAGCCGCCTAATTTTAGTGGTTGGAGAGTTTACTCTTGTATGCTTGTAACGAGTAAGTTAGCACTCGAAAGCCAAGGTTTTATATTCAACCAAAATAAACTTGAAACAGCAGAAAAATGTTCAATACCTGATTTATTTCTAGAAATAAATTCAAGTGATATTTCAAGTTTAGTCAAGAAGCTTAAGACCAAAATGTTTGAGCAAGTCAAAGCAGGAATTACCTTCGATATATGGCTGGAGTATTCTGTAAATAGGTTTTTAAACAATGTCGTTTCAGTTGAATTTGAATCAAATATTGAGCGTGACTATGCAATTACAATAGGCTTTATTTATGCCGTATTTATAACGTGTGTGGGTCCTTCAAAGCGCTTTGATATGACAGTAAAAGAAGACATGACTTTTCTTGATGTTTGCCAAGAGATTAAAGAGTACTTATCAGAGATTGATACAGAACTTAGTGCGGTTTTCAGCACTATTATTTTAAAAACGGACCCACTAACGGTAGAGGGAAGCAAATTGAGTAGTACACGCTTTATTTGCGCAATACAAATCATTGCTTGTCAAGCTGTAGAGTGCTTTGGAAGAGAGATGAAAAATGAACTTGAAGAAGCGTAAAGTCCTGTTAATTAAAGCGTTAAAACTTACGTTAGATGCGCATAAAAACCAAGTAAGAAAAGGCGATTTATCTCCTTATGTCGGACACTTAATTGACGTTATTAGTATTTTATCTAACGCAGGTTTTGTAGATGATCAATTACTTATTTCAGCTCTTTTACATGACGTAATTGAAGACACGGATGTCACACTAGAGTGCCTTAAAAATGAATACGGAACTGAGGTTAAAAATACAGTAATGTGCCTTACTGATGATAAGGGTAAAGCTTTAGTGGATCGACGAAAAGATCAGTTAAATAAGGCTAAAACAGCATCTTCGAATGTTCCACTGATCAAGCTTGCTGATTCAATTAGTAACGCAAAATCTATCCCCATACTTTGGTCAATGGAGAGAGCAAGTGATTCTATGAACCATCTGGTAAAGTTAGCAAAAGCCTGCTCAAAAGTAAGCGAAAAACTTGCTGAATCATTAATCAATACAGTAGAAAAAAGCTTGAATTCACATCAAGTTTTGACTGGTTTAATTGCTAATAATGTAGACGTTTGGTTAAGGAAAAACAGTGTGTATTACTCGTTTAACACCGATAAATTTTACGTGTGTTTGTCGAATGAAATAGATAAAAAAAAGGTTTTAAACGCGCAAATTGGTGGTAAATATGACATATATTTACGTGCAAAAAGAAACAAATCTCTTCGAGGTGGAGCAGTGATAAAGCGAGAATTTCTCCTCAAGTACATTGTTGATGAACTAGGTACTCAAGAGATTAGCGAATCAATATTACATAACACGTTTATGAATGTAACCAACTGTACTTAAAATTAACTTGAATGTTTATCATCGATTTAGCGAATGATTTTGCCAAGAAACCAAACGTTACCGCTGAAAAGCATGACCCCGTTACCACTTAATCGGTTTATCCGTTACCACTTAATCGGTTTATCCGTTACCACTTAACCGGTTTATCCGTTACCACTAAATTGATTCCCTGCGTTACCACTGAATTAATAATTTAAGTGGTAACGGGGGGAGGACGAACAAAATATAATGGTGGGTCTATTCGGTGGTAACGTTTTGAGTAGACTTAAGTGACAATGCTTTTTGTAATTTCAGTGGTAACGCTTTTCAAAGTAGAGCTAGATAAACCAACTATAGCTTTAATGTACTGAGAAGCTCACAAGTGTGTGATAACTATGAAGGAGTGCTATATGATAGCCAGGTCCTCAATCATTAAGAATAGGCTGTACATTAGTAAGACATTTATTTAGCCCGAACTTCATTTTAAAACTAAAATTCAGATACTACCTCGTCTACTTTAACAATTAAAAATCTGTGTTGATCAAACTTATAAATTGCACATAACTTTTGTGAATAAAATTTAGGTAATTTATTACATTAAATTTACTTTAACTGAACTTAAATAATTTAGTGTGAAGCCTCTGAGAACTCCCTCCACACTTAAGTCATACTTATATTCCCAAAAATATGATTTATAAAATTATTATCCTATGATTAAGACCATTAAAAAATTAAAATAAACACTTCAAATTGTTTACTAATTTTAATTAAAATATTGGTCGTATTGCAAAATAAATTTATAGTTTTTAACCGTAACAATTTTACTTTAAAATACCGCTAAAAATAGAATACAAAAAAGTTTATGCAGTGATTTTTTATATACTCTTTCAGCAAAGTTATTATTCAGATCATAAAATATATCTAATTAACCTTACTCAAATCTTAAATCCGTCTCCAAGACGAATAGAGAATACTGGATAATATTCTTCTAAATATGATCAAGAATTAACAAAACCTTAGTATCATTTTGGCTAGTTGAAGAAGTCTCTAATGATCACTAGCTTAATGTATCTAAAATGCAATGTCGACTTTGAGCTTAAACCAGCCCCATAAATAAGCAGTAAATTTCGTTTAGTATGGCCCTAAATATCATCATGGTAACTCAAAACTCAATATCAATTGGCTAGGAGCTGTAGTATTGATTTAGTCACTCGTAACTTCCGCACAAAGTAATCATATTTATCAGTGGCAAACCTAATGTTATGTAGTGGTCACTTTAAATGTCATAAGGTGTCACAGTTAGATGAAAATGACAGGCATTTCTTATGATATTTGCTGGCACAACGGATTAAATTGTCCAGATTGGTAAGACGTTTACATTTTACAATCAATGCTTTTATTTTCTATCTGCTTTTATAGAGCAAATAGTTTTTTTTTAAATATAATTAACAATAATAATAACAGTGTATTACAGAGTAATCGAGTTTATTTAATTGTACTTGTGACCTATATGTGACCAAAGGTTTTATCCATTAAGCTAGTAAAAGGTTTGAATGTCTATGGGGTTTAATAGTAACTAAAAAACTTAAGGATATTGGAGCAACTTGTATGAAATCACTTTCATGTACATTTATGAAATATTGACCAGCCTCGTTCTAATATTTAACTTGATTATAAGTCCTTTAAAATTTTATAAACTCTTGATGTGCTGATGCCCATTGCATCAGCAATACCGGATATATTTTTCTTACCCGTAAGTTTTAAGTTTTCTGCTAGCAGTTTTGCAACAGTATCCCGCTTTTTTTTATCTTTTTTTGCCCCCCCTCCTCTAGGTTGTGGAATATTATTTATTGTTTGAACAGCTTCGTAGCGAGCGATTATTGAGCACATCAACAGTAAATACTCATCTGAATTGTTATTATCAAGTTCTGACGCTTTAACTTTCAAACTGCCAGGCAGTATTGGAGATCTAATTCTATTAGGCTCTTCACGCCACCAAAATAAAACCTCATCTTTGGATTTACTTTCATCAAGTGAGCTTACGATACCATCGATGAGCCAATGTGCAGCACTCGCAAACTCATTAGCATTTATATCTTTTAATTTCTGATATGACAATGGAAAAACAGTCTGGGTTTGATTGGTAAGTATGTTAGCTTTATCTGCCCATTTGCAGTCTTGCGATTCATGAATGTTGATGCAACTAAATAAGCTTGATGGACGCTTTGTAAAACTACTAACCCATTTAAAAATTGTTGGGGCTAAGGAATGCGATTGTTTGAAAGATAAATTTTCGTAGTACTTAAGCTCTTCTAGGTACCTGTTCTGAGTAGACTTCATTGCACTTAATAGTGCCGTCCTATCCTTTCTATAATAATGTTCACTCTTATTAGGTAAATGTTGTTCGCAATAAAAGGTTGAGTCTCTTCTACCTTCATTTCTCAGGTTATCTGATACTCTAACCCTTCTCCAGCAAAGTGCACATATAAATAAAGGATCATCGCTGTATTGATTACTGTGCTTTCTATTAAGTGCAGTTTTTACAAGTTGAAAACAATCTCTGAGCATTATCAGCCCATCTATATTTGTCGCTTCACTTTCTGTATAGGCTCCTTTAGCATGTTCGATTTTTTTGTCGAGCAATGTGATTGTTTTGTCTAAAGAAGGGGACTCCTTGAGTAAATCAGCCATTGTATGACTAGTACCATGAGTGTTTAACCTTTTGACAAAAAACTGCTCAACTTTGTAACTTCTTAGAAGCTCACCTATATATCTGAAGTTTTTGTTTGGCTTCCCTGATACAGTTAAACCATCATCAGCCGCTTTTTCTAAAAACAAGTTTAATTCTTGTTGAAAGGTATCAGTCAACATATAGTTTTTCCATATTTTAAAAGTTAAGCCTATGCGAAATAAAATTCAATAGCGTAATCTTCGCTCTTACCTCTTTTTAAAGCTCTGTCGAATTGCAAAAATGACAGAACAATAACACATGGAGTGAAAAACGTATGGATCACGTTACTGATAGAATGATAAGGAGAAAAGAGATAATTGAGCGCCTTGGTATTAATCAGAGTACCTTATATAGATGGTGCCAAAATGGCAACTTCCCCAAAGCTATTCAAATTGGCCCAAATTCGGTTGCTTGGCTCCGTTCTGATTTCAATAAATGGTTAAAGCAGAGGATAAAGAACAGATAACACCTGGATAATAAAGTTTTGATACGAAGATTAACGTCTTCGTATCTAGGTGTTATATATTTACCCGATACCATAAATATTCATTTATTATTTAGCCTTTAACTCATCCAAATAATCGCTCCATGCTTGCATCATATGGATACGCTGCTTTATGTATAAACCACGAATATAAGCTCGCCTTGTTTCATTTCCAACTAAGTGGGCAAGTTGAGTTTCAATAACATCAGAATTAATTTCTAGCTCTTCAGATAGTATCGTAGATGCTGTTGAACGAAACCCATGTGCTGACATTATATCAGCGGTATAACCTAATACTCGAAGACGATCTGTCAATACGTTTTTTGATATGTATTTACTACTATCACGAGCATTTGGAAAAACAAATTCCGAATATCCGGTATGCTTCTTTATTTCTATAAGTTGTTTTATAACCTGAGTAGAAAGCGGCACAATAAAGTCACGAACAGACTTCATTATTTCTTTCGGAATGTATATTTTTTTTTGTTCAAACTTTACATACGACCATTTTAGAGACCTAATTTCGCCTGGTCTTAGAAACAATCTAGGTATCAATTTTAAAGCTTGGTTAGTACAGTAACTTCCAGACTCATTGGCATCAACATCCTCAATAAGGACTTTCAATTGATCAATGTCTAGTATCGCCGCTCTTGGCTTTGTTTTTGGCATAGGCGATAGTAACTCTCTCAAGACTAAACCCTCGGCTGGATTTTTATCAATCAAATTTTTTGCTTTCGCATAATTGAAAACTCTCCTGATTAAAGAGAGAACATTTGTCGCTTTTTTAGGTGTTCCGGACGCTTCAATAGCAATCATTATGTTTGAGATTATCGCAAAGTTTACTTTGCCCAATGAAGACTTAGATAATTGTTTTAATTCTTTATCAATGTAACCCTTTAACTTTTTCGCATTCCCCTCTGACCAGCCAACTTTTTCTTTTTCCCACCAAGTCAATGCCACATCACCAAACAAAGCCTGCTCAATTAGCGCTAGATTTTTTCTTTCTCTTCTCTCATCCATAGGGTTAATGCCCTGTAATTTTAAAGAGCGAGCTATTTGATGTGCCTTTCTCGCGTCGGCTAAGCTAACACTGGGAAATGGTCCTAATGCAAGGGTCTGCTCACTTTTTGCAAACGTATACAAATAACGCCATAATTTTGAGCCATTAGGCTTGACTACAATATAAAGACCTTCGCCATCAGATTTCTTAAAAGTTTTTTGTGCTGGTGGACACTTCAACGTTTTAATCTGAGCTGTTGTTAATTTCATGAGCAAATCCTTTTAGTGGCATCAGTAGGGGTACAACTAGAGGTACCATACACCAGGTACCCCCACCCTAACAAGCAGCAAATCACCAGTACCCCCATTCGTACCCCTAAAAAAATGAAACTCTATGCAATTCCTTGCAGTACAATGCAACCCCTTTAAAAATAAAAAACCCGTAAGACATAAGGCTTACGGGTTGCATTTCAATGAATTAGACTTTATCTGGGCAGCTTACATCATACCGCCCATTCCACCCATACCGCCCATGCCGCCCATATCCGGCATGCCACCAGCATCTTTAGTTGGTGCGTCAGTGATCATGGCTTCTGTTGTTAGCATTAAGCCAGCAATTGAGGCCGCAAACTGTAATGCACTACGCGTTACTTTAGTTGGGTCAAGAATACCCATTTCTAACATATCGCCGTAAGTGCTATTACTAGCATTGTAACCGTAGTTACCTGTGCCGCCTGTGCGTACTTGGTTTAATACTACTGAGGCTTCGTCACCTGAGTTAGTTGCGATTTGACGTAAAGGAGCAGACATTGCACGGATAGCTACGTTAATACCGTGTGTTTGGTCTTCGTTGATACCTTCTAAATCTTTAATCGCGTCTGCTGCACGAACTAGTGCAACACCACCACCGGCAACAACGCCTTCTTCAACCGCAGCACGAGTTGCATGTAGTGCATCTTCAACACGGGCTTTTTTCTCTTTCATTTCCATTTCTGTTGCAGCGCCAATTTTGATAACCGCAACACCGCCAGCTAATTTAGCTAAACGTTCTTGTAATTTTTCTTTGTCGTAATCTGAAGAAGAATCTTCAATTTGAGCGCGAATTTGTGCAACACGTGCTTGAATTTCAGCTTCTTCGCCAATACCATCAATGATCGTTGTATTGTCTTTAGAAATAACAACACGTTTAGCTTGACCTAGGTCTTCTAAAGTTGCTTTTTCAAGCTCCATGCCGATTTCTTCAGAAATAACAGTCGCTTTCGTTAATGTTGCGATGTCTTGTAACATAGCTTTACGACGGTCGCCAAAACCTGGTGCTTTAACAGCAGCAACTTTCACGATACCACGCATGTTGTTAACCACTAATGTAGCAAGCGCTTCGCCTTCAACGTCTTCAGCAATAATGAGTAGTGGCTTACCCGCTTTAGCAACACCTTCAAGTGTTGTTAATAATTCACGGATATTAGATACTTTTTTATCAACTAATAAGATGAAAGGATTTTCTAATTCAACACTACCGCTTTCTTGGTTGTTGATGAAGTACGGAGAAAGGTAACCACGGTCAAACTGCATACCTTCAACAACGTCTAGCTCATCTGTAAGAGCTTGACCTTCTTCAACAGTAATAACACCTTCAGTGCCTACTTTGTCCATTGCTGTTGCAATGATTTTACCCACAGTTTCATCAGAGTTAGCAGAAATAGTGCCTACTTGCTCAATAGCTTTGGTGTCGCTACATTCTTGTGATAAACCTTTAAGTGCTTCAACTGCAGCAATAACTGCTTTGTCGATACCACGTTTAAGATCCATTGGGTTCATGCCAGCAGCAATTGATTTTAAACCTTCGTTTACAATCGCTTGTGCTAGTACTGTTGCAGTAGTTGTACCGTCACCTGCTTCATCATTGGCTTTAGAAGCAACTTCTTTAACCATTTGTGCGCCCATGTTTTCGAATTTATCTTCTAATTCGATTTCTTTAGCAACTGATACACCATCTTTAGTGATCGTTGGGCCGCCAAATGATTTGTCTAAAACTACGTTACGACCTTTAGGACCTAATGTAACTTTAACTGCGTCTGCAAGTATGTTGACACCTTTAAGCATTTTTGCGCGGGCGTCGTTACCAAATAATACGTCTTTTGCTGCCATTTTCATGGTTCCTTATATTCTGTTTTGTACCGAATTTAATCCATACAATAAAATGAGTGGAAAATTATTAATTATTCAACGATGGCTAAAATGTCAGACTCTGACAAAATTAGTACTTCTTCACCGTCAATTTTTTCAGTTTTCATGCCGTAACCTTCACTGAAGATTATTTGGTCGCCAACTTTAACATCTAACGCACGAACTTCACCGTTTTCTAGCATACGACCTTTGCCAACTGCTATAACTTCACCTCGTGTTGATTTTTCAGCCGCACTACCTGTTAGTACGATACCGCCTGCAGATTTTGATTCTACTTCTTTACGCTTAATGATCACACGATCATGTAATGGACGAATACTCATTGCTCTCTCCTGAGGTGTTCAATTTAATAATAAATTAAAGGGTTTAATTTAGTTGCTATTAATTAGTAAAAGTAAGATGGGGATTAATTAAAACTTCACAAGCCCACCTTGCTATTTTTTTAATCTTTACGTTCAAATTCGCCGTCTAAAGTCTTAGCTTTGTGAGGTGGCTGAATATGCGCTTGAAACGGACTATCTTGCTGTTCGGTAGCGTCTTCATGTTCATAAACATTTCCTTCGCTATTAAACTGAAAACTTTGCTGACTAGCGCTGTTGGTTGTTATGTGTGATTTAACACTGCCTGCAATCGCTTGACGCACCGCAGGTATCAATAAACTCAAGCCAAGAAAGTCAGTAACAAAGCCAGGTGTAACTAACAGCACACCGGCAACTAATAAT
>TARA_R110002060_G_scaffold9059_1_pt1 | contig 131342 bp, 145 predicted proteins | sample TARA_R110002060 | Tara Oceans TARA_R110002060 (sample SAMEA4397091) | marine metagenome | biome: Polar Biome; feature: [MES] marine water layer (ENVO:01000295) within the mesopelagic zone...; material: water (ENVO:00002006), including particulate matter (ENVO:01000060) such... | reverse complement strand
CACAAAATTTCAAGAGCTAATATTTCTGTAGCTAAATCATCAATTATCAATTTTGCCTGTTTTTTATCCAAGCCGGGCAACTGATTTTTACAAATTAAATCTATAACAACACTCTCATACCGTAAGCGAGATTTTTCTTTAATTAAACTTTTCCCCCTGAGATTTAATGTTTTAAATGCTGCCGTTATTTTCCGTATTTCAATGAAGAATAACCCACGAATCTTTGGGGTTAATTCCCATTGTTGAACATCCTGTGATAATTGTTCAAGAAGGTCTAAGTTGTCACGTTCCAAATGTATACGGTTAAGTAAGTCTCCTGTTTGGCAAAAATTTTCTTTTAATTCACGTTTTAAGGTTTGATTGATTTTCTGAGCATCGACCTGCGAAATATTTATTATGTTCGATGTTGCATGTCTTCCACTGGTACCAGAAATACTCTTTATTTCTCTAAGTGAATTATTTTGATTTTTTATGGCTACTGTCAGAGAGCCATTTTTATCGTCATGATTTGCTAATATTGCGCTATGAATTTTACTCACTAAAGCAGGGAATTTACCCGCTATTTTTTGCGTGATAAAATATGCATCGCCTAGTTTTTCGGCTTCAATCCTTTCCTCCTCTGCAGTTAATTCTAAAACTGACTTTAGAATTAATTTTTTCTTTGGAGAGAATAGTTCTATTCCAATAGTAATGCTTTCGTTAATATTTTCTTGTGAATGACTTGTCATGCTATCCATATCGCAAACCTATTTTTATATAAACGAGGCATAAATTTTGCCGTTTCATTTTATATAACAACGATACCGATCTTAAAATTATGTTGCAAATATTGTTATTTTTTGTCTCATTACAAACATAACTTCCTTTATCAATTATTGTTTTTAGCCACCGATGCAAGAAGATCAAATATTTGGGTTTTATCTAAGTGTTACACATGCAAATATGAGTTAAAAAAATCCATCTGTATAGATTAATTTTTTCAATTGTATTCAAATGACCTTATCTGTTTTTTTTCATAAAGTGACTGCGTAAATACGCCTGTGCAAACATGACTGCGTAAAAACGAATGTATTAATGTGACTGTGTAAACATGACTGCGAAAAGTTACATTGAAAAAGTTGCTAAACATCTTTTTTGTTCAAAGACTAATATTCATTACCACTTTATATTTTACAAAGAAGTAACTCCATTATTCAGATCTTCACCTGCCAATAATCACTGCTCTATATAAAAACATTTGAAAACACCAAATTATAATAGTAATAAATTCCTACATCATAAAATATTATAATTTATTTATTGAAATCCACTTTAATACAATACCTTAGCTTCTGGTTATCCAACTGTTCATTCTACATTGCTTGAGTTATAGCCTGTTAATTCTCTTACTATATTTATCGGTTAGTGAATTTATTAGTTAATCTGCATATGATGCTGTAAACCATAGTTTTCTTAAACTAACTGGCAACTTTTTTTCACCATTATCTGTATTAATGGCCTTTTACAGATTCATAAATTTTCATGCTCTGGAATTTTTTACTTTTAATCAGGCCGACACTAGCAGTAAAGGGCTACAGGCATTACCACCACAAAATTTGACCTTTAGAGTTAACTAAAAATCATTTAGCAGCTAATATTTACAAATAAATTTATTTTAAAACAAGCGGTTACATGTAGGCTTTATGGTATCTATTGGTTGTTATTACCATATTTGAAATTGTTAGCGAGTACTAAGATATTAAAGTCTCCTTAATTTTTACTATTATTAGTGTCATCCAATATTGTTCATTATTTTACTTTCGCGCAGCTTTGTTAAATAGCTCACATATTCAGTCAATATTTTTTTCAGGATTAGCTTAATTATGTTACGCCATATGCAAGATAGTGTAACTTCAGATTTTCAAAACCATTATCATTTTTATGATTTTGTTAATGATGCTGTTACTAGATTGATGCTCCGTGAGTGCGCAGATTTTAACGAAAATATAGATAGCATTTACAAAAAGCAGATTTTGAAAGTGTCTCAAAATAATTTAAAAGTGTCGACCAAGTATCGCAAACCTAAAAAAACACCTATTGCTGTTCGTTTAAAATACACATCTGTGAAAGGTTTTTTTGAACTGAAATCACCCGTTATAGATTTGATTCTAAAACTACCAACGCAAGGTAAATATAAGGAAGTTTCTTTATCTAAAATTGGCGGTAATGAAAGGGGCTATTCAATAGATTTTCTAAAAGAAAATTCAATGTTCGTTATTAAGCCAGAGTATTGCGATGTCATGATTACTCACGTTGCCCGGATTAATGCCATAAATGAACTTTCACTTTTTGTAAGAAAAATAATAGTTGGTTTTAATCAAACGTCCGATTTGTTTATTGCAGGTGGTTTTGCATTTGAAAAAGCATCTGCGAAACAATCCCAACTAAAAAAGTTGTTTAAGTTAAATATTACAGGTGTATTTGAGTATTTAACTGGTGAAATTTTCATGCATCAAAAATACTACGCCGAAGAATTGTTTGAACTTATCAAAACTATTAAAAGTGATTTCGAGAGTGATACTAAAAATTTAATAGATTTAGAAAATAAAAAATTAAAACTAATTAGTGAAAAATCCCATAGTCATAAATATTATCCTGTATTAAATCCTATTAGAATTACGATACAAAAAGGACCAATGTTTATCATTCGTTTGCCGGCTGCTGATGGGCATTTAAATAATATGTTTACCTCAATCCGTATCAAGTCAAACCAAAATCTAACATCAGTCCTTAAAGATTTTGATAGCAAAGAATTGTATATAAAAGCGAAGCGTGATGTGTATGCTACTCACAATTTGGCTAAAGTTGATTTAGCCGGTGGTTTAAAAGGTCTCGTCCCAGAGATGGTTTTATATAATAGATTCAAGCCTGTTCCAGAATGTCTTTTTTCATGCGTCAAACAAATGATGACGCGTTTAGATTTAATTAACTCAATCAAGGTGGTTGTGTTTGAACAACAAGATGAGCTAGCCATTTTAGCGAAACGACTCGTCAATCAAAAATCATTTAAGTCTGTATTATGATGTTAAATTGCGAACAATCTACTGTTGTATATTCCCCTAAAAGCATATTGGTCAGGGCTACTCCTGGCACAGGTAAAACACGCGTTTTAATTGCTAAGGTAATGAAGTTAATTGATGAGGGTATAAGGCTTATCACTGTCATCACTTTTACTAAGGCCGCAGCCAACGAAATTCAGGAAAGACTTCTAAAAACTATAGGTGTTTTACCCAAAGGCTTAGTAGTAGGTACATTTCACTCGGTAATATCTAAACACATCAATCAGCACCTAAAGGTTGGTTTAATGTCCAATGAAGAGCAGGTTAGTTTACTTCACCAACAGTACAATAGGTACTTCGGTGAGCATGATGGATTCAATGACTTTTCTAAATATTTCGAGAAAAAAGTAAGCGGTTCTTTAACTCAAACAAATGAAGAATACGAATTAGTTCTCAATAATTACTACTCAGAAATGAATGATGTAACGGCAGGCATGATGGATTTGATTTCTTTAGGTCAGAGATTAATTCAAGAACAAAAAATTCCTTTACTACCGACTTCTTGGTTACTAGTAGATGAATTTCAAGATACGGATCTAGCCCAGGTTAAATTTATTTTGAGTCATGGATTAAGTGACGTCGACTTACTACTCGTTGGCGACCCTGATCAGTCAGTTTATGCGTTTCGTGATGCTTTAGGTCCAGAAGCTTTTAATGTCGTTGCCGATAACATGTCAATTATAGAGTCCTCTTTAAGTGTCAATTACAGATCAAAATCTGAGATATTGACAGCTGCACAACTTTTAATCGAGCACAACAAAGACAATGAACATTTATCCATGGTATCTCATCAAGGTAATGGTGGAACTACAGAGTGCTTTGTCGTATTAAACCCTATTGAAGAGGCTTTGTTAGTCGCTAAACTTATCAAGTTACGCAACAGTGATGATGTTGCGATTATAGCTCGCAGTAATTATCGACTATCTACCGTAGAAACAGTATTAAGAGAGCAAGGGATAAAATTCGCTCGCCGAAGTACCAGCTCACAGTTCAATGTTGCCGAATTACTTTATTTATCGTTACTGGGTGCTTTAACAAAAAAGAGTCAATCAAGTCTTACGTCTGTGATAGAACCAATATTAAAAAACTACACGTATGCTGATTTAGTTTCAAGACAATTGTTTATGTCAAACAGTCAATCAATAACGACAAAATGTGATCATTTATTGTTAGAACTTAAAAAAATATATGTTGATATCATTAAGGGTAATTACGTTAACGCTATCAACCAGGCTTTATCATTTTCGTTGAAACACTTTGCTAATATGAACTTAGACGGTCTCTACAAGATGGAGTATTTAGCTGAAAAATTACTTGGTATGAAAGGTACGTTACATCAGCGTTTGTTTAAATTGGAGATTAATAACGAAAAGGAATCTTGTAGTGTTCAGACAATGACTGGCCACTCATCAAAAGGTCTTGAGTTTGCTACAGCATATTTAATTGGTTTTTCTGAAGGGATATTCCCACCCAAGAGCAACAACACCCATTCATTAGATTTAGAAGAAGAAAGAAGAATCGCTTATGTGGAATATACTAGGGCCATCAATCGCCTCACAATATTAAGTCCGATACAGACCGCTAAAGGAAAAAAATATGGAGGTGTTTCAAGATTTGTCCATGAAGCAGGTATAGAGGTAACTGAAGTACTCTATGCTGACGAATTTATAATTACTAACAATAATAGTAAGGCACATTATGGGGAGGCCAAATATGTCTAAAGTGAGTGATGAGTCATCAATGAGCGAATATACGAACATATTCATTTCACGTATGTTGATTTACACAGGCGTTTGTTTTGCGTTTATCTACGGGTTAAGCCAATTCCATATAAATTTAGCTTCTGGATTTTATTTTTTCCCGTTCGTAATGGTATTGTTAATTTTAGAACATATCTGCAAAGCCTATAATATTTCATCAAAGCGATTTCTTATTATGCCGGTGCTACTTTTGCTTCTGGTGTATTATCTTGGTTATTCTGTGGTTTTTTTGACATTAACAGGCAACAGTTATGAATTTAGTGATCTTATATACTTTGTAATAGGGCATTTTATATATTTTATAGGTGCGGTGTACTTGTCTCGGCTGTATGCAAGATTAAGGGCCCGAAAAAGGAACAAAAAATAGTTGTTCCATAAGCCAATATTTAAAAGTTAGCATTTGTTTGTGTTAAACAAAGAATTGTTCGCATAGACAGTTAGGCTGTAAACTTCTATTAAAAGGGTAAAAAAATGAAAACTACAGAAGCTAGAAACGATTGGCACTGCCGATTATATAGACATTTTCAACAGGGTATCGTATTGCATCCATCTAAAGAGGCTGATCTAGGTATGCGCTTTGGTGATGTGATGTCATCTGGAGTTGATATCACTATAATGGGTTTAGAAGGTGTTGTTACTGTCAAAGATAAGACAACTAATTATCAAGTGAATGTTGACGCTGATACTTCGGATATACTTCCAAAGTTTACGGTGACACTGAAGGATGGCACGACGCTAGATTTATCTAAGGTTAAAGTAGCCGTCGATTTTGATTATCACAAAGCATTATTCCCTTCTAAACTAGAGAAATTTGGCAAGCCTGCTGAGATAAAAGATACAGGTGAACTATCTGGGGATATGCTTGAGCACTTTGAAAGCTTAGACTTAGAAGGTAAGTATAACTTCTGTACGAATAGAACAGCATATCTTAATAAATTGCTTGAAGCTCATAAGCTTGAGGAAAAAAAGTTAGTTTATCGTTTTGAGCAATCTGGTAAGAAACTCTATACCCAAAGGCATTTATTATTGATATCACGTGTCGATGCCGTTAAAGCAAATCTTTTTGATATGGATTCCTGGACCAAGGGTGTTCTTTTGACTATGGAAAAACAAAAGATGGTTGGTGAAGGCTTTACTATGAAGGCCAGTGCATAGTCTTGATTGATTTGTTAGTTAAAGCTTTGCTTAATTTTCATGCCAGTTATCAACGTAAATTTTTAATCTTTAATTTTATTCGGTGCCTTTAATGTGCTCACATTGTTAAATGCGGATTAAGGTTCTATATTTTATAGGTACAAGTTGCACTGGTATAAAACAACGATTAGATAATCGTTAACTTTATGGCATGTGTGACAAATATTTAAGATAAAGGATTATGATAATGGTTAAGGTTAAGGAATTACCCGTTGTACTTGTAAAAACATGGATAGAACTAGCTAGAAATAACAATGGTAATGCAAAAGTTCAAACTAGAGCGTTGTCTATGCTGCGAAAAAAAGTTGGCAGTCCAGAAAAGATAAAATACTTTATGCAAAACAACAATATAGTGTAAATTGCTATAGAGTGTATATGTCAATTACATGGCATGTACACTCTTTAATTAACATATTGTTTTATCTTGAATTACCTTCCTAATTACATGCCGAATATTGCTATAATCTACGCACGTATAATGAGGGGTAGGGTGGCATTTATGCATTATACATATTTAAGTGTTTACCAATAATAATATAATGATCACCTGTCAGTCTCTCGTTCGGGCAAGTACTCATAAAAGAATATAAGTTACTATTACTATTCATTTGCTCAAAAATGCCTACCTTTAGCTCGTCTATGAACACTTCTTTTGCATAATTCTTGGGATTGCTTTTGACTGTTAATATCATACTTTAATACTCTTATTGGTTTGTTAACGAGGCTTTATTATTATATTCACTTTTCTGTCTGGACTTACTGTAAAAATATAGCATCGCTATTACGTACAATGTGTCTTCCATACTGTGCAGTGAATAGAGTATTACATTTTCCTTATCCTTTAATGCTAAAACTGTTTCAATAACGACTAATATTAAACAAAATGCGATTAATCCTTTCATGGTAGTCACCTTTTAAAGTTAATGTTTGAGTTAAATTATGCAGCTTTGACAAGGCGATTTGGGTATTGAATCTCAGCTTGAACTTCAGCTAAGACTTCTTTGCAATGTAATGATAAAAAGTTACGGTAAATCGTGACTTTGTTTAGTCCTTGATGTGACTTTTTAAATACTGTCAGATAACGTTTTTGTAATAGTGATAACTTAGCGTCTGCCATCTCTACAAATTCATCGTTAAATTTTTGCATTTTTGCACTCATGACATCATCTGACACGAATTCATGTTTTGTAGTCAGCCATTGCGCCCATTTAAAGGCATATTGAGTTGCACTAGCAACAAGAGGGTCGGTTTCTTTGTTTACTTTCGTTAATGCAGATTTAGCGTGCTGTAATAGCGTGAAAGGGTCGTACTTAGCTTTGTTTGTCAATCTGAATGGCAAAACGGTCAATCTAGCAGGAAATTGAGACAGCTTAGACATATTCCAATTAAAGATCGCGACAGCTTTAGTTTCGTTCGCAACGCCAAAGGAAGGGCATTCAGTGCAGCGAACTTGGAAGAGTTCACTGTTAGTGGTTACCGTTTCTGCATTACCACCACAAGTGCAGTAATGTGCCAATGGGTTAAATAGATTATTAGGCTGTGCATGTGTGATTGCGCCATATGATGTATCTTGAGGTGTTTGGAAGTAGTTGTTGTTGCTCATGGTATTCTCCGTTTTTTAATTAAGATTGTTTACGGGAATAATATTAGAAAATTTTGACTGGGTGACAATGGCCTGAACGAAGTCGCTGATTAGATTTAAAGAGTGTTTGAGTATAATGTTTGAGTTAAACCATTTGTGTAATGGCTTAACTCAGGTATAAAACAAGGAGTGGTATGTAATTAGTATTCTGTGGTCTTTGCGCCTTTGAAACTTTTCGCTGAACTTTCGTTAACGGGATTATATAGCTGACCATTTGTGAGCGCCAACTCATATGCCCCTGTTGCATCAACCATGACCCAATTATCCAATCTACTGCTCAGTTGTCTAAAAAATTTACGACCAAAAGGTGTTTGATGAATTTTAAATGCTTTTTCTGGTCTTTCGTATGTAAGTTGTTTGAATGAATTTTGAACGACTTCTGGTACTTGGATCACTTTATATGAGAAATCTGTTTTATAAGAAAGAATTAGTATTTTCCATTCAGTAGCTACAAAACTACTGTCTTTGGAGAACACTTTTTTCTCAATTGCGTTGTTTTCTAAAGCTGTCAGTTCTGATAAATACAGAACCGCTGAAAGTTTCTCAGGGTGGTATTGCCCTATATATTTAGCCTGATTGGTGCTTATTAGCTCAAATACCGACAGTCTTTTGTCACAATTGGATTTGCAAACTACTTCATAGTCAAACTCTTTTGCTGTAGCTATTAAGGCGTTTAATGTTTTTTGTTTCGCTACATCATGTGCTTTATCCGGATCTGTAAAGCTACCCCCTAACCATTCATCAGAGAACACCATGTAATCGAATTCTCTTTTTTCTGAACGTCCAGTCAAGTAATCGTCTACAAGCGATAGTGCCAAGCCAGCAGTTTGACCGTTAGCAGAAAAAGCACCAGTCCCCGCTGCGCTAATTGCTAGGGCGTTAAACCCCTCGCTTTGCATTTTACTTGTCCATTCCGTAGATTTATAGTTAGAGTTTTGCAAAGTGTTTTCAAATTTCGTGCGTTCTGCAACGGGCATCAAATACCTAAAAGCGTATTTAAATTCAATAGAATCATTATTATCAAAGTAATCTGCATCGTAACTTTTTGTGGCACCTCTGTAGGAATCTGGTGCAGAACTGGCACAGCCGTAATTAAGTAAGCTAATAAGAGTGATCAGTAAGATGTTGAATGTGTGTTTCATGGTTTTCTCCTTGGTTTATAGGTACCTACTATAACGGTACCGTGTTGGGCGACAAAGTTAAATAGTTTAAATGTATTATTAGAACTTTTGCCTAATTTAGCGCTTTTTTGTTTGCACTAAACAAAGGTGTTACTCCCATAAAAGGTTAACTTACGGGAGTTTTTCATCAATGAAACCAAGCACCACTCAAAGAACTGGATATTTTCTGGTTGTTTTTCAAGTTATTAATTTTGTTTGGATGGCATTTTATCCAGGTTTATTGATGGCAGCTACTGAGTCCCCAACAACCACCTCGGTAGTAACTGGAACCCCTTATAAAATCATTAATGGCAAACTAGTTTTGTTGGATAATACAGACCAGAGGCAAAGAGCTTTAAATCAAGGTCAGTCCTTTGGTGCTAGTAGTATCAATAATTTTACACTCCCCACCATTAATGAAGAGGATGCACCCGTAGGTTACGATACAGTAACGGGAGAGTATGACGCAGATAATTCAGAACAATATACGGATGAAACACAAAACCATTTAAAAAATGAAGTCTATTTACAACAGATGTTTTCGGGTTATGACAAGCAAACTGTTGCCGATTATGTTGAAAGTTTATCGGGAGTTGTAAATGACCCAACATTAATCTCAGATAAAGTGGCTCAAATTAAGCAGTCCCATGTAGATACTGATGAAACGACCTATACGAACTGTAAAAATCTAGAGGGTGAGGATTACCGTAATTGTTTAATGTATTTAACATCATCATTTATTGAAGCAGGCGAAGAAAATGAGGGAAGGGATCATTTCGCTGGAGAGAATGACCCGATCATGCAGGCGTCTCAAGCATTAATCGATGGTGAACACCCATTTTTTGATGAATTACTATCAGGTGAGTGTAAAGAACTCACTAAAATCACTAATCCAGAAGAAACTTACAGCTTAACGGAGACGAGGGTTTGTGTTCGTCAAGGTGAGCCATTAGACATGCATTGTAAAGCCACACGTAATGTTGTAACTACTCCTGTTGCATCGAAAGTGTTGATTGAGTTAAAGAAACCTGAACCTAGCGTAGTAATTACTGCGCTTACCGGTATGGCCCTTGATTTTGAATCTTGTGACGGCGATGGCCAAACGTTTGATTCTACGGTAGGCACTAAAATCCTTGATACCAATTGTTTACTTATTGATTTTCACAGTGCTTTAGATACTAGTAATGGTTCATGTCCAGATGGTAGTGCTGGCGTGAACTTGCTTTTGGAAGCGGGTATTGAAGTAGAAACTTTTGAAGTCATTCAGACAGGTGTATACGGTTATGCCAGTACAAACTTTGGAATAAATGCTGTTTCAAAGGATTTCAATCATGGTATTACCCCAAAGAAGTCGAATGAATGTGAAATTTTTGAACCAGTATATGAGGCGGAAACTTTTACTGGAACCGAGATAGGCCAAGTTAAAAGTGAAAGTACACTTCACGTGAATTTTGCATCACAAACGATGTTGACAAAGCCTGGCGTAATGCAAGTTAAAGTAGTGTTTAAGAAAGAGCCTGAGCCCGAGGGAGCAGTTGTCTATGAAGATATTATCGCAAGTCGTTTTTTAGGTAATACCGAAGATTATCCAAAAAAAGAGAATACATGGCTATTTGGTGAAGAAAAAATACTTCACTACGATGTTTTTGAAGTGAACGATTTTCCTGTTGATGAATACTTACCAACTAATTTGCGGTTGGAAGTTCAAGGTTATACAAACTATTACCAATACAGCGAAAAGAAAGCTTTTTGTAATAAAGAGTTTTTTGAAGGTTCATCAGGCAGTGTAAATGTCCTAGGCAGTTTATACGGTGATGGATTAAAGGGTTATCAATGTCACTATGAGGTAGCTTGTTCCGCAGATGAAGCCAAAGGTAACTGGATAGAAGACGGTGGCCTATGCACTTTTATACGTGACTTAGAGGTAACCTGTCCGCAAGGCTTTTCCCCTTCTTCAGTTTACTCAAACAAGTGCGTCAAAACCAGTGGATCACCTGAAATGTGTTCTACAACGGCTTTAGCTGATTATGCATGTAATACGCAAATTCACGGTGGTACAAATATTTCTGGAGTCCGTGAAGGTGACTTGTGCCGATACAATACGACAGCTGTTGTTGGTCTTTGTGAAGCAGGTTGGCAACATGACTTAAACGATAGTACGCGATGCATTAAAACCACACAAATTTCAAATATGTGCCCTGATGGGAGTTATCCATCTGAAAGTAATCCATCACAGTGTTACACCACTGAGTCAGCGAGTTGTCCAGTTCAAATCCCATTTAACTTTGAATTCGATATATTTAGTTATGGTCGGGCAACTAACCTTTGGGACTATCAAGTAAAATTTAAATCAAACAGAGAATTCCCGTTCGTCGTGATGGGGGATATGCACCAAGTTATTACAGATGAATTCATCCCTGAAGATTCAACACCTGATTGCCAAATTGTTATTGATAATTATGTTGAAAATAAGTTTGTAAGTGAAGCACGTTGTTTAGACGATTTAGGTACTCGATTTGGGCAAGGCGGGATTGAGTTTAACAATCATTCAACCAAAGGTTTGGTCGATACATTAAAGCCCTGGGGTACTGATGTTGGGGAACCTCTGTTACCAAGTTGCTGGAACGCAGAGTTAATATTAAAAACCAAGGATGAAGAACAAATTGGCATTAAGCCAGAAAACTGTATTGGACTGAATGAGTATGATTACAATAATTGTATTAATGGTGAATATTGCACCTATGATGATCTTAATGGACAGGAAGTATGTTACCCATTAGGAAGTGCTGATAATGGCAGTTTGTTAGGTAACAGCTGTAAAGCGTTAGAGGATAATCCTGCTTGTACAGAAGTGGTCAGTGAGTTGCGTTGCGAGGAGTATGGAACCGATTCTGATGGAACTGAAGTTTGCCTTTATCAATCGGCAGTATTTGAGTGTAAAGCCGAAGATTCGGAGTATGCATTACCGGGGAAAGAAGAAGGCGAAATTGTCTGTGGTGGATCTGTCGACTGTATAGGGGGTACTTGCTCAAGTATAACAGAAGAGAAAAATGAGGATTTTGGCGAAGCAGCTGTAATGGCGCAAGTAGCAGAGGAAATCAAAAAGAGCGCAGACTGTGCGGCTGATCCAACGAATTGTAAAGTATTCTCAGGCAAATCTAATACTTGTTCTCAACCACAGATGTGGGGATCTCAGGATTGTTGTGATCCGGACGGATTAGGTATGGGCGGTATGGATGTTATTGCAACGCTCAAAGCCATGAAATACATCTATGACTTAGGTGAAAATGAAATTTTCATGGGTTATGTCGGTCAGGCATGGTCAGGTGTTTCTGGTGTAATGACGGAAATAGGGGCAGGCGAAATAGCCGAGATGGCAGAAACTGGCGTAGAAATGGTCACGTCTGTGATGACTTCAGCGGCAGATGCCGGAGATACCGCTTACAACGCTATTGCGGAGCCCATTTCAAATGCTTTCAATAGCGCCCTTAAAGAGTTTGGTTTTAGTTCTGAAACAGTACCTGATATCGTAGCGTCAACAACGGCCTCTGCTTCTGCAGCCGCACAACAAAGCATTTTTTCTGGTCTATCACAATACATTGCGAATGGGGTGTATGCCTTTATTGATTTCTTTTTACCTAATGTCGCAGAACAACTATTCACATCAGTAATTGTTGAGGAGACAGGGGAAAGAGTAGTTACAGGTTTAGCCAATGAAGGGGCAAGTGAGGCATTAGGGGCTATTTTGGCATGGGTCGGCGTTATAATGCTCATATATTCAATTTACAATCTAGTGATAGGATTTGCCTTTGGTTGTAAACAAAATGATTATGAGACAACGCAGAAAATCAAGCTGCTATCGACACATTATTCTCACAGCTTTTGCGATAAAAAATCTATTTTAGGGTGTATGGCATACAAGCAGGTGCATTGTCTGTATGAAAGCCCCTTTACACGCATAATTTCTGAGCAAATCCGGATGCAGGAGGCTAAAAAGTTAGGCGTCGATTACGATGAAATATGGAAAGACTTAACGTTTGCAAACCAGGCTAATTGTAAGGGGTTTACCATTGCCGAATTAGGTGAGGTAGATTGGGATGAAGTAGATTTATCTGAATATTTTGAAATTATGATGGCGGGTTATTTTGAAAACGACCCGGCTAATTTACCAGAATCGTTTGTGCCTACCAATAAAGGGGCTGGTGGACGCAATGGCCCTGAGCAGGGTAAGTCAAATGTTCAAAGTAATATAGATAGTATTAATATTATTGCTGCGGATGTAGATATGGCACGCAGATCGCTTAAAAACGAATCGATGATAATGACTAACCCTATGTATATGCCATGGTACAAACAACCCAAAATTTCCCCTGATTCAACTGGTTTTCATTGTCGTCAAACGTGTAGTGCAGATTTTGTATACAGCAGTGAAGTTTCACTTTGTGTAAAAAACACGAACACTGAAGTTGCTGGGCAGGTAAGTTGTAAGACAGGTTTTAATTATGATGCCATTGAAAAAATGTGCATAAAGAAAGTTTTATCTCCTGTTTTGCCTGGTTGCCAAGACGGTTATACGTTAAGTGAAGTAGATAATTTGTGTCATAGACCCGATGTTGTCACTGTTGATGCATCGATGAGTTGTCCAGAAGGGAGTAATTATCAGGCCGCGAGCAATAAATGTGAACAGTATGACACTATACCCGGCCAATTTAGCTGTGCGTCTCATGGCGCTGAGTTTGTGTTAATCAATACATGTCCTTTAGGTAGTTCTTTCAATGATGGGACAGGCAAATGTTCTGGCGAAGGCATCGAAGAATCGCCAATACGTAAATGTATTGATAGTGCTACGTCTCAAGTTTCGCCACTGTTAAGTTGCCCGGTTACAGAAAGTGTCGCACCTGATTTAACTGGTAATTGTCTGTCTGAATATACTTACAATGCGTCCATTGATATGTGTGAAAAATCCCGTTATACGCTTGAGGATAATATTTGTACCTTAGTTGTAAATAAGTTTTATGAAAAATCCTGCCCTGATGGGGAATTATATGACGATGTAACGGACAAATGTATCCTAACGTCAATTGCTAGTTATCCTGCGACAATTACGTGTCCAGATGGTTTTGTGATGCAAGGTGAGAGTTGCTTTAAAACTGATACTGTTAACGCTACACCAACATGTGATGTCGCTAATGGCTTTGCTAAAGTAGGTGATCATTGTGAAAAAGCAGATGTTTCCGTAAGCCCTGTAACTGCTTATTGCCCTGAGGGTTTCAGATTAAGTGACGATCGGACTATTTGTGTTAAAGCAGTATTAACTCAGCCACTCCCGCCTATTTGCCCTGATGACTTTACGCTTACTGGAAGTGTATGTACTAAAACAACGGTTGAGCAAATTCCGGCAAGTCAAGTATGTGTTCAGGGTTTCACTTACAATATTACGACAGACTTGTGCGAACGATTGTCGCAGTACACACCTATTTTAACTTGTGATGAAGTAGGGGGTTATAAACTAAATGAGGTTACTGGTCAGTGTGAGAAAACTACCACCGATAGAATTGATGCAATACAGACATGTACATCTCCTTCAGTATTAGGCACTGGGGAATATGAAAATTACTGTCATAGAGTCGTTATAAGTGATGCTGAATATAGTTGTAAGACAGGCTTTACTTATGATGAAGTAAACATGGTTTGTACGATTCAGGAAACAATTGTCACTGTTGCTGAAGCTAACTGTCCTGCAGGTTATGTCAATGCTGCTGGAGAATGTATCAAAGTAACGCAAGTACCGGCTAACAAAAGTTGTCCCGAAAATTCAGTTTTTAATGCTGTAAAAAATGTTTGTGAAGAACTTACAACCTTTGTGGCAGATTTGGTGCCCTATTGTGAGTCTCCTCGTGTATATGAAAATGGACAGTGTGTTGAAAAGTTTTTTACTTTTGTAGAAGGGGTATGTCCTGATCCGTCATTTAGCTATAACTCGCAGACAAAAACTTGTGCAAAGTTAGTTACACAGACCGTTCCCCCTATTGAATTGTGTGGCTCTGGTGATGAAAAACAAGAAGCGGGTAATTGTACAAGTGGATATTCCATTCCAGCTGTCGCAGATTGTGGCGTAGGATATTTTTATGATGTGCTTGATGATATATGTATACAAGAGCAGGGTGAAATTATCCCCGGCACGCCGCAATGTTTAGATGATGGTTTTGTATATGATGGTAATTTAAAGCTTTGTGTTAAAGAAATTACCGTCAATGGAGGAGATTGCCCTACTGGTTTTACGTGGAATGTTGCGTTGACTATCTGTTTAAAACAAGAATCTCGTCTTCCAACTTTTGCTTGTCCTGCGCTTTATGCTTTTGATGGAATTAATTGCAGTAGAGCTGAACATGAAGCATTGGCTTGCCCTGCTGATACTGTTTATGATGCAGTATTAAAAATGTGTATAAAAGACGAAGGTGTAGCTGCCACACTTGCGTGTAAAACTGGCTATACCTTTGATGGGTCTATTTGTGTAAGTGATGTTACTCAGCCACCAATATGCAGCAATTCATTAGTTTACAATATCACTACCAAGGTTTGTGAAACAACCGGGACGAAAGATGTTATTACCACTTGTCCTGTTGGTTTTAATGATAATAGCGGTAATTGCGTCAAAATAACGCAGACAGACGTTCAATGTAATGCGGGCTTTAGCGTTGATTTGGCATCAAATACATGTAAGAAGTTAGTCAGTGAAGCGCCTCAAACGTATTGTTTCAAGGGGAGTGATACGGGGACAAACTGTCAAATAGATGAAAGTGTAATGCCTATTTGTGACGTTGACTTTACTTACAATAGTTTAACTAAATCATGCTTAAAACAATCAGAGATAACGGGGTCTTTGTACTGCCCTGAAGTATTAGGCTACCAATCATTAGTCACGCCAGAGCAACGGTGTGCTTACTTTGAAACGAAGTTACTGGATGAAAATGGGGATTGTCCTAATGGTTTTGCTTTAGATAATGGGCAATGTCTCAAGTTTAGTGAGTACAAGCCACCTTACTACTCATGTCCTGAAGGATTTATACAACAATCAGTAGATGACAGAAGTGCAGATGAGTCATCGATTTGTTTGATGGTTGAAGCAGCTTCACCGCTTTGTGACTTAGGTTTTAACTATGACAATGGTTATTGTGTTAAATCATACTTTACTGATTATGATTTAGCGTGTGCCTCGGGTTTAGTGCTTGAAGGTGGTATGTGTGTTGCCAACGATACGCATGCTGTCATTTGTCCTGCTGGCGCATTATATTCTTCAGAAATTGGTAAATGTTTAGCAATAACTCAAGTGAGTTATATCCTGTCATGTCCAGAGTTTTATAATGTTAGTGGTTTAAATTGCGTTAGTGCTTACACCCAAATCCCAGAATGTAACGGTGGATTTGGTTTTAATACTACGTCGGGCCTGTGTGAGGAAAATACAACAGCGCCTCAATGTATTGCAGGTTATGTTTATGACTCATCGTTAGACACTTGTAAGAAAAACGAACAATTAAATGCGAATGGATATTGTGATGTTGATAAGTTTGATACGGGAACAGGTTGCGTAGCTTATTCAGCGGCAACATGTTTAACGTCAGGATACACATTAAATACCGACTCTGATAATTGTGAGAAACTAGAAGTAAAAGCAGAAGAAGACTTGTGTGCTAGTGATGAGATAGATACAGGCACTGGTTGTATGAAAGTGGAAGCGGCGTTATGCCCTGCAAATCACGCCTTAAATCCAGTAACGGATCGTTGTGAATATACCGTAGTAGTGACGGCGGATTATACTTGTGCTGCAGGTGAGGTTGATACAGGTACGGGTTGTAAACAAGTGGAACCACCGGGCTGTCCGATTGGATATAGCTTTGTTGCGGTGAACGACCGTTGCGAGAAGTTTGAGTCAAAGAATGCGAATGCTTATTGTGAAGCACTGTGGTTAGATGTTGGTAACGGTTGTAAGAAATTTACTGCGCCAATTTGTACTGATTCAAATTACAGTCCTGCATCTAAGCAATGTGTTAAAAACCTTAGTTATGATATGACTTATCATTGTGGTGTTGGTGATGTTGATACCGGCACTGGTTGTAGAGCGGCTAAACAGCCTATCTGTAGTTTGGGTTTTACTTACTACAGTGATAGAGATCAGTGTGAACAATCACAATCCGTACCTGCAGAAGAAGCTTGCCCTATTAGTTCATTTGACAATGGATCTGGTTGTATTGCATATATGGACGCCACTTGTGCTCCAGGGGGGACTTTTAATTATGGGACCGGTAAATGTTTGTCAACGGCAACGACTCCGGCAACAGGCGTGTGTTCAATAGGGATGGACACTGGAAGTAGTTGCCAGGTCACAGAAACTAAGTTGCCGCCTTGTCCGACAACATATACATATAGTAATACAACGAATAAATGTGAAAAAACCTTAACTACACCAGCTGATGGTCAGTGTTCTTCGGGAACTGACACGGGCGTTGGTTGTGCTGTGCTTGAGCAAAAAGCGCCACCTTGTCCGGCAACTTACGCATACAATAGTAGTTCAAATCGCTGTGAAAAAACCTTAAGTACACCGGCAGATGGCCAGTGTTCCTCGGGAACTGACACGGGTGTTGGTTGTGCTGTGCTTGAGCAAAAAGCGCCACCTTGTCCGGCAACTTACGCATACAATAGTAGTTCAAATCGCTGTGAAAAGACGTTAACAACCCCTGCAGATGGAACCTGTTCGACGGGTAGTGATACTGGCACACAATGTTCTGAGCAGCAAATTAAAGCAGTGCCTTGTCCGGTTGGATACACTTACAATACCAGTACAAATCAATGCCAAAAGACAGAAAGTCAGGCAGCTACTTTGTACTGTAACAATGGCTATTATAATACGGGTTCTGGCTGTAAGTTAATTGGTGTTAAGAGTTGTGCGAAAGGTACTATGACCAATCAAGGTTGCCGGTTTATAAATCAAGGTGGTGAGATCGATTATGTTGACCCAAAATGTGATTCTGGTTTTACCTTGTATTCTGCAAATTTTAGTCAAACATGTTTAAAAAACATTCAAGAAGCTTATAAATTAAAATGTGATAGTGGTTGGTCATTAAGTGGAACGACATGTTCAAGAACATTAACTCTTGCGCCGAATTGTGGTATTGGTTGGACATTAAATACCGCTTTGGATAAGTGTACTCGAGCGATAACGAGTCCTTATGATGGTTATGAATGTGATTCTGGCTGGTCTTTGAGTGGGACTACCTGTAGTAAGTTGGTTTGGGTTGTCGTTGATTGTGGTGCCGGGTGGACGTTAAATACTTCCTCTGATAAATGTGAGCGAACTGTCAATTCAGGCTACAGCAGTTATACCTGTGATTCAGGTTGGACTCGAAGTGGTTCAACGTGTTCAAAGCTTGTGCAAGTGGTACCAGATTGTGGCGCAGGATGGGTTCATAACATGAGTTCGGACCTATGTGAAAAAGTAACTGTGTCACCTTACGATGCTTACCAATGTGCAGCAGGGTGGAGTCTAAGCGGTACTTCGTGTTCGCGTGTTGTTCAAGATGAACCACTTTGTGAAACAGGTTACCTTTTTCATGAAACTAATAAACGTTGTGAGGCACCCCAACAAGATTATAGTTATTCTTGTCTCAATGGATGGTCACTCAATGGGTCTTCTTGTGAAGGGACAGCTGTTGAAGGGGCTTTATGTGATAGTGGTTATATCCTTGATGTGGTCGTAGATAGGTGTGTTTCTAATAACTTAGAGGCATATTTAACAAATTGTGCGGTTGGTTATGCACCTAATCACGCTACCATGAAGTGTGAAAAATATAATTATTCAACTCCTGTTTGTTCTCCTGGTTCATTAAACCAAGCTACAGATACTTGTGAATCGGCTGTAAAACCATATTTGTTCAGTTGTGAACTACCATGGTCGACCAACGGGCCAAATTGTGAAAGGACACTAACATCTGTTGTTGAATGTTCCGCAACATTCACCTATCAAAATGTATCTAAGGTATGTGAAACGATTGTCAATGCATATGATAGGACTTGTGAGTCAGGCTTCACGTTAAACGGTGTGCAATGTGAGAAATTGAATGTCGCTGCGCCTATTTGTCCTGATACATACACTTACGACAGCAATAATAATCAGTGTCAAACAGTTTCTGCCCCACATGGTTATATTTGCGGTACGTTGGATTGGACTCACACTGGCAGTGCCTGTGAGCGTTTATTGACTGAATCACCTTATTGTGAAGTTGGGTTAGATTACGAAGGCAGTAATAATCAATGTCAGGGTATGCAAATACCATATAATTATGGTTGTCCAGTAGCAACTCCACCATGGTCAGTGGTAGGTGATAAGTGTGAACGTACTCTCCTCGATGCAGCATCTTGTAATGTAGGCGAATCATTAATTGATGATCAATGTATATTTGTAGAAAATAATGCCAAGGTTTTTCAATGTATAGATAGCAGCTATAAGCTATCGGGTGAAGCGTGTGAGAAATTTATTCAAATAGCAGTTGATTGTGCGGGTGGTGATTATTTAGCGATAACAAATGATTGTGTTAAACCACAAAACAATTTGATAACTAATCAATGTGGAGATGGATGGACTTTGTTTGAGGGCCAATGCAAAAAATCCAGCATGCTACCTCAGGTAGTAGATTGTGAAGTTGGATTTACGTCAATCTCAGCGAGTGGACAGTGTGCTAGAACCGACTATGAAACCCCTAGCTTTGTTTGTCCAACCTCACACCCGATCATGACCGAGGCTAAAGTTTGTGAGAAGGTTACTGTACTACAGTTACCGGTGATCAGTTATGAGTGCGCTAATGCTGGGCATACCCTAAATGGTAATCAGTGTTTAGTTGAAGGTGGTACCACGCTTTGTGAAAATCCAACGCATGAGTTAATTGATATTGCTTTGGCTGGGTTCCCGGAAGAGCTTGTCTGTCGCTACCAAGAAATGATCACACAGCCACCAACCTACTCTTGTCCTGATGGATTTACTTTAGAAAAGGCAGGTCTTTGTGTTAAACAAGAAAAGTCGGTAGCGTTACTTAATTGTCCGGCAAACTTTTTATTAGATACGATTACAGGTCAATGTATTTTAACAAAAGAAGTAGCAGTACCATTTGATTTAAGCTGTGATCCGACATTTGTGTTAAGTGGTACCCTTTGTATAAAAGTTGAAACGGCTGAACTGGTATTTAGTTGTCAAAATATCGGGCAGATATTAGTGGGTGCGTTTTGCTATAACGAAGAAACCGTGACAGAGCCACCAACGAAAATATGTATAAATGAAAATACGGAAGGTAAGTGTGAACAAGATGTTTACACTAACCCTGACTATTCATGTCCTTTGGAGTATTCGTTAGCACCATATGGTAACCAGTGTATTAAAGATACGGTAGATGTTGGAGCAGATCCCCTTACTGTATGTATTGATGGATATACTTATGAGTTAGGGGCTTGCTCAAAACTTGAAACACAATTAGCCGTAATCGCATGTCCTGACGTTTCTTGGGCATTAAATAGCAGTGTTTGTGATAGAACGTTGATTGAAACAATAAATGCTATTGGTTGTGATACGAATGCTATTTTATTTGATAATCGTTGTTACTTAAAAGAGACATCTGAGATCATTGTTGGTTGTTCGAATGGCTTTACTTTTGACACAATCAATAATACTTGTACACGCGATATCACGAGAGTTGAACCTATTATATATACCTGCTTGTCAGGGTATTACGTTGTCGGTGAGATGTGTGTAAGTGAGGACGTTGTTCTTGTGACTATTGAGTGTTTAGAGGTTGAACACAAACTTATAGGTAAACTTTGCTATGAGCAATCGCAAGAGATGGGCGACCCAATTAATACCTGTGCTATAGGGTTTATAGATACAGGAGTCGATTGTACTAAAACCAATGAGTTCCCTGCACAACTTGCCTGTAGTGATAGTAGTTACATATACAATCCATCGGATAATACGTGTAGTAAAACAGTAGAAGAGATAAAGTCACCTGTTATGGAATGTGCAACAGGTTATACGCAAATATCGCCTCTGTTGTGTCAAATAACTCTAATTTCTGTGGATCCCACTATCACTTGTCCAACAGGTTGGTCACAAGGTTCAGGCCGTTGTGAGCAAGCGACAGAAATTGTGATAGAACAGGGTTTTTGTGATTCAGGTTTTGAGAAGATTGCAGGTGAATGTGTGAAATATTTCACGGAATTACCTACGGTGACTTGTACAGCTCCTGCAGAGAAAAAATTATCTAAATGTTTTGTGACTGCACAAGAAACAGAATTAGCGGTTGAGGTCTGTGACAACTAGCGATGTATTGAAGTAGTTTAAGTTAAACAAAAGCCTTGTGATTAAGACAAGGCTTTTTAGAACGAGCTGAGGTAATGCAGGTAAAAGTTCTTTAGAGGGGAAATGACCAAGGTGCTTTACGTTTTGCGTGGTTAATAGCTTGTGTTATGCGTTGCTGTTCTTGCATTGTCAAACGAGGTTTAATTAGTTGATAAGTTTTTTTGATACTACGACTGACTTTTATCCTTAATTCATTTTCGTTTAATGGGGTAGGGTTGTCTTCAAGATCAACGACCAATAATTTAACAATATTGTTACTGAATAAAGCGATTAACTCATCGTTTAACATAAACATTACCTTTTATTAAAATATGAAACATCGCCCCTAACAGGTAGAGGCTTACTTCAATTATTACACCATGTGTGATGATTTTTGTTGTTTATCATAATGTTGTTGTGTAGGAGCTGCATATACTTGTGGAACAGGGCGTGAATTATTTGAGGTCATCGTATCAAAGGCAAGTACAATGATTTCTGCGGTGGTATGGTGAGACCCTTTTTCGTCTTGCCACTTGTTATATGATAATCTACCCTCTATGTAGAGTTTGTCACCTCTGCGTAAATACTGGTGAGCCGCTTCCGCTTTTTTATTTTTAAAAACGACATTATGCCAATCTGTTTTTTTCTGTAATTCATTATTTGCTTTATCACGCCATACTTCCTTGGTGGCGAGTGATACTTTTAAAATAGAACCTCCATTAGGAAAGGTGATAAATTCTGGAGGTTTTCCGATATTTCCCAATAGAATAATTTTGTTCTGAGACATTTGCTTGTCCTTAGATATAAGTAAGCACGACAGTGCGATAGTGTGTTGTTATCGTAACTTGTGATTTGCGGGTGACAAATATCAGCAACTTGATCATGTATTCATTTCATCAAAAGAGGATAGACCTTAACAAAAAACCAGCTCGTTAGGAGCTGGCTGATGATTTTGAGTGGTTAAAAGGTTTGAGCTACAATCGACAAGGCATAATGAGCATTGGTTGGGCGGTATGTGCGCTATCTTCGATTAATGTTGTGTTTTTACTGTCAAATTTGATACAAATATTATCACCTTTGACTTGGTTCAAAACGTCAGATAGGGCTTTTATGGTATAGCCAACAACGAATGGGGTGTTTGCGCTTGCATTGTCAATATCAATTATTTCTTCGTTATTACCAATGCCGTTACTCTGGCTAATAACAATGGAATCTCCACGGTTTTCAATTTTCAAAACAGTATTAAATATTTCTCGGTCACTGGTGATTCCGATACGATTAATGGCTTGTTTGAGTTTGACTGTTGGGATCATAATGCTATTAACGAATTCTTTTTGTTGCGGAATGACTTTGCAAATACTGGCTAACGGGTATATTTGATTTGCTATAGTGGCGTTAATAATATTATTGCCAACATTTAATTGTGACGTTTTTTTATCATAAGAAAGGGTAGCATCTTTTGCTCTACCTTTCATCGACATAAATTGAGTCACCACCGCGCCAGAAATAGAAAAATCGGTGTCTATAATACCACTAACAGTTGCAGGAATGCTAAATTGCGACATAACAATACCACTGGTAGCGGTAAACATTAATATCCCTTGCTTGGCACTGATATTCACCATCGTTAAAATAGGTTTAGCATCTGTACCTGTGGCAAATCCCACTCTATCTAAGGCAAATAAGAACGCATCAGTATTCACAATGGCTTTGGTGTTATCTTTATGCAAAATGTCATTAAAGCAAGGATAATCATCGATAGGAATAGTTTTAATACTTTGTTTAGAATTGTTTTGCACTAGCAAAATTTCACTTTCAGTAACAGAAATGCTAATGGGATCTTTTTTGTTGTACGTTGAGATCAGCGCCTTTAATCGCTTACCCTCGACCACAAAGCATAATTCTTCACCCGAAGTTGCCGTAGTATATGAAATAACCTCACACTTGCCGTTATTGCCTGTACATTTGACGTTTAATGTACCGTTAATATCTTTCACTTCAAAACGGATAGCATGATAAATATCACGGTCTTTTGCGCCTGTTGCTGCATTACATGGTGATGAAATAACGTCTAGTAACATAGCGGTGTCAAAGGTGGCTTTTTTCATGGTTAATCTTCCTGTAATAAAGTAAAAATAAAATGAATGTTTTGTATATCAATAAATACGCAATCCACGCCCTTATAAAAAGCGATTGCCTTACGCCCAACAGAATTGACCAATTCGTTGTAAGCGCCTTTCCCTACTGATTTAATAAAGGCTTGTTGAGTTATCTCATGTGCAACTTTTATCCTTTTAATATAGTGTTGCGCTGTTTCTGTTACTTCGTTATGGCTATAAACATACTTACACATCAGCTGTTGCCTCTTACTCTAAAGTAGAGCCAGTGTGAGGCATTGCAATTGGGTGACAAATACTCCTAATGTGTCTGAACACTTACTAATTAAAAATGTAGAAGAAAGCTTAATGCTGCAATAATTGATTAGCGCAAACATTTTGCTCGTCTGATACTAAAAAAATTTCAAGTGATTTTTTGTTCTTCGGGAGCAACATAGCCATATATCAGCCAGTTGTTTGTATTTGCTTTGATTGGAGACATAACACCTTTATCAAAATCGAATAAAAATCCGTGGTGCTGTAGGTTATTTTTGGTTAAATAGTCGTTTAATAATCTCCCTGCTAGTAGGGCGCATTGCTGATTGACTAGAACACCTTGTTGATCGAATGACTCTCTGGCAGAGCAAGAACGTGTTTTATCAGATATGACGTGTTCTATTTCTGGAAACAGATCATATACATTTGGAATATAATGACTGTGGTGACTTTCCTTTTTAATTAAGTGCCCTAATACAACCTGACCTGAACTTGATGCATTGCCCATATCGAGGTACATACAATCTTTTCTATAGTACGAGGTAGATTGCTTAAATGTGTTGACCAGATCGGCTCGAAATTTCGCATCATCGACTGCGCCCACGACAAAATCAATATCGTTTTTCGTGACAAAGGCACGCACATCATCGGTAGTGAGATTACGCGGTATCGCGTGAAAGTCAGTATCGAGTCCTGACATATTCATTCTTGAAGCTAACAATAGGGCTTTATTAAAGCCAACATCTTGTGGATAAAAAGCGGATCGCAATACGTTTGTTTCACTAACATCTGCACCATCAGCAAGGTAGGCGATTATACCGTATGGGTGACCTAGTCCTTTTAGAGCAACATGTAACCTATAAAGAGAACTTTGAATAAAGCTAGAGCCGTTACCTCCACAACCTAAAACAAGGACTTTTATGGCGTGAGTCTGCAAATGAAGTGGTGCGCTTAAAGTGAGTTGAGTCATGTTATATCTCGGCTAGGTTGTTGTATTAATAATTCATCAAATAGTAAAGTTAATTGGTAGGGTGACAAGTGCGCTTATCCAAAAAAAGTCGATCATGGTGGGTAGGTAGTTATCACCATTGAAAGACACATTTTTATCTGGTCTTTCTACGATAAGTTTCGAATGTGAATAGTTTAAATTCTAGGATAAAGGATTGTTTTGTTCTTTTTTCCTAGAGTGATGTGATACGCTTTTTAAAAGATGTATTGTTTAAGTCAATTAAACCAATAAACTTTTCTGATGAATATGATGATAATAATTATGTAAATTCAAATACCATTGCGTCCACTAGGGTTTTGTTTGTATATTTTTCTGCTGCTGCTTTATTCTAAGTTTGATCAGGTCGATACTGAGTTGTGTCTTTTCTATTTGAAGACTAGATAATTCACGGTTACTTTTGATGAATTCGATAGAATGAATGATAAAAAGTACAAAGCACACCGCAAATATAGAAAAGGTAATGTGGTTCAGTTTCATTGTAGGGTTCTCCTGATAAATATAAGACTTTGTCTGTTACAGCACAGTTGATATGTGTAAGTCTTTAACGGTTTAGAATTGTATTAAAGCAACTGTCAACGGGGTGACAAGTCATCTATTCTCATCAGAATTCATTAATAACTATAGGAACGGTATAAATTGTTCCTAAAAATAAGGTTGCTGCATGATTGAGTTAAATAATTATTTACTTATATGGGAGGAGGTATTGTTGCCTGATGTTTGGTGAACTAATTTCAGAGGTTTTGATGATCCAAGTGTTAATATAAATCAAAATAAATCATTACTCAGTAAATTATTGGCATTTTAAAGAAAATATATGTAGCTTTGATTTCTTGTATACGTTTTACGGTTCTATAGCGAGAATGTATTTACAAAGGGTGATGTAGAAAAATGCATTATGTACGGTCAAGCAGCATTAGAGCTAAGTAATAAGAGTAATGATCAAGAAGGTATTTGGGCAGCGAACATGTGTGGTCGAGTAATAAAGTTTCTAACCTTGGGGTGATCGCTTCACCCCTTAACCTTGGTGATTGAATTTTCAAATTAGTATGACTTAGCATAGTATATTGCAAGTCTTATTAGGAGATGTTTCAGCCACTATGATTATCAATGACTTTTATACTCGAGAAGTTGAAGTTTATCGAGACCCTGAATTAGCCATTTCAATTAACAAAGAAACAGGCGAAGAAAATTTAAAACTTGCTGAGTCTAAAGATGAAGAACAAATCAAAGTTCATATTCTGATAGACCCTCATGGTTATTTGGTTAAATCTGCCTGTTTATATTTATATTGGAAAAAAGATGAAGAACAAGCCAAAACAACTGCCACCGAAGCTAAAGCTTTATTGCTCTACTTTAGGTTCTTGCATCAAAATCAGCTAAATTACTGGAAATTTCCTCATTCAAAAAGTCGCAAGCAGACGTTTAAATTTGCTGACTTTCTTGTTGCTTCAATAGATTCTGATGATATTGCTATTTCAACAGCTAAAACGTACTTAAGAGTTATTGTTAATTTCTATAAATTTTTGGGACGAAATAATCTTATTGAATTTTCAGAAAAAAATAAGCCATTTGATTTTGAAATGATCTCAATTAGACAGTCAGGGATGCTGTCACATACTCAGCGGGTTATTAGTGTCCAAACTACCAATCTAATGAAAAGGTTACCTAGAGACCAGAAGAAACATATTACCAGAAAGCTATCTCCTTTAACTCAAGAGCATCTGCAAAGATTATTATCTCATCTGTGTAAAATTCCTGATGATAAAGCGCTAATATTCGAAGTGGCGTTAGCTACTGGTATGAGGCTCCAAGAAGTATTAACAATACCTGAGTCCATTATCTTTAATCCAACAACCGAACACTCTATTCCAATTTCAATTGGCCCTAAAATTGATGTCCATACTAAGTTCAGCAAGCAAAGGTATGTTGAGTTTCCTGCTGAATTAATGTTTAAATTGTACCAATACCTGTGGTCGTCAGCGCGTCAAAAATACGCATTAAAAGGCAAAAACGATACGGTAAGATTATTTATCAGTCGTCAAGGGAAGCCTTTTAATGCAAACACTATTGAAAAGGCATTTTCTGATATTAGAAGTGATATATCTAAGTCTTGTGTCGATTTCAAATATGCAATACACGATCTTCGCGCTACTTATGCAACTTTTACATTACATAAGTTATGGGAAGAAAAAGGTAGCTTGAGAACAGCAGCCTCATTACTGCAGGAATTAATGGGGCACAATAGCTTTGCTTCCACATTTAAGTATGTGGAGTTCATTGAGGCTAATGCGTTGATGTTTGAGCATGCGCGAGATGTCAGTGAAGTCTTTCAGGCTTCAAGGGATACTAATGCCTAAGAGTAAACTAATCGGGCAAAAGCTCAAAAGCAAAGATGACGATTCTACTTTAGAATTCCCTGTGCTTCATTATTCATTTTTGATTAACAATATGCACACTACTGTCGAACTGACGAGGCTAATGCATTTTAAGTGTGATGTTGCTCAGAAAAAAGTAAATAGACAGCAACAAATCGTTAAATATGCCCGAGCATTCAAAAAAGAAATGAGTTTAGGGGCAACCTCTTCAACTCTTTATAACAACTTCTCGAAATTTAAAGGATATTTAATCTGGTGTGATGATAAAAGAATCCCTCCTTTTTGTGAGTCTACGTGGAGGCATTATAGAAATTACTTATGGGAGTTAGTTTTAGCTGGCCGTTCTAATTTACCAATTTGGCAAAGACCCAATGGTCAAATTTTAGGTTTAAAAGAAAGGACTGCAAATTATGTTGCTTCTACTATTGAACAGGCTTTAGTGTGGTGTGAAGAAAATGTTAATCAGTGGGGAAGACAACTCCGTCCATTCAAAAACGGTAAACCCGAATCTTATGAAGCGTATTCAGATAAAGAACTGCCAATGATACTTAACCGTGTTTCTTCTTACTTTTTTCAATTAGCTTTCCCACTTTTAAATGATGATCTACCCTCTAAAATTAATGTAGGGATATTTGAGCATAGTTTTGACGTACCTGTTTGTAGTACAAATACAAAAGGGAAAGCTAAGCAGGCTTCATTAAATTACGATACTGCATTTAACCAGGCTATGTCATGTGCGTACTATCTACTGAGCTACTTTACGGCATTTAATTACAGTCAATTAGTTGAGTTACGTCACCCTATTAAATGGCAGCAAGATAAAACAACAGAATATTATAAATTATCGGCCTATAAAAGACGGGCAAATAAAGAAGTGATTAGCTTTGTGGGTGGTGAAGTCCATAAAAAATCGATTCAGTTTATGGAAACATTAATAGCCCTATCGTTGAAATATAATAAGGCTTCTAATGGCCTCTTTGTTTATTGGTTGGATGGTAACTTCACCCCTAGAGGAATAAGCTCAACGTTACTCCGTAATGCCAAAATAAGCAGTCAGCTCATGTTGTTGTCAGATAGAGTATCGATGTGCCTGCCTTACTTATTCGGATTACATAAAAACTTTATCGTTTCCAGTAAAAATGGGTATATAGAGTTTGATGAATATAAAGTTATTGATAGAAAGCTTACCAAACAAAAGAAGAGAATCATTCGGTTCTTCTCAAGAAGAATAGTGATTTTAAGCATGCTATTGCTATATGCAATCATTCATATTCACCCAAAAAACAAACGAAAAGCAGTGAAATTAAAGGGAGCTGTACTGCCCTTGTCTGTCATCCGAAGTGGCCAAGACATCAAAGCCACTATCCACTATGTTGATGGTACGAATGTAGAAGTTTATATCGACAATAAATATCAACAATTTCTTGAAGATATAGATACTTTCGCTAAAGTAAGACAACATAGCCGATCAACAAAACCTCGTTATTTGTTGCCTTTAGGGCCGACTAAGCATACGTTGCAATGGGAAGGAGTTGTTCCAAATACTAATTATTTAAGTGATTATGGAATTGCAGCCGGTGAGTTTTTTATTAGTTTACAATCCAGCAGGTTTCGAGAAACAGCAGCTAAGCTAGCTAGGAGAAAAGCAAATCGTACCGAATTGCAAGTATCACAAATACTTAACAACCAATACCAAACTGTTATCAAGCATTACACTGAAGGTAACCACTACGACAACCAGTTAATCTTAGCACAAGGGCTATCAGTCATTGAAGCGGTCAGTCAAGGCCATATAATCAAACAAGCTAAAGAGATGGTAGCCATTAAGTCGAGTATGAGTGTAATTAAATTTGATGAATTGACTTTCAATAATGCCACTCTAAATGGTATTGGGGTGGCTTGTACGGATAATAAATCGACAAGAAAAGATGATCCCAACAATTCTCCCTGCTTTGATTATGAGAGCTGTATTAAATGTAAGTACGCAAAATTGGTCGACGATATTGAGCCGCTATATCGACTGTTATCGTTTCTAGAAAGTATGGAAGAGAGTTGGTTGTACTACCCAGAAAGATTTACTCAAAATATTGGGAAGTCTATTGAACTTTATAGAAAAGTTATTGCTAAAAGTATTCCTCAATCAACGTTCGAAGCAGCTCAGCTAAAGTTAGATAGTTTAGGACGACATATGCTTTGGGATAACCTTGAGCTTGCCTCGATGGGCTATAAAGGGACGACAAGTTAATGTTAGATTGAAACTTTCAACATGATCAAAACATAGGGCTTGATGACATAAAAAGCCGTTTACTTTACTTAGTGACTGAAAAGTTATGTGATGAATTAGAAGAAGAAGTTGTTTCTTTTAACTTTGGTGGTCAACCTATTTCTATTTTCGCTGAAGATGTATGGGACTTTAAGCCTTATCGTGTTGGCACTGAGTACACGACATTGAATTTTAAGTTTTCTGACATTGATATCGCATCTTCTCTGTTAATCGAGCTGAAATCTATAGCACTTGCATTTATCTATCATTCTCAATATGCCTATAGGATTAACTCTGTCATAAGTAAAATTAATAGTCTTAAACGACTGGCAATTTCTTTGACAAAAAATGGTATTGAAACCTTTGATGGTCTCACAGTAGATTGCATTAGGAAGCTGATCAAAAAAGGTATTTATTTACCTCGAGAAATCGATCTTGCACCATTAAATAGCCTTAATGATCTTTCAGATTATCTGCCATTCAAAACTAACTTTATAGAAAAGTTAACCTTGAAAAAGCTTAAAGTTTTACAGTCAGATAAAGAGCAATATCCTGTTATTCCTTTAAGAATATATCTTGCCGCTTTGGATGCATACTCAAATAAAGTGCAGTACTGGCACCCTTTTAAAAGTGAGCTTGAGCAAGCAATACAAGATGTTATTCATTATGAGCATAATCAAATTCGCCGAATTTTAAAAAGACTGCGAAATGGAGAATGTAGTGCTGGTCAGGTATTTAACAATAATGACAAAAAATTCCACCAATTTATTTTAGAGCTTAATAGAAATAACATACCAATCGTGGATTATGAAAGAAACCCTGAATGGGATGAAGTCTGGCGCGATGTTCAACCACAAGTCCGAACTGACTTCTTTGAAAGGTTTGCACCTAGAACAATTGGCAATAAAACATTTGATAGCCACCATGAGCTAAAATCATTTTGTCTTCATTTAGATAGAGTATGCAGGTATTTAGTGTTGTGCCTGAGTGGAATGCGCAGTAATGAATTACTTCAAATAACGCCAGACTTTGGTGCTCAAATAATCACGCTAGATGGAATTGACATCCACTTGTTTCATACAAAGCAGCAAAAAATAACATCAGGCTACCAAGGATATGATGATGTTTATGTGACAACAAAAAATGGCCATCTAGCGTATGAATTATTAAACAGTCTAAATAGGTCAGTAAGAAACTGGCTTGGAAGTACAGATCAGAAAGCTTGGTTGCTGAATAATTTACAGCACTTTCAACAACCAAGATCGATCAGCCGCTCTGGAAATGTATTGCAGTCTTTGACTCGGTTATTTCAGTCTAACGAGCAAGAGTTTTCGATTGAATTGAATTCCAATGATGTTGAAATGCTTAGACGCAGTGACCCTGAAAAAGAATTCAACATTGGCGAAAAATGGCACCTTACACCTCATCAACTTAGGCGCTCATTAGCATATTACTTAGTAGGGATGCAGTTAGCTGACTATCCACAATTAAAGCAACAGTTTAGTCATTACTCTATTGCAATGACCATATATTACGCTCGCAATGCTAGTTCATTTCAAAAGATGTTTCATGATCTAGAAAAAGAAAAGATAAGACAACAAGCACTGCTATATTCAAGACTTGCAGCCAAAGCCTATAATGGTGAAAAGTTAGGGGGAGGTCAAGGTAAAAACATGTATTCTGAAAGTTACGTAGATAGAAACATTTCATCGCTGTACTATGAGAAAGAAATCAAATCAGGTAGAAAACACATTCATGCCTTAGCTCCTGGTATGTACTGTATAAACAATACTTGCAGCATGAGGGTGGGCATTGAAATTGGAGAATGTGTTGATTGTGACTGGGCTGTTATTGAAAGTGGTGCTTACGCCCAAGCAGTTAGACAAGAAAGTATCAATATATTGGAAGGTTTGCAAAGCACAGGGGAGTTAAGTGTTGATATAATTGCTTTTCAAGAGGTGCGTATACGCTCTGCCGAGAAGATATTAAACGACCTTGATATTAGCTATACACCTTATCAAGCCAGTGAATGGTTAATCACATCAACAATATAAGATTTTTATGACAAATACACGTAATCCTGAAGTTACTAGGAAAAAGCTAATCGATGCTCTTCAACGTTTAGTCGATGGAGACCCTAAACGCTTAACTGGGAAATATAAAATTAACGTTAAATCTGTCCAAGAAGAAGCTGGTTTAAGCTTAGGTTCGGCGTATAGATATCCTGATGTGATGGATACAATTGCGTTAGCGAAACAAACCCAAGCGAAAAAAACGGGTAATATTCGTAAACGTTCGGTTAGCACTGATTTAGAGAGGCTTAAAGAAGAAAAGTTAAAAGAAAAAAGACTTAAAGATAAATATCGACAAGAGTTAGATGTTGTCAATCAAAGGTTAGATAAAGCCTACGCCAAACAAACGATGCAGTTAACTGCAATGATGAACTTATTGGATGTTGAAGACAGAATTAAATTACTACAAGAACATGGTCCTAAAGTAGTTAGGATTAAATAGATTCATGCAATAAATTCGAGAAATAACAATATCTTTTTTATGGTTATACCATTGTATAATTTATAAACGCCCCCATCATTAGCTCAATAAAACTGTTTTTGTGGTAAGAACAGTTTCTGAATAAAAATAAAAAATAGGAACTTTAACTTTGGAAGCAATATCCATTGAAAATGAACTACGAGATGTAGTGAGTAGGATAATAATTCAGGTCAATTTAGCAACTAAGCAAGGGAAGCTTGATGTAAATTTAACATTGGAAGATGCTCTTATACCTATCCTTAAAGAGGTTTATCAACTTCCTAAATTAATTAACCTCAATGCAAAGCAGAAAAACTTCCCGGGCATTGATCTTGGTGATGAATATGATCGAATTGCATTTCAAGTAACTTCAACAACAAATATAGAGAAAGTTAAGAAGTCGTTGCGAATATTTTTAGAGCAAGGATTTGAAAGTAATTTCGATGAGTTATATCTTCTGATATTAACTGAAAAGCAAAAGTCTTATTCTCAAAGTGCCATTGATAAAATCACATCGAACAAATTCAATTTTTCTGTTAAATCTCACATTATTGACCTATCAGATCTATTAGCTACGATAACTTCTATGAGACTGACGGCACAAAAGCGTATGTTGCATGAGTTTAAGCTTATACTTGGTGATATCGATGGGTATATGCAATTCACTACTTTAGATCAACCTGAACAAAAGCTACTAACAACAAATTTAGCAGAAATAACTTTTCCAGATGAAATTTATGTTTCAGAAGTCGCAATTGATTTCAAAGACACTCTTGAGAGAGCCAAGGCCGAATTAGGGTTTAAAAAACGAAAGCACAATAAAAAAACACTTATTAAATTAGCAATGGTATTAAACGGCTCTGTCTTTGATGGCTGGGCTTTTCATGAAGGAAAACTGTTTACCTTTGTAAACCCTGAATATGATGAAAGATTACGAAGCTTAGTAGATGTAGGCTCTATTGAACAGCTAAATACCACTGACCTTAATCAATCTGAATTTGTTGAGTACAACAATATTTTTAAAGAATTATTAAAAAGTAGCTTAAAAGATGAAATGAGCAATTTTGCGATTAATTATAATAATTCTGAACGTTGCTTTTATTTTCTACCAGTTAACGAAGAAGATGATTTCAGAAAACAAGATTGGATTGGAAAAAAGAAGGCCACAAGAACAGTATTTGAGAAAAAAATGAACACCAAGGTTACAGATAAAGTTCTTTACTTTAAACACCTTAGCTTCGACATATCTTTTTATAATATTGGAATAAAATGGTATTGCTTGATTGTACCAAGTTGGCTGTTTACTTATAATCGCTATAAAAAATCTTTTTACCATGAGAAACACCTTTCACAACAGAAGCGGTTAGATACATCAGGAACCGTTAGGAACTTGACTCGGTTTATTGCATATTTTCTTAGTGAGGAACTTACAAAAAGCAGTTCACCTTTTTCTATGTCGAATTTAGTGCAATTGGAATGCGAATACCCTGATTTAAATGCTGATGACATTATGGAGGATGAGGATGAAAGTTAAAGTCCTATCAGAACCACTACTTGAGTTCGGAAAAGGAACACATATATGCCCTCGTTCAGGAATTGAGCGCTTAGGTGTTTATGACAACAAAGATGAATTCCGAAAGAATCAGCTGATTTTAGGTATAGTCGGACGTGGAGAAGGAATTGATAAACTTGATATTTGGTTAGAGAAGTGTCGCTCAGGAATAGTGCCAAAAGAATCTAAGCTAGCAAACCTTTTTAAAGGCTTCGGTGGCGTTACAGAGTCTCACGGTTTTCATTCTAAATTACTTTCTTCACCGACTTATACTCGACCTATTCAAAAGTCTTCTCTCAATAAAGTTAGTAAAATTAAGGCTAGAGAAGAGCGCGTTATTAGTGCGGTTGATTTGTATTACGATCAAATAAGATTTTTAACTGAGAATAGATCTGTAGATGTCATTGTCTGCGTTATTCCAAAAGACCTGTTTGAATACGTTACTAAATTGAATTCAAAAGATTCTGAAGATAACGATCAACTTGATAACTATTCAGAACATAACTTTAGACGGTTATTAAAAGCAAAGTCTATGCATTTAGGTGTTCCTTTACAGTTGATTATTGAAAATACAATTGATGACGTGAAGGTTGCTAAAGGTCAGCAAGATGAAGCTACAAAGGCTTGGAACTTCTGTACAGCCCTTTATTACAAAGGTAATAGAACAGTACCATGGAGGTTAGTTGAAGAAAAATATAAGCCACGTTCTTGTTACGTCGGGGTTGGTTTTTATAAAAGTCGTGACGGAGAAACAATATCAACAAGCCTAGCACAAGTATTTGATGAGTTTGGCCATGGTGTGATTTTGAGAGGTACTCCTGTTGCACTAGATAAAAATGATCGACGACCCTATATGTCAAAAGACCAAGCATATGAGTTGTTAAATAACGCATTGTCAGAGTACGACAAAGCTTTAATGCAAATGCCAGCACGGGTGGTTATACATAAATCGAGTCAGTTTAGGCCGTGTGAAATTGAAGGTTTTAATAAAGCGCTTGAAGAAAAAGCCATTAGATCTAGAGATTACGTATCTATAACGTCTTCAGATTTGAGGTTGTTTAGCGAGAATAATTATCCACCTAAGCGAGGAACATTACTCACTGTAAGTGAGAATGAGGGGCTTTTATATTCTCGAGGGTTTGTAGATTTTTATAAAACATACCCTGGTATGTATATTCCTAGCCCACTTCGAATAATAGCTTATGAAAATGACTCTTCACTTGAAGATTTATGTGAAGAAATTTTGGGGCTCACAAAAATGAATTGGAATAATACTCAACTCGATGGCCGACTACCTATTACTATAGAATGTGCTAAAAAGGTTGGAGAAATAATGAAATATATTGATGGAAATGAAAAGCCTCAAGTAAGTTATAGTTTTTATATGTAGTGTACTATTAAATGATGCTTTTATATTGAAGAAATATGACTTAAATGTACTATTTATAAACAAAATCAATAGTATTTTATGACTTAAATTATGATTAGGTTTAGTGCTGCTCTAGGCCCTACTAAATAAGGCTTTTTAAGGTTTGTCATAATTTAAGTCACTCTTGTCACCAAGGTTAAGTTTGATACTGAGTAATAAAGTGTCATACCAAGAATTAAAGTATCATACTGGTTACTCAGTGATTCATTTCCAACGGATTTCCCCGAAGTTGCTAAAAAGAGCCCTTTTGAATACTGGTTATTTATTATTTTCACTTCTAAACTGTAATTAAATTCGATATACGATGAATTAATTACATGGCAAATGTCGGCAAACATCAATCCATCAAGCAAATAAAACAGACAGTAGAAAGGCAAGCCTTACGTACTAATTGGAACGATGCGGCAATTGTCGCATTTTCTGGATTTCTTTATTGTTCATTAATCGAAATTTCCTTGCTGAATGTTGAAGATCTAATAACAGAAAAAGGCAAAATAAATAAAGAGTTTGTAATGCCTGAACGAATTACAGGTGTTAGTAAAGGACGGTTAGTAAATGTTGGCAAAAAAGGCTTTATCGTTGATGTGATCAACCATGTTGTTAATTACCGCATATCAAACGGCTTCGGTATTATAAAAAATACAGGTATGTATTTAGGTTTAGAGCCAGAAACACGATTTTTTCTTAATCGTCATGGTGAACCATTTAAACTTAAAAAGAACGGTTCGAGTAACTATCAACCATATTCTCTAAGACGACACTTTAAAGAACTAAATTTAAGCGAAGGTATTGATAACCGTTCATTGCGAGAATCGTTTATATCTAACGTGTGGAATCATGCAAGAGAAAGTGGCATAGGTGATGTTGATATACTTAAATCTTTACAGAAGCTTACAGGGTTAGGTACTTCAACGCTGAGAGTTAAGGTAATACGGAGAGATAAATTAGTGCTTTCGGTTGTTCGTTCATTATATGAGAATTTATAATCTTTACTTGTTGACACAAAGTAAAGATATGATATTCTTTACTGTATATTAAATAGTAAAGAGGCTGTTATGGCTAAAGTTAGTGCAAAAAGACAAATTACGTTACCTATTGACCAATGCGTAGTAGCGCATATTAACGCTGGTGATGATATTGAAAGCTTTGTTGATAGACAAGGTGTTATCTCTATCGTTAAAAAGCAATCTGGTGCAGCTAAAGGCTTGCTTAAGGGTGTTACTACTAACACAGGTATTAGTGATCAAGAATCATTAGAGAGTGCCTTAGATAAATGATAGCCATTGATACTAATGTATTGCTTCGATACTTGTTACAAGACGATGAAAAGCAAGCGAATAAGGCTACTAAGTTAATCCTTGGTACTGAGTCAGTGCTTATCACTGACGTTGTTTTAACAGAAACGATTTGGACATTAAAAGGTAAACGCTACAATCTAAGTAAAGAACAAATTATTGATGTCGTTCATGCGTTGTTTGCAGAGCCTAATTTGATGTTTGAAGATGGTCAGGCGGTATGGGGCGCATTAAAAGATTTCAGCAATGCCAAGCCAATTAAATCAGGTGGAAAAACCAAACAAGCTGATTTTCCAGATGCCTTAATCGTTAATAAAGCCAAACGTCATGGTCAACTAAACAAAAATGAAATATCCACTGTTTATACGTTTGATAAAGCAGCGTTAGAAATAGATGGAACTAAACAACCTTAAAGGGAAAATTGCCCTTAATTAACTATTAATCATGTGACACATGAATAAGGATTTTATGAGGTTATCAGCAATACAGAGCGATATTTTGTTTTTACTCTTTGCTATTGAGCAAAAAGGGCATAAAGAACCTATCCCGAGTATGACAGTTTTTAACATGATAAACAGTAGTCGAACATCAAAAATATTTGATACTAATTTTAGGGTTTCTTGCCATAAATTAAACGAGCATAATTTAATAGAAAAATATCGCTCACCATCAAATTTAAAACTGTCTTGGGGGCTGTCTGAAAACGGTCGTTTAAAGGCTAGTGAAGTATTTAAGAATAAAATAGAAGCACAGGGGTAAATGAGCAGATGGCAGCACACCTAGTCAAAGACCAAGCGGAATTCATTAACGCTTATTTCTATGAAGAAAAATACGCGCTAAAAAACCTACCAGAAGAATATCCATGCATCTTAGTAATAACTCATAGCGGTGGTGGCATTGGTGGAAGTAATGTAGAACATGAGATTGATTATTTTCCAAAAGATGTAAACATTCATACCTATTTTTCAGGTTTTAACCTGGCATTATCTAAGTATTGTCCATAGGGGTAAATGAGCATGGCTAAAGTAATCATTGAAACAGTAGTTACACAGACTTTTAAGCGTGTTTATGAGCTTGATATAGAAGATGGTGTTGATGCTAAAGAATATGTTGAATCTGGTCAGTCTCTTAAAGAGCAACCATTAGCTTCACATGAGTTTGAGCCAGAAGGTGAAGACGTTGTAAAGGTCGTTTCGATTGTAAGTGTTGCTGAATTAGAAAAGCAGAAAGCAGATGATGAAAAAGCTCAGTTAAAGCGTGAGTTAAATAAGAATCTGATCAACCATTGACCGACAATTTTTAACAGGGGTAAATGAATCTATGAAAAATTGTAAATGTGGTGGTGAAGCTATCGTTGAGCATGGCTTCATAGATGAACTAAATAGCAGTGGTAAATTTGTTTGCTGTTTAGATTGCCCTAAACAAACCAAAGTTTATCTTGATCATGAAGAAGCAAAAGCGATTGATGATTGGGAAAACGATAAATTAGATGCTCAAGCAGCATAAAGGGAAAATTTGTATGAGTGATGCAACTAAGGTTTTTCAAGCAATATTAGTATTAGCAGTCGTTTTCCTCATTGATAAATTCGTAATTAGTATGCCTTTTTGGTTGTTTGTAATTATTGCTGTAGTTTCGTTGGCAACACTAGAAATGTATCAATCTGAGCATGGAATTCGCTTGTTTAAAAGCAAAATCAAAAATAAGAAAACCTAGAGGGAAAATGTTATGTTTTTAGCTGGATATGTATTTAAGCCTGATCATACTGAAATTCATTTTATGCGAAATGCAAAAATTGATGGTCGTAAAAAATATGATAGTAATTTCACAACTGAACAGTCTCATGCACAAAAATTTGAAAGTGTTGAACAGTTTAAAGGTCAGTTAGAAAGGTTTTTGACTAAAGCAAATGCAGAGGAAGATCACTATAACTTCACACTGACATATATTGAGCTTGAAACGAACAAAATAACGAAAGTTTTAACGTCTTAATTTTAGGTTGGTATACAGGGGTAAATTTTTACTGGAAAAATCATAATGACTGCTAAATGTTACTCACTGTTTGCTTTTCTTGGAAAAAGTTTAACTCGCAACAACAAAAATTCAAATACTGATTCGTTCAAACGAGAACTAATCAAGGCTGCGAACGAAGCACATTCAAGCAGTTTAGATGAAGTCATTGTTGACGGGTATTTCATGATGTATGTCTCCAAGAAGATTAATGAATCGTATATGGATGTCCAACTTGCTTCAATTAAAGGGTTGTCTAAAGATAATTTCTATCCTCATGGAAGTAATTGGCGTCAGTCTGTTTACGGTTTGGATTGTGATGGCTGGGGAGAATTGCGAAAAGAGATTATTGACTATTTTAAATCGGATGAACAAGGGCGTGAATTTCCAACGAAGGGTTCTGATAAAGAGATGCGAGTCTATTTCGTTGGTGATGTAGCTTATTGCGGTATTGGAAATCATCGACTTGTGGCCGCGAAAGCCTGGCTTACTTACGAAGATGGCGATGATGCGCTTCTGCGTAATATTAATTGTTCTAATAATGAGGTTTTACCAGAATTCAAGGAAATATTTGAACAAAGCCTTAATGAAGGAGCAATGCTTTATTATGGATATACCCCCGAATTTGGCGTACATGATCGACGGAACATCAGAAACATCCTTCGCGTTGATTCTAAAGACTCTACATCCCAATTTTATGAGATTACAGGGCACTACCCTGACGAAATCAAAAGTATTGGTAATCGTCTTCTGTGCCGATTTGTTAAGTATAAACATGTAGGCGAAGACACTATTAAACAAATGCTACATCAGGGAAATTTGGCGTGAAAATATTATCTAAAATGCGCGGGAATCCTTAAGCATTATTTCTTTTGTATATGGACTAATGGCAATGGTTTTGTTTTATCACCATTAGTGGGTTTATTCTCTGAGTCACTCAATTAGGTTAATAGCTTACCTGCTGCAAACATTACAAATAACAGGGCTGTCCTCAATGTCGATGTCATCGATGAGGTCTTCATGTGCAGGTTTATTGTATTCTGCGAAATTAAGCACACGTCCATATTCTTTTGAAAGATTTTCAACTTGTTTATTACCGTCTTGTCTCAAACCTTCACAAAGTAGAATGTGATCGAGTATGGCAACAGTTTTTCTAATGGCTAAGAGTGGTTTTTTGTCACTCTGCCAGGTAAAGGTTTCATGGGGTTTTTCTGGTACCAGGCTATTAAAATCATCGACCTCTACTTGAATGATGGCTATTTGTTTATTTTCTATCATTCCATCGTGCGTAGGGTCAACCAAATCATGTAACTCTTTAGTTTGCAGGCGATGTAGCCAAAAATGTTTAAGGGCTAATTTCAGACCACCTAGGCTGGTTGAATAAGTAATGATTTTTTCTCGATATATTTGTGGCAACGCCATGCCCGGTATACCTTTATGATATAAATACTCAACTGCTACATACAAATCTTTTGCTTGTTCACTAAATAAGTCCATGGTTTCAGAACGTTGTTTTTTTCCTCGATTGCTTTGTGATCCCACTTTGGGGTAACCGATCCAATCGGGGCGAACATATCCCATCCAGTTACGTGAAATACTTAAAGCTTTTGCTACAGATTCGGGTATGTTTTTATAGGTATCAATTAGGGTTTGCGGTAAGACTTCAAATACGGCGGCTCGTTCCATTGATACCGGTTCATTTGCCCATGCATCAATTACCTCGCTGCGTCTTGCGTAAATACACAATTTACAGCCTGATCTGCTTTTATCCATGTAGTAAAGTGGGATCCCAACTGTTTGGTTAACAATGTTATTTACATCTTCTTTGTTTAGCCCTAATGCTTGTAGCGGGAAATTATTAGAGGTGTCACCTGAAAATTGTGCACCTTCTCGAGTAGGTTCATCGGCACGTATACCTGTGTAATTGGCCACTTCCACATTGCCATTATTAGTTCTGGTCTTTAAGCTATCAATGAATTGCTGAAAAGGTTTTATTTTTTGATAACCGGTACAAAAACGGTTACGTTGAGATGGAATATAGCCCCCGTTCATTTCTATTTGCTCAAGCAAACCCTGTGGCGCACTGAGGTATATAATGCTCTCTCCTAAGAAATGCTCTATTTTACGCAACGCAGATAATGTGCCATCTACTTCCCACTGAGTGTCGGTAAAAACAAATTTGAAGGGAATTGTTGGGAACAGGACCTTTAGGCATAAAGCCGTAGCAGTTGAGTCTATTCCACTAGATACGCCAACAATATGTAACATTTCATTGTCCGGATTTTGTGCTTTTGGAAGTTCAAAGTTACCTTTAAAATATGGTGTGATTATTTTAGTTAACTTGGCTAAATCCATGTTTATTCCTTTGCGCTATAGTTATATTTAACAAGGGAATTATGCTTCTAGGGCAAAGGGCGACAAGCGATTTACAGGGGATGAACAAAGTAATCCATTTATATATGTAGCACTTGTTGGGAATGAATATCGACGTATTGGTTTATTTGAGATAAACACTTTTAGCGCAAGAAATTGGGAATAGCAGAAGAATTCTCAGGGACTCTTAATATGTAAGTCCCTGGCTTAAGTGGTGCGGTAAATAAGTATCACTAACTAGCAGGATATTTAGGGCTAAAATTTGTCATAGGATAGCGCGTATTGCACTAACCTTTACTGTGGACAGTTTCTACTTTGTTTAAAGTGAGTAAAGGCCAACCATGCTTCAACCCATGTTGCAAAGGTAATACTTAGTGTGCCTAAATAATCAATCCATTCTTGGCGTACTGTGTTTAATTCATCATAGGTAGAATCGATTGAGTTAAAGGTGCTACTTTGTCGGCAACACCTTAATAAGGTGCCATTCGAGATGTTAGTTAAAGCTAATATCTCACTTTTTTTACTAGTGTTAGCGGCCATAAATAAACCCCTTATGCAGCTATATCAATAACAAATGATTGGCATATGAAATCATCAACAGGTATCCACTGCAAGTCAGTATTGGGTAAGGCACAAGCACTTGCAAACACACTGGCATGATACTCTTTATCGTCGAAGCTTATGTACGTTAATTCACGAAGGGGCTTTTCATGAGTCATCGTCGACATTGCTGGTCGCTTAGGTTTGTTTTTTTCATTTGTTACCAAAATAAAACCAGTTTGCGTGAGCACTTTATTATTTTTGCGCAGTATCTCCACTGCATGCACCTGTACCTCTTGAATGTCAAAGTCAGAACTGAATTTGCCTTTACCTCGACCAAAATCGTGCGCATATGCTAATTTATTTGGGAGTAACACGTCTTCCATTAATTTTTTGGCGGCAAGCCATACACTTTTTTTATAAAATTTCTGTTGGCAAAAACCAATGGCAACAAGGCGATATATGTGGTGAGTAGTCATTTGCTTAAGTAACATGATAAATATTCCATAATAAGCTTAGTAGAGGTGCCTACTTTATATGCTGGATTCAGGGTGACAATCGGGTCTAATAACTAAAGTAATATTGCGTTGTTTGTGCAGACAACCACTTAGTCGGAATTGAAAACTTACATAATGCATTAAAGCACCGGTTGTTCTTCATGAGTCCTGAACTAGCAATAACCTTTTCTGGTAGGGCAAAGTAAGCTTCTTTTGTGCTGGAATACCAGTCATCGTTTATGCCTAATTCAGACAAAATGAGTTCATGCTCTTTTTTTGTTTGTATTAATTGAAGCACTAAAAGTAATTGTTCAGAAAGTTTGATTACGGTCATTGTTTACTCCTACTGGCCAACGGCTATTTGTGTTGGATTAAAGGGTTGTGTAGTGAATGTTTTCATATCAGCTTGAGACATGCGATTTTCTAATTTTTCCAATGTGCGCTGTGAGATCACAAAATTCAATCCACTGCCGGTTATGCTGTATTTACTGGACATAACATGTACTAGGGGAGAATAACCCACTGTTGGTTTTAATGGTTCAAAGGTCATTAACGCCTCGAGTACATTTTGTAATATCGGCACGTGAACATCTGATTGCTTTTGATCGAGTAATTCCATGGATTTTTGAACAAATATGCTTACCTGTTTTGTTTGAATAAAGCGCTGTGTCAAAGGCAATTTATTGTACCGGTATGCTTGTTCATACTGACCTTCTTCAAGCAGATACCCCTCGGTTTTTTCGCCTTTAACCAAATACGTTATTGGTAATGCCAATTTTAAGGGCGTATCTGGAGCACAATCGATTGGGACAACTAAGCAAATGTTATTGGTATAAGTTGCACGAATTAAACGGGTTAAATAGCGTTTGAGTTTAACAATGTCATGTGATGTTTTTTGACTCATCGGAAAATCAACAAATAAACCTCTATGCTCACTGATGTTGATGCGAAACTTATCTCTACCAAACGCAACTGACACACCTCCATGTAGGGTTATCATTCCCTTATTAAGTCTGGTCGTTGAATTTTGAATATTGTCCCGGTTGGTCAAGGTATTAAAAAAGCTGGATACTTTGTCTTGATGAAACAATATTTCGTGCATACGATAATTTTTCCTTTGAGCTAACCAATTTGTGGGGAATTGATTTAGTACTTCAATGGGAAATTGACGGTTACTGAAAATAATTTTGCTTTGCATTTCTACACTTTTGTAGAGATGCGCAAGTGTTTGTTCGAACACCTTTTCAAATTCATGATCAGCACGAATACACTTGCTAATCATCAGGGGCTTTAGCGCTATTAACTCGGCGCGCGTAAATGCATCAGATTCAATTATGCCGTAGGGGTAAGAAAACATATTAATACCTTATGTAAAAATGAAAGACTAATAACTACTCCAAGTAGACATAATAGCTATGCCAAGGTCACGGTTAACCGTGGCACTTATTTTGATATTAATTTCCTTTGGCTTCCAAAACTCCCACCATTGTTTGTTAATCGTGATGCAAACTGGAATGTTTTCGTGCGTTGTTGAATATTGCATGGTGCAAGCTTCCTTGTTATTGGCTAGAGCTTTCTAGTGCTTGAATTTTGCGGTTCACTTGTGCAAGAGTGTGCTGACCGCTTAATGCCATGTTTTCTTGTTTAGTGACTAATTGGCGAACATGGGTTTTATTACATTTACCGTTCACCGTTAAATTCATTTGTGTGTGATATTTCTCAATGGTGTAAAGCACTTGAATATCTTTATAAGCACGCAGTAACTTTTGTAATGTTCTTTTCTTATCAGCAATTCTACCTGCACCTACCACAACACCTATACAGGTAATGACGGCGGCAAATATGACACTTAAACCATTAATTAGTACTAACATCAGTGCTTCGCTCATGGGTAATCTCCTTTGATTGTTGGACCTATTTTTTCATAGCTTTCATGGGCGACAAGTAAAAGCATGAAAGGATAAAACTTAAACTCAAAAGATGAATGCTGAACCTAAAATTGATTGTGTTAACCAGTAAAAAAATCGGAAATGTAAGTCTTTCGGGATATCGGTTTGAAAGCCTAATGTTAGCCCTTTTGGATATTGCTCAGTAACAAGTGAAATGTTCATAATCGGCGTAAAATATAAAATTCAGAACTTGTTCCCTATTTTAATACGGCTAATATTGAGATCGTTCATGGCTATTCCTCTATGATGTTATTACCTATAAGTCTCACTTAAAAGGAAGGGGTGAAAAGTTAACAGTAGGGTTTGGGATTGTGATCAAAGTCAGGAAAAGGGAACGAAAAACCTTTTTCCCTTTTGTTAATGTCAACCTAGGATTTGAAGCATGAACGTACTATATTTTCACTTTTATGCAGCAATAAATAGACTGTCTTGTTTGCTGAACTTTGCAAGTGCATGACTAAACAGGACATAGCTTAATACGTGCCACGGAGTTGGTGAAACGCTGACCCCTAATAATCTATGTGCAGCTGAAACGTTTGTTCTCGATTGTCCTGAAAGTGAACCACTACCTAATGATACAATAGCGTCAGTCATTGCTTGTGGTAGTTTCCTAATGCGACAATGTTCGAGTACTGTAAGTAATCTTTGCTTGTCCTTGTTGCTAGGGTTAGGTAAAAATGGTGCTCCTGCTTTTGGTGACGCATATCCACCCACAATTGCTGGGATTTTATTGTCAGTATCTTTTATTAGAATGTTCTTATACCCCAGATTATCCATTTCATCTCGGCGTTTAACGTGTTCATATGATTTCCAGGAGTGATGGTCATCACTTAAAGGTTCTTTTATATCTGCAATTGTTTGCTCATTATTTCTTCTATGTTGATGGACTGTCTCTATGCAGGGAAATAAATCAGACAGGCCATTACTATAAGCAAACAGACAAAAACGATTTCGATGCTCAAAATCGCCAAAGTCAGTCCCTTTTAGTTCAGTACATTGAAACTGATAACCATATATTTGTAATGCATGTGTAATACTTTTATAGGCAACAGAATCTTTAAACAGTGTTGTACATTCTAAAGTGATCGTCGCTGGGTTTATTTTAGCTATGGCATTAACGGTTGATAAAAATAAACAACCCGATTTTTTATGATTAATATCGCGAATAGCCTTAGGCGTCATGTTTGAATAAGGGGTGCACACCTGCCCAATATCTAGGTGATCTATTCCTGTAGGTAATAATGATAGATCGCAAGATTCAATACTGTCTTGCAAAAATAATGCGCTAGGGTGGCTACTTTTCCAAATTGGATTGTATTGCGCATTTATTCGCGCAGCTAATGGATCAATTTCATTGGCAAACTTCATTACAGGCTTTATACCTGCTTGTTTCATACCATCATGCATACTGAGTGATAATATGCCTGGACCAGCATACAAAGAACCATTAGTTAGTGTTAATCTTCCCAAATTAGCTTTGAAATGTTGCTCTCTAGTAATTTGACGTTGCTCCTGGTAGTGAAGCGATATTCTAATTAGGTTTTTTTTAAGGGTTGCAGTTATATATTCACTATTCTGCCCTAAAAAAGCAGTGATTTGTTTGTTTGATAACTCAATGACATTTTCACCTCTCGACGTAGCAAAAACTTTATTAGGTCCATCTGTAGAGGGTGTTAAAATAAGTTCCTTACCTTTTAAATCCACCCGATATCTCGTTTCACTGCTAAAATTAGCGTCATTAAGCGCCTCAGTATGAGGGATGTAAATACGACGATTACCATTTGATAAAGTGCCAATTTTATATTTGATTGCTTGAGTTAACATGATTACCCTTTTTCATAATTTATCTGTTTCTTTTGGTTAAACAATTAACCTCTTAAAGCATTAGTTGTTCATTCCTCAATGCAAGGCGATGATTGTTTTCACTTGTGCGAAACAAATGTAAATATATTTTTTATAGGTTTTGAGTATCTGTAATTTTGAATGGGTGACAAGCTAAATCAATTTATAATTTTAAGACAAATTAACAACGATTATATTCCGGGTTTTCATTTTTTTACCTTGTAGGGATTTCCTGTCTTCGCTGTTTAAACTAAACATTTAGTTTTCCGTATTGATAGCGATATAGCTCGTTCACTTGTCAGTTTTTATTTCTATGTGATTATTCCAGTTATGAAATCAAACAATATTAATTAAGGAAACCATCATGGAAACTTTTGAAAAAATTCGTGTAGGAAAAGAGACCGTAGCATTTAGACTGTACGCTGTACCAATGCAGTACACTTCTGGTGTCACGCTTCATGTAGATGTTGTTTATGTTGAAAATGAGCATAAGGATTACGTGCAATCCATGGGGTTTTACAACAACTATTTCACTGATAAACATCAATATAAAGGCTTATCCATCAAGGCTAATATGTACTGTGATGATGTTACACCTTCTCAGTATGAAGTTCATATTGATACTGACCGTGACGCGATAGTAACCATTGAAAGGGCTATGTCCATGGTAAAAACATTAAAACCCATCAAACACAAACTTCTAAAGATTGCTGATGAACTTGGCCAAGTAGAATCATTTGAAGAGTATGTATGTCGTCTAGCCAAAATATTAAAGGTAAAAGCCTTTTATCATGCATCTTTAAATTCAAAAACTGATAAAACGGAGTACCGTAATGATAACGTTAGTCAACTTAGACAAACGATTAAAAGCATAATCGCAGGGAATATCGAAACATTATCTGTCGCTTAATACTCGAGGGGGTACGCAAATACTCCTTTCCATTATTAACCCCTCTAAGTAGGGGTTAAGTAGAACCGTATCCTATATTCAATTTTTAGACTTACATTACCAGCCTACCAGCTTCATCCTTCAGCCGTTTTCTGTTTCTAGGCTTGTCAGTTTTTATTTCTATGTGATTATTCCAGTTATGAAATCAAACAATATTAATTAAGGAAATCATGTTCATGTCGAATATCATCAAATCTTTAAATATTACTAAAGAAACTCGCTATATTCAGTTTCCGCAAATGCTTGCGAGTGACTACCAGGCTGTTAAAGGAATTATTGCTCGCTTAGAAATAGAGTGGAGCCGTGAACGTGAAATGCACGTACTAAGCAAAAATTCATATGCCAAATGGAATGCATACGTTAATACAGACAAGTTGCCTAAACTAAACCCTAATGCGTTTTTTCCAACACCGACTGATGTTATCGAGTTAATGTTTGGTGAGTTTTTTGATGAAAGTTATGTTGATTACCTAAAAGAATACCAACCCAATACCCTTCGTGTTTTAGAGCCTAGTGCTGGCGTAGGTGCAATTGCTAAAGCAGCGCGTAAATATTTTGGTGAGGCTTTGGCAACCCTAGACACCGTCGAGTACCTACCAGAAAACTGTGAAGCATTAGAAAGAGAAGGTTTTACACCGTTCAATGGTGATTTTTTAGATTACACAACTGACGAGCAGTATGACGTAGTGATAATGAACCCTCCTTTTTCGATAGTTGGAGACAAGCTGGCTTATGTCACCCATGTAATTCATGCGTTTTCGCTTCTTAAACCTAACGGTAAATTAGTTGCAATTTTACCTACTGGATGGTTGGGGCAAAGCAATAAAAGAATCGATGACTTTAAAGAGTTTGTTGCCCAGTATGCTTCTTGGGACTTTACTCAGATGATACCCAGCGGTGCATTTAAGTCATCAGGCACGATGGTGGAAACTATGTGTCTTTGTTTGGAAAAAAATGCACCAATGAACAAGGAAAAAGAGCATTGCGGCTGGGACACCCCTGCAATGTGGAGTTTTAATCTGCATTCTGACGCACTAATGACGGGTTGTGGCAAAGCTTGTGATTTGTACGATAAAACCCAAACAGCCACATCACTTGAACAAGCCAAAGAAGCCTATATTAATTTCTTTGAGTTCACTAAAAATGAACTTGCTAAAAAAGCGATGTTCTACACAGAAGTTACTTGCCAACGCGTCATTAGTCGATCGGTAAATTATGAGTTTGATGAAGTCTCGAATACAGACACCGTAGGAGAAAATAATCCCCTACTTGATAGTTTATTATTAGAGAGCGATAACGGTTTTAAGGAAGAACAATTTGAGTTAACCACATGCGTATTCAGCGACACTAACAACAAGCACCTAAAAAGAAGTAAAAACATTTCATGTAGTAAATCTATAAATACCACTCATATAAAATCTGATATTAAAACAACAGAAATTCAGGGCGAGTTTTGTTGGTAAGTAATTATCCAACCAAGCCTCTACTAATATAGTTTTGTTTACCAGACGTATCCTATTTTTGGTGTTTAATCCAAAGGTTTATTTTTCCGTAATAATAGCGGTAGAGGGCTTCCACTTGTCAGTTTTAACTTCTATGTGATTATCCCAGTTAAGAAATGAAACAATACTAATAAAGGAAACCACGTATGACGACACTAACTTTAAATGACAAATTACTATCGGCTCCGCCTGCAATGAACCCACGTATGGCCCTCGTAATAAAATGGATTAAAAACCCTAGCTCAGTATCACGTGAAGAGCTAGTAAATAATGCAAACGTTGCGCTTGCCGATAGTCCTGCTGCAGCTCCTTCAATCACTACTCAAGCTGCCGTTGCTGCTGCTGATAGCATTGTATCTGCCGAAAGAACCACAAACAAAGTAGCAAATAAAAAGCTATCAAAATGGGCATTTAACCGAGCTATTAACTGTGTTAATTCATACTTGTCTGCCAAAAAATAATACAATTCTAATAGAGGAAAACACTAATGCTAAAAATGTATACATCATCAAATGCACATTCATCAATTCCGGAAAAACCGTTTGTTAAAATAGGAGAAGTAACAAATCACTATTGCACACGCACGGAATACACAGATGTATATTCCAACGAACCTAAGAATGATATTCCATCCTGTCTTGAAAGTGACAACTTCACATTAGACCAAAACTTTAAGCCTGTAGTATTTGTTCAAGGCGTTGAGTGTACTCTGAAATTATTGCAGAAGGGCGTAGGTGGCTTTAACACATATCTAACAGTACCCACTAAAAGTGTCAGCATAAATATAGGAGATCGTAGAACGGTACTCAGCGAAAAAGAAGTTAATAATATGCCCTTACGAAACATCTGATATCAAACTTTTTAGCGAGAATGGATCGGAAGTTCAGAAATTTAATTTACATTATTAGCACTCTTCAATTAGAGTGCTTTTTTTGCCATTATCCCAATAGTCGTTTCCTATCACCCCAAATAAAACGATACCTTTAGCGTGTCGTTTTATTTTTATGCTATCATGTAGGAAACCACAGTTTACTACATAAATATATGAGTGATGATTTAGCGTATAAATGGGTGTGGAATGTACCCAGATTAAAAAAAGTAAAGCAACCGGCAATATTGTCACCTGAAGAATTTTTAGATCTTGTTGAACGTGTTGATAATCACAATGTCGATGCGTTACTTGCTTTAAGAAATCAGTGCATGTTGCTCATGACGTATTTCAGTTGCTTTAGAGCTATTGAGGTTAGTCAGTGGAAAATCAAAGAGTGCCTTTCGCCAGATGGTTTGATAAACCAAATGACGAAAATACGCAAAGATGGGACTAAGGGCAAATATCCTAGTTATGCCCCTGTCGTTGTTGTTGAACAGCGAGAAATGCTTGATAAGTGGCTTAACGCGAGAGTTAAGCACGCTATCGGCATTGATAAAACAGGTTCAAGTGATTACAGGGGGTTAGATCCTGAAAGCCATGTATTTTTAAGTAATTGGCGTGGCACTTGGCAAAATTTTTCACTTACCAGAAAAATTGTGAAAGATAAGGAGTATTGGGTAGCTACAGCGGTACAAAATTTATTATCAAAACTGTACAAACGTTACGGATTCCCTGATTCATCAGGGCATGCAGGACGCCATAGTATGGCTAGGTTTGTTGAAAAGCTGTTAGGCAAAAAAGGCAATCCTGACGCTGAGAGGGTGATACAAAACTTATTACATCATCGTTCAGAAGAAGCGCAACGAGATTACACCGAAGTTATTGATTTTGATCACGTTAGAAAGTGCGCTAAAAACGTAATGCCAAGACCTAAAAAACGAGGTAGAAAGCCAAAGTCATGAAAAGTTATTTATTAGAGGGGTGGCTAGAACGTTGGGGGTTAAGCCCTGCGCAAGGCGCTAAGGTTCTGCGAGTTAACAAGTCAAAAATAAGCGAGTGGTTATCAGAAAGTAATGATAGAAAATTACCTGATTATATTGCTTCGCACATTGAAACCTTTGATTTACTTACTGAGAGCAAAGGTAAAAAAGTAATTGCAATTAGATTAAAATAAAGCTTGAATAGTTCCCAATGGGAACTATAATAGAAGGTGTAAAATAAATCAACCAAGCAGGAAATTTTGTAATGGCAATAGAAACACAAAATGATAAGTATATCGTAGAAAATGCACCTTTTGATGCTACACATTTTTGTGATGGTGTTTACATTAAAATTGACGGTTCAAATATGTTTGAATGGGTAAAGTATACCGATGAAAACGAACATGATTGGGATGCCGTTTCTTACCACCATAATGGTCGCCTTTTATCTGACATCGAGCGTTTAGTTGCTTTGCAAGAATTGATTGATAACTCAAGTGAGTTTGGTGATGGTTGGTACGAAGGCTTTATTGAGGCTCAAAAGTTAGCAGGAAATGAATGCGACTGTTTAGAAGAAATCAAAGAAAATGAAGTTCGAGATATGTCCGAACATGCCGAGTCAAAATACGCTGAATTAAAAGCAAAAGCAGCTTAGTAGTTGCAATGGGAAACTTGAAACATGTTCGATGCATCTAAAGTAAAAACATGGATACCTAAAAAATCATTACCAAAAATAGAAAAAGTTGATGATGATTCTGAAGTTGTTGAGGTGATTTTAAAAGATGGCTTTATTAATTCTGATGCCGAAACTGTTTGGGTGTTTTCAAAAGAAAGCTATGAATGCAAAGAGTGTAGCTTGAAACAAATAAAAGAAGATTTACTGTTCTGGTTAAGCTCAGTTCAAGCACAATAATTAATATAGGAAATTTTGAAGATGGCTTTTCAAGAAGGTTTTGGCAAATGTAACCAGTGTGAATCGGTTGATTGTGATTGTGAAAGTGTAATTACTTATCGGTTATTAGATAAAAACCCAAATCGCTTTATGCGTGATAAAGAACATGCAAAGTTCATGATCATAGAAGATGGCAAAGAGCTTGGTTATTTATGGATGTCTAATGATGACATTAAAGAAAACGCCAAGAATAATCCAAAACAAAAAAGCGTGTTGTTCACTGGTTTAATGGGATAGTTGATAATTATGGATGATTATTTTGAAATGAGAAAAGTGTTCTATAAAAAATATTTTATTGATTTTATTTGTGGCCTTTTCTTATTTTTACTAGTTATGAATGGAACAATGTTCACATTAGAGCTTGTTGTTGATAATAATATATCAATCGTTCATGCAATTTGGATTTGGTTAACTCAGCCATTAATATTAATTTCAATTATATGTATGTTTGGTTTTAACTTCATGAATTTCAGAAAGAGAGGTAATCGTGTTTAAAATAATTTTGTTAGCAACAACACTGTTAATAGTTAGTTGTAGTGAAACCAATATACCAAACTCTAAGTTAAAACTGGCTCCTGAGTTATTAACCAAGCTTACGGAATTAAAAGCCATTGAACTAATGAGAAACCCAGAATTTTTTTCCATAGAATGTAGAATATTTGAACCAGGTCAAACGGGTTATTATTTAATGTCTGATAACACAAAGCTAAATAGTGAATATGCCAAGTGGAAATGTGCTTATGAACTCAAGTTTTTAAAATGTCCTGATTTTATCGTTATCCCTGATGATGGATTTGCTTCAGTATCAGTCTTAAGAGGAATGATCAAAGACTACTCAAAAACAGATTTAGAGAGTTGTGTTAATGCTGCAATTGAATATGCTCCAATTCAAATTAAACCAACAAGCGAGCAAGTTTCAAACCGTGATTCTTGGTCAAATTAACGTGATAGGAAAATTTTAGGGCTTGCCCTTGATAACAAAATATAAGGAAATGATATGAAATCTACAATAATACTAAACATCAACCATAGTGGTGTACGTATAGCTGTTATTAGCAAAACAATGGAAGTTCCTAACGTTTATGATGCCGATGGTGTGGATACATCATTATCTCTATCTGAAGGTCTTAAAATTACACATAGTATATCTACTAAACACGTAGACTTAGATACCGGCTTAGTCGAGCTAGGTTCTTTTGATGTTATTGATCTGACCGATAAAGTTGAAAAGACTGCAATACCTGATTTTTTACTATCAATGAAAAAATCAGATTGGTTTGTTGACGAAAATAAAGAAACGGTTGAAAAACTTGTATTTCCTAAGCCTAAAGAAGTCATTAAAAATGAAAATGTAGTAAAAGGCCAAAAACCTAAATTATTAAACCTTTTTTATTCGTTCATATTTGTAATGTTAGTGGCCATCACTCTCACGTTTTTCTTTAATAAAGAAAACTTTAATTTTTATTATATCGTTTCATTTACTCCAATATTATTGCTTGGGTCGAGTTTAGGTCATTACATTTCATTACGTAAATACAATAAAGCTAAATTCGCCCTAGAAACACTAAATAATTAATGTAGGAACTATGATGGCTAAAGTGAAAATGGAACATGCAGTATTGGCGTGTGTTTGTTGTTTATTAATCGGCTTAGTTGTCGGTTCAAGCGTATAGGGAATTTCACATTCTGAACGCATACTTGTTGGATTTTAAAGTTGTGCGACACTACTCAAATAAACAATTGATACGGAAACTTTTCACAATGTCAGATAACACAGAATTTTGCGAACAAATCGGTAAAGCTCTTGTTGATTTAGGTACAAAAGAAACTCTATCTTGTATGGCGAGAATGATGGCCGCTGTTGCACAAAATCAAGGTGCAGATATAGAGTTTGATTGTGACTTAGCTATTGTGTCAGTTGAACGTAAAACTATTAAATTAAACGCATAGGATATTCTGAACATGAAAAACAGCAATAAAAGCACCTTAACAACGCAACCTTTAAAGCCATTTCAAGTAGGTGATAATGATATTGTTCTTGCAATTGATGAAGATAGCGCAAAACAACTTTTAATTGATTATTGTGGCTGTGACATCGAGTTTGAAGAACTTGGTGTTGAAGACTTATCCTCTCGTTTAGATATGCCTTTCAAAGATGAAGAAGGCAATCAAATAGGAACTTTAGGTAGTTGGATTGAAGGCAAAACTGAACCTGAATATATTGTTGGTTGGGAATAGGAAACTTGAACACATGGAATCAGTAAACCCTTGGGTACCTGCCTTAATAATCATGTTCGCAAACTTATTTGGCGGTAAACACAACAACCAGCGCTATGAATTTATCACTGCTGTTTTTGGTTGGCTTGCTGGGTTTTCTCTAATAATTTATTTTGTGCTTGACTGGATAAACTTGGAATTTGCAAATTACTTTTTACAGGTCGGTGTATTTAGTTTGATAACCGCTGTCACAAGAGATTACGAAAGGATTTTAAAGCCGCTTTTTGACAAAAAAGACATATAGGATACTTAGAATGAACAAGGAAATCCCTGTTGTATTAGTCAAAACTTGGTATGAATTACTTATACAGACTGATGACATCGAAGCAAAGAAAAAAGCAGAAAAAATGCTTATGGGGGCTTTTGGAAGTCAAGATGCAGTGGCTGATTACCTGAAAAAACACAAAATAATCTAGTAGGAAATTTTGAATGTCTCTTTATGTTTCAATAGATGAAAGTTATTCAGTTTATAAGCTAAGTGGCCTTGATTCAGTCGTTAGGAATTGTGATGGTTACACATTGCAAGATGGTCGAAAAGTGACAAAAAAAATTGCTCAAAAAGATCTTAAATCAGGCTCGTTTAATATTTATGATTATGAGCAAGATGGCAAGAGAATTTGGTTCAGGGAGGATGCAATTTGTCGGTTCGATTGATTTATAATTCAATATGTTTTGCTACACTAGCCGAGCTATTTAAAGGTTAATAGCTCGACCCCGTTTGTGGTTATTCGCTTGATAAGTAGTGTTTAATATACTGCTCATCAAACACACATATTGGTTGTTCATTTACTTCTCTTGATTGAAGTAAAACACCTGTCTTTAGGCAATTACCCTCAATTATTTTCATTTGTGGGTTCAATGACGCTATTAAGGTGACCTTGCCCAACTTCTTGTTTTTGGCAGATCCAAAATTAATGACATTGTGGATGTTTAACTCATGTGCAGATACGATCATAATACCAACCCTAATTCGTCCATTAATACGACCGAAAATACCAACCTCCAGTTTGACACAGGCACAAATGTTGATGGTAATTCCCCTTTAGACATACTTTTAAACATAGGTACTTCTTTCGCTTCAACACTGCCAATAAAACGCCCATAGCGGTTTTTAATGTTGACAGAATTGCTGGCAAGTCCTAATTCAAAAGCTGGCTGATATTGAAAAGCTTGTCGGTCATATTGTTTTATACGTTCTTTACTAGAGGTCATTATGTATGCTCGCTTTCAAAGATTACAAATGAACAATTATAATCTGGCCATGTTTCACAAGTACTGTCGCTCATGATGGCTTCGGTGATTAAAGTTTCAATTTCATTGCGCCCTATGTCAGCATCAAAATCATTCATATAATCATCTTGTAATGCATCAATACCTTGCGTCTCGCAGATAACAGTTTCCAAAAGAGTATCTGCTTCTTTCATTGATTCTATGACAAATATACACTCATGTTGTTTGTTATCAGGAGTTGTAATTAATAGTAAAACTTTACTCACGCTAAAGACATTTTCAGTGTTTTCTTTAATACCCCAGCGAGTAATAAAAGATTTTACTAAGTCACTAAAGTTATCTTTAGTAATTGCAATCAACTGCCCTTTTAATACATTAAACCATATTGCTACACCATCAATATTGATCATGGTTGACTCTTCAGGTAATAGAACATTATTCATTAGTTTTCTCTGTTGCTTCGTTATGAGAAATATTGTGCCCAGCTTCCTACGGGTGACAAATACTTTCGCTATAAATACTATGTGACTTTCGCATAGAAAACGTTGATAAGGGGAGTGTAATTTGAAACCCAACATCCAGAATAGCGACATTGGGTAAAGTATTTTAGAGGGCTATGTAGCTATTGCTAAATCGTAATGAACAATATCTTGTCGATTATCATTTTTAGCTTTCTCAAGACAAATAACATGTGTGGGTTCTTGAATATTGATATCACTGTATACTATCGCCCTTAATTTATTATCGTATTTTTCTATGAAGATAGGCGTGCCTTGACCATCTTTAGAATAGCAATCTCCATAGCCATTAATGTGTACCGCAAGACCCAAATAGTCACTATTATCGATAAACCCATTAATATCGTTAGAACCATCCGAAGTTTCATCTATTAGTTTAAAAGATTGTTTAGCACTATCATTTGCAGTTGATTGGCACCGCATTTCACCCTTTAATGATGTGTATAACTCGTTAACCGAGATTTTATTTTTATTAGCTAGATCTTGCCAAGCTGTTTTTTGTGTATGACTTAGTTCTGCAAAAGTGACTGCTTCTTGCACTTCTATCTCACACTCATCAACCAACCAATCCTTAATGTTTTCGTTTAAGTCAGAAAGTAAGTCTGCATTGAGCTTGATGCCGGCGCTACTTAATTGCGCACAAATGTCGTGAACCATGTTATCAACTAAATCTTCAGTAATTATATTCATATAAACCTCTAGTTATAAAAACGATTGCTGCGTTTATGAGTCAAAGACTCTATTGTGAAAGTTATGTTTTTTTATAGTCATTCCCCAATTCCGGTAACGACAGAGTACTCAGGACGACTTGGGTGACAAATAGTGTTGTTTTACTGCTTCCCATGCGTTGATTCGCCCTATTGAACTTGAAATACGTCGACACTTAGGCACCGCACTTTTCCAATGTTCAGACCACAGCTCTGATTTTCTTAGGCAAAATCCTTTATATGTGGGAGATACCATAAGATGTTTATGATGAAAGATGGTGTAATTTGTTGTTTGAGCTAAAGACGTTTTTCTTAGCAAAGCTTTTCCATTAATAATGTCATAACTTTTATTACCAAGTATCACAGGCTCCTGCTGTTCATCGAAGTAAGGGCAAAATGATAATTGAAACGCCAATGATGTATTGTGCAGTCTCACCACACAATATTGAGTATCCATGACTGATAAAATCACGTCTTTAAAGGGCAAATCAATGACATCATCTAATGCCGAGATATGCAGCCATACATGCTTACCTAAACATTTACCCACACCTAAGTAACTCGACTGTAAGCCGAGACGTTTACAGTGTTTTTTGAGTGTTTTCGCTTCGCTATTTGGCATGTTGAATGATGTAATCTGGTAATGGAGAATGCGAACAAGCTACTATTGCAAAGCCAGATTTTCCTTTTATTTCGACTACGAAATCGAAATGTTGTTTTGCTTCAAGAACCAATTCATTTAATTTATAGGATTTCTGGAAGGTTTTCTTTGAAGTGATTACGCCATCACCACTTTTTACCCCAAGAATTTTATCTGTTCTAGCTGCTACAAAACAAACACCAATGTCTGTATTAGTGCATTTTGCCATTTGGCACCAAACAAACGTTCTTGCTAGGGCTGGCAAAGTATTAACCACGTAACCAGCATACACATTGGTATAACTAGCCCCTAGGACATCAATGTCTGGTTGAAAGACGTAATCATAATTTTGGCAGCTGTGAGTCACTGCTTCTATTCCATCAGAATCAAAATTATGCCTGCCTTTTCCATAATTTAAACTTGCACCTTTTTGAAATAAAGATTTTTCAATGAGCACCTTTACCGGGGCTGATAATCCAGAGCGAAAAATTGACGTTTTTCCAGAAGTCACAAAATCTGCTTTTAATTCATCGGTTAATCGTGGCGGCACTGGTTTTATGTGGCTGATTGGTGCAAGGTCAAAAAGTGATATTTGATTAGTATTCAACATGGTAATTCCTCTTAAAGTTACAACAATTATCACCCCCTTATCTAGGGTGACAAGGCATGTAAGTGCTTCGTCAAACTGCTTCTAAGTCACTTTTAAATGTTTTACTTTATCTTTAACATGAACAGCAAAAACATCAGGAGTAATGATGGCGATCACTTTTCTAAAATGTGCGAATTCTTCAGGGGAGCTTTTGCGATGAGTAAATTGAGACATTTCTTTGTAAGCCTGGCGTAACAGGTAAGCACCATCATCCTCAATTTCGCTTAGCAAGTTACGCACATCATCGTTTACAAAGGTAGTGTGACAAATTTATACTGTTATTAGCTGCGTATTTGTTTGTCACAGAAGTTGGTTTACTGGGCCCGCTAAACTCGCAACGTTAATGTTAGTTCTTAAGCAAAGTAATGAGTGAAGAAATATCTTTTTCGTGTAGATTATTTTACAGGCATGGCCTTTAAGTGCCTCGTATTGATTAACATAAACATCTTCTTTAAATAGTCGTGTTAATGCAATATTCGTGCGATGTGCTTTCATAAAATATTTTCAACTAATTGGGTTAAATATTAAATTATTTTTGAAATATTAAAATCTATAAATCAAGCTTTTCATGGCGCAGATCAAAGAGTGTTTGTGCTTGAGTAAACAAGTGTTCATGTTTGCAAATAGCAAGATTTATAGACTTTTCATTGTGATTAGCACCAATATAAACGTGGTTATAGGGGGGGGGGAGTCATTTTGCTTTGTTTGACTGCTTCAAAATATGAAAAGTCTATTTCTAGCGACTCTATGCTTTCTGCGTCATGTAATGGGTTGACTTCTAGTAGTTCCTCAAGCCATTCGTCTGCTTCATCAAAATAGATAGCTTTATGTAATATTGGTTCTTTAGTTATTGCTTCATCGATCCAAAGCTTATTCCATAATGCTACGGCATGTCCTGAGGTTACTTCTCTGCTTGGCATCAGACCGAAAGGGTATATGTCTGACATTTTTTAATTCATTAATCCAATTGTCATTTTGTATTGCGTAAACAATGCCAGCAGATACCGGTTTAACGAATATCATTACTCTAGCGACTTCAAATTGTCTGTAAGCTTTAAAGCAACTATGCATAGGGTTGTGAACTTTAGGGATAGCCATATTCCCTAAATCTTTATCCTGGATACCGACGTAATTGGAAATTTCTGTTTTTAACACTTCATCTATTACCGGCCAATCTTGTACGACAACTTTATCGGCCCTTAGGTTAAATTTTTCTAGTGCATAAGCTTCACCATCTTTAAGATAAACCTCATCAAAGTGCTCCTGCATTGTGTAAGACCGGTTAAATTCAGCTATACCTCCCACACCAATGGCAGCAATAGTTATATTAATATTAATTATACTTGGTGCTTTCATGGTGTTACCTCATTAAATTTTTTACGGCTTATCATAAGTATCCAAATACAAGATATGTTTGCGGAATTTTGTTGGTGTTAATCAAAGTGCAACTCATTGACCTTACACTTTGTTCGATATCGAACGCGTACATTGTTAGATGTTAGAGTCGAGCGCCTTGATTGTGTCACTAAGCAAATTTATCATCTTCGATAAAGCTGACAAGCAAAGTGGCTAGTCAACTAATGCAACGGGTGGCCATAATATAAAGGCCACATTCTGCAGTTTGATAGTGGCGATTGATTCGTTCTTCAAACTTGCTAGACAAATAGTGCAAGCTGCTCTTCAGTGTTTACTCTCTCCACATCAGTAGATACATTTGAAAATATCTCACAAGATTCAGAACAAAAGCTTGGTTCATCTTCTTCTGCATAAGAAAATTCGGCCATTTTATCATCAAGGTTTTCTTGGGGGATCACTTTAGCTAATCTAATCACTTTATCCATCGATAGCATGCCTCGATAAATTACGCCATGTGCGTATTTGTCGGTTTTCTTTCTTCTTACTGTTGGTTCATTGAGCATGGCATTGAACTCCAGTGCCATTTCAGGCTCTTGTTTTGCTGCCGCAATGAGCTTGGGTTCTACTTTTTTAACGCAGTACACACAATTACCCATATGAGGTTCTAGTTCCAAATTAAAGGGTTGCGTCAACCACCAATCATTGATTTGTTTCTTACCTTTTTGGCTTATTTCAGCTAGGTAACGAATTGGTCGTAGCATTTTCTTTTTTACATCAAACATATCAATAATCGCACTATAATGGGTTAATCGGTTTGGTTCATCAGCGCGAATACCTAGCCAAGTTGTATAATTACCTCTCCCAAATTGTTCGTCACAATATTTGTCATGGGGTTCCTGTTTAAGTCTAGATGTGCAAAAAGGTGTGTTTACCGTTGGTACCCCATATTTGGTAACCATGTCTTTCCAAGGCTTTAAATCCTGCTTTAAATAGTCAATGTTAATAATTTCATAGGAGACCCCAATATTCATAGTTGGATTAACTTTAACCCGTATGCAAGTCAGTTTTATGCCCCAGTGTTTTACGATATTACGAATGAAATCATAAGTCGCCGTATGTTCGGCCCCGGTATCCATGTAGATGTAGTGCACTATCCAACCATATAGTTTTCTTTTTTGCTCCATTAAATTAACTAAGTAAGCTGACGTTTTGCCACCAGAAAAGCTGACTACGTGAATTTCTTGTTTCTCGGGAGTAGTTAAAAGATGCTCGGTCATGTGTCTGCTTAGGTTATGAGAGATAGCCTTAATATCCCATAGGATTCAAGGGCGACAATGACGTACTTGGTGAATACTAATATTGAGAAGAACAGGTAAATATTGATGAACTAGAAAATAGAAAACCCTATAAGTTGTAACGCATAGGGTTTATATTCAAGAAAATAATGTAGAGATTTAGGTTTTCACATCAATAAAGTCAGCCTCCCGAAGCTGTGCAGGCGTAACATTGAATCGCTTGTTATCCTCTTGTAATAAAGCGTTCCAATGTCCTATGACTTTCCCTTGTTGCAACAACTCTACGGTGTGATCAAATCTGATGTTACCGACAGTTTAAAGTAAGATTCGAACCAATCAATAACATCAAATCGACTTGCCCCAGAGTTAAAGTGTAAAAAACATTCTTCAAGACAATCATTAGAATTAAAGCTCGAATAACCGAATAAATCCCACAATGATTGCGCGCACTTTTCATGTTCTTTGATAGCATATTGATCGCCAACTGAGCTACTCATACGTGTATTAATTAATATTTGATAAGCTTTTTGCTCATTATCAACTAAGGCAGAATAACCACCAATCGCCTTTGGATAAAATACTTTAAAGCCATTAGACGTTGGCTCAAGGTAGAATTCTCTTTGCTTGTTTGACTCTAACAATAGTGGATTTTTAACTTCTGATGCTAACGCTAATTTAATATGCCAGGGGAAACTAGGTTCGATTTTCTTTGCTTTGGCCAGTACTTCACTGGCCAGTTGAGGGTCAGTCATAAATTCATTTGGCTTATGAAAATAGTTAGCCCCATTACCATATATTTGGAATCCCAAACTTTGTTTATCTAATGGGAAGTATACTTCTAAGCAAAATTCGGTGATCACATTTCTAAAAGCATCATCAATTGTTAATTGTGCAACCCCTTTGGGAGAATAGGTCAAAGAAAAATCTATGTGACGTTCAACAAGGGTCTTTATGTTTTCGTGCAAGTTTTCATTATATAAATAGGTCAGTGTTGCCATAGTACTTCCGCAAGTTTATTTAAGTTGCGTTTAGATTAATTTTATTTAATTGGGTGACAATTAATAAGTCACATAGATAGGTAGACTTTCTTTAACTCAAACAGAAAAGGATATACTTGTGAAAACATGGGACAAACTACGTATGTCTCTTCGGAGTGCCAGTAATATTCCTGACTTTGCTTTTCATTTGGGCTATCAGCAATTTGCTATCCCAAGATGGATACGAAAGTTATTGGCCAAATCTTAATATCATAGGGCATGGCATAGTGGGTTTTATGGTGGGGGTATTTTAAGCGTTATGCATAGATAAAGGAGTGTTTTTCATGGTACCTGTGTTAAGGCAATATCAATAAAGGTAAAGAAATAGGCTATTACAGCTTAATTATTATGACTTGCTTGGGCGATTGTAAATATACAATTTACTCACCGATAGAACGACAAGGGAAAGGAGGGTAACAGAAATTATAATGATTGATAAGGTGTTTGTTTATGTTACTCAACTACACTGCCACTGAACTTGCTTTCAGTGGCAATGTAGTTAAATAATTAAGCCTTAGTTCTATTGGTTTCAAATGATTTAATATTAATAGTTTTTTGTTCCAGGGCATCATTCGTTAATTTATCGATACTGTGATGAAAGGCGGGATAAAAGTGAGTCATAAAGTAATTGCAAGCACGACTTTGAGAACAAAGTTTTTCAATAATGCCAACTTGCGCATTATAAGCATCATTAAATTCGAAATTCCCGAGACGAACTTCCTTTTCACTTTCGTACAAAGCATGTATGTGATCTGCATGTTTTGCTAAAATTGCGTGCGGTTCGCTTTTATCTTGTTTAATAAAAGGGTTAATTAACTCTCGCATTTCTGTCGGAAAGATATCAAGTGAATTTAGCAATTTATCTTCATAGAAATCCTCCACTTTTTTGATCGCCTGATATGTTTTGTTATCATGATATTTCACCGGTTTAGAAATGTCCGCAACCCCTGAAACCTCTGAAGCTTCATGTAAAGTGCATAGCGTACATACTTTTTCTGGGGAGATATTATTGTTCTTAAACACTGTTAATTCTATTGCGCCAAGCATGAAGCCAATAACAGAGCATTCAAAGGAATGTTCTGCGACGTTTGTTGGCTTTAGTGCACCCTGTAATGGCCAGCGATTGATTACTTTTGCACGTAGCCAAAGGGCAACAAATTTACTCATAATGATTCTCTCGTTAATGTTGTATTCAGTGGATAGTATTATTATGTGAATTATCTAGGTGATAATGGGTATTAGACACCATCTGTAGTTGATCTAAAGCCATCACAGGGAGAATTATATTTTTCTTTGATCAGCTTTATTTTTAAAAGCATTGAAGTAGCGCGTTCAAAATCTTCTCGCATTTTATTTTGAGCATAACGCGACATTTTTTTCATGCTTCGTTTGTCTTGAAGTGTTTTATTTATTTTTTCAAGATTTAACACAAAGATACGTTCTTGATTAATTAACATTAATTCGGCATCTGTCATGAGTACATCTGAGTCTGCTTCACGATATCGATTTGGTTGAGTATTCATTTTATAAGCCTTTTGTCATATTGAAGTGTCAGTGTCCTTTGCTTTGAATGGGTGACAAGGTATAGGCCTATATAAATTCCCGTGTTTTAAATTTAAAAGTCTAATCGAATGAATGTATTTGAGTTAAGCGTTTTTAGTGAATAGTAAAAACAATCGGTTCCTAAAGCGAAAATTAAAGCGATTGTCTTAAATTGAAAAAAACAAACGAAAGGGTATAGCGTGGATCCATACCCCCTAGATTCGATGTTTTTCAAAAATGTATTTAGGGGGTATTGGTGCGCCCCGCAATGGTCACGATAACGTGTAATTTTCAGAGTGTGGTTTACGTACTAAGTCTTTTGTTTATTTACTTACTAAATCACAGCTTCAAGTGTTAATGATAAAGGCATCAGTTTCTGAACGCTAAAGTGACTTTTCATATCTAAAGAAATCAAATGTCGAACATGCTTTTCTTGTTGAATGCCTTTAAGCGATTGTATATGAGAGTGAGTATTGATCGTGGTAAAAATTCCTTGCTCCATTTCAACTATATCTTCCTGAGTAGGCATATTCGGAAAGTTAACAGAGCCTGTGCAAAGTCTATTACTAGCATAAACATTGGGAACAGGTGAAACATACAGTGCCGTATTTCTAGTGGGACGTGTGTTTTGCTTTATCGCATACAATTGAATTGATTTCCCTTTAACCAGAGCAATATGTGGTGGCATAGGGACTGAGCATACTTTGGTTTTGCCACCAATACTAAAACGCATAGTCCACGTTTTCGCTTTAATAAACCAAGCCAACCCATCAGGATATATAGCCAGTATATTTTCATCAATGAATTTACTGCTCGAACTGGTATGTTTTTTATCAAGCATTGTGTGAGCAATTTTGTGTTGTTCTGTAATGCTTAACAATTTTGCCTCAGCGAGGACATATTCACCTTTTGCATCTTTATCAAAGGCATGTTTTGCCATGATATATTCCTGCTCACCAGTGATGTTAATGTTCTCATAAGTAATGAAAGCTTCAACGGGAACGATAGTTTGTGCCGTTTGAATGTGATTGAAATTCTCAATAGTAAAGTCCATAACAGTGCCTTGTATACGTTGGATAATTAACACCTATTATTAGCGGTTTTGGTTGGGCGACAACGTACATTGCTCTATCGGTATGGCTTAAGTGATGAATTCGTATTTTGACAAAAATCTTGTATTGCTTGGTAATATTCAAGGGCATGAGTTAACCCCTCTGTTTTGTTTGGATAAAATATATCTTCTATAGGCTCACACACTTGACCCATCATGTTAATTTCATCATCAATCATAAACACTTCATCAGGAAAACCCCCGAAAATAAACAAGCCTTTATCATGAGTTAAGGTTTCCTCACCATAGCCAAAGTTGTTTTGACAATGCTGTTGAAATTTTGCGATCACTGATTCTAATTCTTTATGTATTTGAGCTAAACAATCTGCAATTGGTATGTTGTTTAATTTTTTTATTTCTTTTGAAATTTTCTTTTTACTGATAAGAGACCTTTTATTATGGTGCCATGATTGAGCACTAATAAATGCTTGCGCTACATTAATCGTTTCAATGCCTAAATCGTTATGAGGATTTAGCTTTAAAAAATTCTCAGGTGATACAGCAATTTTCAATGCTTTACAGTTGTTATTGAACTTGTCAAAAATAGTGCATTCCAGAGTATTATCATTCAACGTCAATGCAGATTGCGAGGGCACAAGCCAATCCATTCGTTGTGCAATGAGAGATAATATCTTTTGCACACGTTTTGTTTTTGTATTCTTAATGGGATTTTTTACCGTGAAATCAACAAATATATAACCATCAATTGTGGCATTGAAATACATACCTAGTGACGTAGCAATTTCATCAAATTCTATATGATCACTAGAATTTTTCATCGCTAAATGTAAATGAATATAGGGAGACTCAAAGGCATTGATATGAGCTTTTATTTGAGCTAAAGAATTTTGAAATAAAGGAAAAATATTCGAAGGGGTTACGGATAATAATTCATTCCCACACAATAGCCTTTCGTTGGCTGCAAGAGCAATTGTGGTCAATGCAAAGGGAGAAATGTTAAGGCGTTGTAGGCTTGTAACAGTATTGTCTGCGGCTAGTTTGTAGAAACCACTTGGGAGATTTATTTTAGGGAGTATCATAGGGAACCTTTTACAAGCAAATTGGGGTAACAAAATTCTCTAGAGACTCGTCACATAATTTAGATAATGAACAGAGTTTGTCCAAGTATACAACCGTATGCTTTAACGCATTGAACGATATAGGTGTAAAAACACTGACCATTGATTCACCTACGTTGTTAATGTCTTGAACGTGTTGCGTTAGACTGTTTTCTTCATCATCAAAACCGCCAAAAGCGAGCAGACCATGAAAAATTGGGCTTGTTTCTTCTTCATAGCCCTGCTCGTTGCTTAGTTCAAATTTATCTTTAGCGATAATGGTATCTTTAAGGAGCGAATGCACCGCAATCAGTTTCTCATAAACAGGGTGGGCTTTTACTTCTGTTGATAATGTGTCTAAATACGCATCTACAGTTATGGCATCGTTGTGCCTAATTCCACCTACTTCATCAGCTTGATCGTACCAAGTCATGCTTTTCATAAAGTGCAAAAAATTAATTTCTTCCTCGAACATTGCATCATCGGGGAATAGTGTTTGGTAAAGTGTAAAATCAGGTGCTAGGTTAAGTTTGCTTGCAGAGTCTTTTAAATGTTCCCATTGCTCGGATTCATAACATGTTTCAGTACAATCAAAGCTGTTTATGCAAGAAAGTTTACTTCCCATAAGTAGAGATATTTTTTGCGCTAAAACAACCAATGGATAAGGTATATCTTTGGTTAGCGCAAGATTGTAGGTAAGGAGTGAATCGAGTTGTAACCTAAAGCCAATCAGCGCATCTTGATCACCAATTAATGCGTAATTATCTTTTAAGTGTTGAAAAGATAACGTCATGCAGTTGTAGTTATCATCGTTAAAGAGTTTACGAACATAGCTTGTCAGTGATTTAGCACAGTGATTGGCTAAAGTGCCTAATTTTTTCTTTGATTTTTTAGCATCTATAAACTCAGCTTCATCAATAATATTTTCATTAATGGCTAACAAAATAAGACCAATACTGATCGCACTTAAGGGGATTTTATTATAATGCGGTTCAGTCACTTGGTTGATCTGTGATTGTAGCGTACTTGGCACGTTTATTTTAGGTAAAATCATAAAGTTCTCGCTATCGAATGAACGGTAAAGTGAACGGGTTAATTTTAGCCGTTGTAGGCGTATGTTCAATACAATCCAGCTTTTTTAAAGCAGGATTGAACACAGTATTTTTATTTTGCTTGCGTATCTTTTTTTGACCCGAAAATTCCACCCCTAATTGCTTACATAATGTAGTTATATTACGTTCAAAATCATTCATAATAGTTGTCTCCTGTGATTTGATAACCAGTATAAAATGGGAGAGCAGGGTGACAACTAGACTCCATGAACGATCTTATTAGTACATTGTTTAGATTAAATCTTGTACAAGTGAAGTTGATTGATTAGGTTAAAGATTTATTTGTTTAGCTTAAACAGCCACATGATTAAGTTAATTAACGATACTCGGTCACAAAAAAGCCATGCGCTTTGCATGGCTTTTGGATTATTACTTAACATTTATTTTTGAGATTTGGCTACACAAATGGCTACATCATCATGCTTTTTTACCATCTTCCAATATTGATAAATTTCTGACGCTTTTTTTAGATCTACATAATAATCGCTTATCTCTATACCTCCGACCCAAACAGTAAAGGCTGCTTTTTTGAATATGCAATATGCTACTACGTCTTTAAGGGCATAACCCACTTGTTGCAAAATAGTTACCACATCGTCACCTGTGGCTTTTTCTATTGCTAAAAGATTGCTAATGGGATCACCTCTACATATAGATGCTTTAAATGAGGCAAGCTGACTTAGCTCTGAACAGAGATCGTTGGTATTGTAATACTTGCTCATACGCATCACCCTTTAGTCCCTGCTTTAAGTGGTAGCACTTTAAACACCAATTTATTTTCAATAAATTCACCCTCTCCAATCTCAGCATGCGCCAGTTCAGGGTAACTGTCTTGGTACATTTTAAGTGCCTCTAATGGGGCTAAATCTGGTGCAGGATCTTCAAGTGTTAATGCGCCAAATGAAAAGGTTCTTAATAGTGATTCAGTCATTGGATATTCCTTAAAATAATGTAACTTGCTTAACCGTATCTATCGCTTTTTCTACGATTACTTTTTTTGTAGTGACTTGTGAGGCAATTGCCGAATTTTGTACTGTATTGCTCTGTACACTTTTTTCTGCCTGATTAGGCTTGTCTACTTCGGGATTTTTAATTAAAGCAGTCGATTTAACTTCTGTCTTTGCAACGGTAGGTTCTACTTTTGCAACTTGTTTTTCCGCTACTTTTTTAGTCGATTTTGGTTTTATGCTACTGGCAGTATTTAGCGATTTCATCAAGCTATCAAGATTGTTTTTAGCTTCAATGCGCGACTCACTGATTTGTCCAAGCGCAAGGGGAAGATTAATTGATAATTCTTCAACTGTACCTGTTATTGTAAATGGCGTGATCAGCGCGTTTTTTACCTGTGCTGCTGTTTTGCCGCTTTCTGTTGTTAATTTTGATGTTGGGATTTCAAGTGTTTTGTCGTTCAGCAATGGGGATACAACTATACGATAATGACCCTCAATATTTTCATGTGGTAACATTTGAAATTTCACACTGTTAGATGAAGCAAGTAATAAAGCAATGGCGTTAAGCATGTTGTTCTTCCCTTTTGTTAAGTTGTCATAAGTTTAAAACTAATGCTTTGGGTGACAAGATCCTACAGGGAGGAATATAGGCAAACCGTTAGACTAATTGTTTAACTAACGGCTCTTAAGCTTTAAGGGTTTACTATGCTTGCAATCCCATTCTCTGTAAGTCCTTTTACTAAAAAAGGTGGTGGTACAAAACCGCTATTCGAGTCGGTTTCTGTCTTGGCTAACAAATGTGTTAAACGGATCAGTTCTTTCTTAGCGGCTGTCAACTCGTCCAATTGCGTAAATTGTTTAACACTATTTATGCTGTTTAAGTCAATTTGAGCATAACGTAATGTTTCTTCATAGGGTTTAATAAACATGCTCTCAAAGTTTTTAGCATAATTGTTTAATACCGTAATAATGCCGCTTGCACTGACATTTTGATAATTGCGTTCGAATGAATAGGTTAACTTACCCACCATAGCGATACTTATCTTTTCCTTGTATAACTCTATTGAAATTTCAAAGCCGTTATAGTAGAAAATGGGTAAATCGATTGGTGCACTTGCATAAAATTGTTGTTGAGCATCTTTAGCGCGATTAAAGATCAGATCAGAAATGTATATAGCCCCTTTGCTATGTTCTATGATTTCATTGCCGTGATGATCTGTTAATAAAAAGCTATCTTTAGGTTGTTTATTTTGCTGTAAGACAGCGTGATCCATTTTGCACCAACCTAATTGTTTGTGTGTATTATCAATCTGCTTTTTCGCTCTATTTTCTATGGCAATTGAGTTAACTTGGTTTTGTTGAAACTGATCGAATTTGATATTAAGCAAATGCACTTGACGTTTAACTTCAAAATGTTCTTTTATTATCGGATTGTCCGATGTTTGTGTTTTAAGCTGCTCAAATGTCATTACATCTGCTCCAATGTCCTTAATGGTGCGTGAGTTGTTATTCGATGCTTTTCTGAAACTATCAATAAACTTCGCTTTAGAACTTAGCATTTGGAATAAAAAAGAGTCTAAACTGCGCATGGTCGCGTAAAAACGAATATCCATACCTTTAAAATTGGTCGGGTCGCTTTGATAAATTTCATTTCCCACGCGTAAACCTCTGCCACAGCGTTGAGTGTTATCACTTGGGCGATAAACAGGATCTACAAGTTGAATACCCACGAGCTTTTTATTAACGTTTGCCCCTGTTCCTAGTGTGTTAGTTGAAGCAAGTACCACTCTTATTTCGCCTGTATTTAGGCCACTATAAAGCTCTAATTTGGCTTGAGGCGTTCTATAGTCTTGTGCGAAAGCTATCTCATGTTCATTTACGCCACGGCTGATCAATAACTCTTTAATGTCATTGTAAACATCGAACTGAGAGTTAACCGCGAGTCGTTGATCTAAGCCAATTTTATCTAAATCTACTTGAGCTTGAAAACTATCGCTATTATCAGCATCAACAATCTTTTCCAGTATTTCAATTTTTTGCTTCAATGCGGCTAAATGACGTTTTGGAACGGATAAATCACAGAATATAATTTGTGTTCCTAGATTTAACTCAAACTCTTTATATAGCTTTGCTACGCGATCTGCTACAGCAACGGCCTTACGGTTCGGGTTGGCAGGTAGATGTGGATTAAGCATACGTAAATCAAGGCTTGATGCTCTAGCTGCGTACATGATTGAAAGCATATTATCGTTTTTTACTGAGCTATTTTTTAAGTCTTGGGCGCGATAAACCAGCCAAGCCATAAATTCTTCTTGCAATTGATCGGGCTCAAGGTAAGTGGTTTGCGCTTGGTTACCTCTCATATGGGGTCTAGCTGGCGCTCCACATGGTAATGTAGGTAACAATTTTTCTAAATCTTCTTCTGTGACCACTTCCGCACATTGGTTATATAATGCAATCATTTCAGGGGTATTTGTAAACTGTCTTAGTCGTTGGGTTATTTTGAAGCCTCGGCCTGTAGGCGATATTTCAAAATCGTCTGTAGCCTCTGCAAAAAGCCCGATCCATTGATCAAGGTGAGCAAGGTTTTTTTGCTTTAATTCAGGTAGCATCAAGTAACGCTGCATTGCGTGTAACTCTATGATTGAATTAGACAAAGGTGTCCCTGTGGCGAGGATTATCCCTCTTGAATCATGTTTGTTTTTCTCAGTGAGATATCTTGTTTTTAGGTAAAAATCATACGATTTTTGGCTGCCTGATGCAGAGTTAAGTCCTGCACACTTTCTTAATAGGGCGCTATTGAAATGCAAATTTTTCATTTGATGACATTCATCAAGCATAATCGATGTAATACCTAGTGACTCTAGATTGAGCGCATCGTCCTTTTCATCATTGTTCGCCAATGTTTTAAGTTTGAACTTTAAATTTTCTTGTAATGTTTCTAACTTCTTAATACTAAATCGCTTACCTTTTAATTTTTCTTTAGCTGTAACAATTTCTTCAATATCTTCTTGGATAAACTGCTTTTCATAGGCTTTGGGAATGGGTAATTTTTTCAGTGTTGTTTCAGGCACTATTATAATATTTGCAGCCCCTGTTTTAAGTCTCAGTAATGTTTCTTCTCTTTTTTGTGCGTTAAGTTCGCTAGGAGATAAGCACAAAACTTTAGCTTGAGGAAACAACCTTAAGTATTCAGAGCCAAATTGTTGGACTAAATGATTAGGCATAGCAATAAGGATACGCTTAGATATGCCTAACCTTAGCCATTCCTCAGCAATACCACTGAGTACAAGAGACTTACCACCACCAACGGGAATATCAGCGAGTAAAAACCCCGAACAAATAGCTCGATAAATGGCGCGCAATTGGTGTTTGTAAGGGATAATATTTTTATTTAAGGTCGGTAAGGTTAAAAAGGGTGCATCATAGTTGGTGAGAACATCACGGTTAAATTTATCGTTATATAATGCACTTAATAACTCTGTTCTTTTGTGATCACTAAATATCCACTGTTTGAAACTGGTGTGAATGGCCTCTACATGACTTTGCACTAAAATGGTTTGCTCATGGTCTATGTAATAGCCACCATCACCATTAGGTAAACGCACGACTAAATCTTTACCCATGAATAATGACTCAAACACTTTGGTTGCAGGAAAATCTTTTGTGCCTAAATCATTTTTATTGATTTTATTTGGCACAAAACCATTAATTTTCAAGTACCACTGGCCTATGCCATAAGTGATCTCACTGTGAGCATTGCTCCCTAACATATGCTTAATAAAATCCTGAATTATATCGGTTGGTAACCATGCACTATGACACCGTATAGCGATATCTTGCGGTAATATATCAAGAGGGATAATACTTTCGAGAGCCGAAACATTTTTATGAAAAATAGCATTACTTTGAGCGGCTAGTTTTGCACTAGATAATTTAGTTTTAACATCACCAGATAAGTAAATATTTCTGGTTTGATAATGGTCGGCCGTACAAGGAACTAAGAAGATGTTATCGGCCAGTAAAAGAATGACCTCTTCTTCGCTAACATCTAGCAGTTGAGCAATACGGGGTAAATCAACCTTACCTTTCTCGTTTAATGAGATATGCAATGCATCTAAGGGGGTAGATGCGCTAGTCGGTGGTGTATATGGAGCTATAACACGATCGCTGAAAATTGGCGCTTTTTGTGCAAAGGCATTGGCTGCTTTTACTTTATTGTTTTTGTCTATTTTGGCATCTTTAAAGTTAACTTCTAGTGCCAGTAGGTTTGCATTGGATGGGTCGTATTTAAAAGCGCGCTGATTTGCACCTTGGCTGACAAAACCGTGTGCCTTAACAAATGCGTCATAGTCCGTGTTTAATTGTGAACGTAGCGGATCGAGTGAATGGTTAAGGTCATTCTTTTCAGCATCAAGCAAAGCCAGTAATGTATCTCGAATAGTAGCCATACCATTAATGCGTGATTTGATTTTATCTTTGGCATTATGATTTTTTATAAATGAAAAATCCCCACTTTTTGTTTTATTCATCGTATAAAGGTTATTGGCGTGATCGAATACATAAGCGCCCGAGTGTAAGTGTTCTAAAGGGGTGCGAATATCCTGTTTACTTACATTGTCATTCGTTAATATAGGTAATGTCTTTGTCTTGACAGCGTTAAAGCAATGGCTTGGAAAGCTTGAAAATAATGTTTCTATTTTTTGATGTAGATCGTCATTATCATAAACACAGTGAACGTTGTTACCTTGAAAATGTCCTGTGATCTGCATTTCACCAAGCATATTTTGTGGGTGTTGAGTGTAGTAGTCATTGATAGCATAAGATTCATCTGTTTTAGCGCATATCTGCTCGTTTGTATTGATCCATAACGGGGTTTGGTTGGCATTACTGTCTTTGGTGAACAACAAAATATCCACACTTGCATTTGCACCTGTAGTTTTATCGAAAACTGCTTTAGGTAATCGGATTGCATGTAATAGCGTTGCTTGCTTAGCGATAGTTTCTCTATTCTTTGTGTTTTTTGCATCTAAAAAGCTAGTAGAAACAATTGCGTAAAATAGCCCTCCCTCTTTTAAGCATTCGATAGAACGGTTTAAAAAGTAATTGTGCAAGGTAAGGCCACTAAGATGTTTACGATCTGTATCTAATATTTTTTTCTCACCAAATGGAGGATTTGAAACAATGATATCTTGAGAGTTATTTTCAATATCAACTGTTTCAAAACCTTGACCCTGATATAAAGTGGCGTGTGGGTATAGAGCGTAATTTATACGCGCACTAAGGGTATCAAGTTCAATCATTGATACATCACTGTCTAGGTAAGTTTTTTCATCAAAGGCACGCATTAATGAGCCCGTTCCGCAAGCAGGGTCTAGAATTTTTCCGTTAACAAAACCAGATTTTTTTATTGCCGCCTTTAAGCCTGAAACAATATATTCAGGGGTATAAAAGGCAGAAAGTGTAGCGAGGCGCAAACTTGCAAATTCATCAGAGCTTATTAAGTTTTTTAACTCAGCTCTTTTTTTAGCAAATTTCGTGTTTAGTTCATCGAATATTTGTGGCATTGAAGCAAACGAAGAAAACCCCGATAGCCTTTTTTGTTCTTCTACTAGGGCATAACGATTAGCCGCTTCAATATGATTAAGTGTTTGAATAGCTGTAATCGAATTACGGTAGCGTTTTGCACTTGATAACTCAGCATATAATGGCGCATTAAAGTAATCACTTGCAGGCGTTAATATTTTAACCTTTCTTTTTTTGCTTTGATTGTATTTGCTAATAAAAGACGATTTTTCATCTTCATCACCAAAAAACCACGCTGACTGACCAGTTTCTAATTCGTAGGTGCTAAGTGTCATAAGTAAAACCCTATCGTTCTTGATTGATAGTATTTTCACTTAGTCTGCTTGGGTGACAAATTATTGCAATTCGTTGGTATAGCTCACTTTTAAAAGGCTTTAATGTATTTTGAAATAAGTTTGAGCTTTGTATTTAAATGTTTAAGTTAATTTAATTTTTGCTTAGGCCAAACAATACAAGTGCGTCCTGATAATTGAATCGGACTTCATTATTGATTCAAAACTTACAAAATCGAGCGCTTTGCATTAAACTGTATAAATAAACAGTATGATTAGGTTGTAATGTATGAAAGTAGTGCCAATTTATATCGATGCAGGTATATCTTCGTTTGAAAGCCCAGCGACTGAATATAAAGATCTGGATTTATCATTAGATGAGTTATTGATCACACATCCCAATGCTACGTTCATCGGTAGGGCTAATGGTACTTCACTCGAAGGTATAGGTGTTTTTAGTGGTGACCTATTGATAGTTGATCGGGCAAAAGAAGTGAAGCATGGCAATCTAGTGGTTGTAAATTACAACGGGACATTTTGTTGCAAAATTCTCGACAGTAATAATAGGCAACTACTATCTGCATCACCTGAGCATAAACCGGTAAATATTCAAGACGATGATTCATTGCAATTTGAAGGTGTTGTTTCCTATTCTGTTAGAATTCATTCAACAGATAGTAGTTTTTTATGTTCGCATTAACGGATGTTTCAGGTGCATATTCAAGCATGGAAAAAGTGTTTGACCCAAGCATACGAAATAGGCCAGTTATTGTGCTTTCAAACAACGACGCTGCGGTTGTGGCCCTATGTCCAATTGCCAAGCGTTTAGGAATACAAAAATTTGAACCCTACTATAAAATCAAATGGATGGTCGAAAAGCATAATGTAGTTGTGCGCTCGAGTAATTATGCTCTCTACGCGAATATTTCTGAAAAAATGATGAATGTGATCAGTAGCTTTTGCGATAAAACGTATATTTACAGTATTGATGAGGCATTTTCGCACTTTAAAAATTATGATGGCGTCATAGATGATTGGTATAGTTTCGGCCATAAAATGCGCAGAAAAATCTGGATTCACACAAAAATGCCGGTAGGTATAGGTCTAGGACACACTTTAACATTAGCAAAAGCGGCCAGTTTTGGCTCACGAAAAGTGCCAGGGGCTGATGGTGTTGCTGTCATTGACAGTGAACTTGCCCGTAAGACACTTTTAGGCCAAATGTCCACGAATGATATTTGGGGGGTGGGGGGGAAAACAAGTAAGAAGCTATCAAAACTTGGAATTGATAGTGGGTGGGATTTAGCATGTCAAAATCCTAAAACCATGAGGCAAAACTTTGGTGTCACCATGGAACGTACAGTCAATGAATTAAATGGTATACCTTGTTTAAAATGGGAAGATGTGCCGGCGCCTAAAAAGCAAATTTACTCAACGCGCAGTTTTGGCCAGCGCGTATTTTGTTACCATGATTTACGCAAGGCATTGATGAGTCACGCTGCAACCGTTTGTCGAAAGGTGATTCAACAACAGTCATTAGTCAAGTCATTGTATGTATTTGCCGCCAACTCACCTTATGACGAACGCTATATAAAAAAAGGTTTGGTTTTTGACTTTCCTACTCCTACAGATAACATTATGCGTTTTTCTGCAGCAATAAGCCTGTTAGTCGATCACCTATTTGTCGAAAATGTTGGCTTTTATAGGTGTGGTGTTGGTGCAATAGAGCTCTGCAGTAAGAAGTATTTACAGGCTGACTTATTTGAAGTAAATGATAACCCGGCACTGATGAACTGTTATGCTGAAATTAATAATAAGTTTGGGAAAAGCACATTGCAATTGGCGAGCGAGCCTAGGGAAGAAAAATGGGCTATGCGTCGCGAGTTTATGTCTCCACAATATACAACAAAGTGGAGTGATATCCCTAAGATACAATGCTAAAGATCATTAATTTAAACCAATCCTATCGTTAGTGTTTGTTAGTGAAATTTTTATAGTTTCTTTGTTTATTGGATTGTTTTTTAATTTCTTTAATCATCTTAAACAAAACCTCTGAATGCTGCTTTTCAATGTGTTCGAACTTGCGTATAAAGCTAAGATTAAAGTGTTCCAATATTGCTAACGCAATAATTAGCAAACCTACTAGTATTCCATAAAGCATGCTCATTTAGTTCCCGTATAAGATAAAGTGATAGCCGTTATTTAGACACAATCAATTGAGTTACGTTAACTATCGCTTAATTCCTTTGGGTTAAATATGAATCTAAAAATTGCTTATTAATCTTTCATGGTCAAAAATATTGTTAGTGCCAGGCTAAGTGTATCTATTTAGAAAACAAGTGTGCGTTTATGGCGTGAATGTATCTTTTAAAGTTAAATACATTGATAAACATATGTTTTATAACTATTCTCCTTGTCGCGCCTTACTTGTCGAACACAGGTAGTCGAGTATCATCATGGAAATAAATTACTAATCAAATGGATCTGTATGAAAGACTTTCTCAGTTTAACAATCGCTAATGCATCAGAGCGCCGGAAATTTAAAAACAAATTTAAAAATCCTGTCACCTATGCCTGGACAATGAACCCGTTCCTCCAAACGCTTATTTGGGTGTCTGCCGTCGGTGCTGGAGCGTGGGCTTCGCTTGATGCTGAAAATATCATGTCTTTTAATAATCCATTTTTACATTTTTCATCTAACATTCATTGGGCCAGTGTCAATTTCTTTGCGTTTATATCAGTAATAACATTTTTGTTTAGTCTGTCTGCTTGGGTGAAAAGGGAGCAAGATAGCTATGTCATAGACTCCCTCCTGACAATGCCAAGCAATGACTTTTGGGTTTATTTTGGTGAACAATTCAATATTGCTAACGATTTAATTGAAACAGATATTATCAATTTAACTGTCGCTCTCAATAATCATAAATTTAATACATCCCCATCTAAGATGAAGGAATTAGATGCCGCGCTTATAAAGAGTATTGTTCGTTTTGAGGAAGATATTCGCCGTATATTAGACAGTACAATTAATCTAGTTAAGCTTTGGGATAGTAATAATATTGCGAATGAGAAAGTGATATACAGAGCTAATATTATGAAAATTCATCGTTTTAAAGATAAACTGGATGAGACTTACCTTGAGGAGCTTAAAAAAGTGTCAAGTCGCTTCACCGTGAAAGATGTAGAATCACATTACACGGGTTTTGTTTCATTACTTGATAATATATTTACGACTACAACACATTCTCCAGAACCGGAGCAAGATACCATAGATCCTATAGGCTTTGGCTTTACGGATCCCACTGATTTGCCTAGTGAGCCTTTTAAGACAAATATTCTTGGTGCCCCAGAAGCTGCCGCTACTGGTAATTATTCTTATGTTAAATACCCAGAAGAAATCATTAAATACTATGAAGAATCAGATAATGTTAATCAGGAAGTGTTGAAAAATCTGATGCACTATTATTCGAGCTCTGAGAAAGCAGATTCAATATTGTCGATACCTATTATTGATCCAGACACTGATTTACCAATCTATATTTTAAATATATATCGGAACCAAACGGGGTTATTATTCAGTGGACATAAAGCCCGTGATTACTCCAAAATTATCTTACCATTTACCAGCTTGATTAGAAGTGGTTTGGGCGCAATTAGCCAAGCAAAAATAACTAGAGATTGAATATTTCTCATATAATCGTTATAATAATATCTCTTATTAGGGGAGTAGTACACAATGACTCAGAATCAAAAAGCAATGGTAGACAGAGCCCAACTGCTTCAAGGTCACTTATCTGATGAGCAACGTCAGGCAAAAGCAGAAAATCTTCGCCGTAAAATGGATGAAAGTTCTCAACGAGTGAGAGCTGCATAACGTACCGTTTCAGGTGTTTTTGCAGGTGTCACTATGAAATATAATGAACAATTTATCTTTTGAGTAAAGAGTTCCTATTTTTTTAGATAACTCTTTACTAAAATTCTATTTATTACCCTTTTGTTTAGATTTTAGCTCGTTATTTTTACGTGTTTGTATATTGAACACCCTGAATAAAACCGCCGTTTCTGTATTTTTCCTTATTTGACCCTCTACAATATTCTTCTTAACTACAATTTTATTTGCCTCGGATATCATTTTGTAACCGAACAATATTTCTATGGGCAAGAGATTGGCCATTATGCTGTTTCCAGTTTGAGGGAAATTTCAACTGGTTCTTGCTAAATTACTTTAGTACCGCCAAGCAATACACTTAAATAATCAGTGTAAAAGACAACTTTCTTGAAAGTCTTATGATTGAGTTAATGAAATTTTAAATCAATATAAAGCTAATAGTTAGCAAAAGCACATCAGTACTATCCGGCAGTTATAATGTCAGTAAGTAGTAAAAATTAATCTAAATTTTCATGTAGGAATGTTTTATGAGCAATGTAATAACACAAGAACAAATAGATGAAGGCGTTAAACAAGCAAAGGAACAATGGACATTGATGCTTAATGAATCAGGTATGAGTGCAACTAATTTTATTGCTTCAAATTCCGAAGCTACAAACTTTTTGGGCGAATATGAAATGTTTAGAGCCAGTTTAGTGAGTCATGGATGGAAAGTGCCTGTTTTAGTTGAAGGGATAAATGTTACTTTAAGTGATAATAAAATTAGAGCAATTCCAGATATAGAGAGTTTATAGATTAGATATTAATGATGAATCCAATGAATTTAAAAGCATACGTATTAGCAATCAATTATGACTATCCTCGGTTGCTTGGTCAGTGTATTAAATTGGAGTTTTTTCAAATTTTGATCACCAGGGCTGGCAACTCAATTGATGTAGTTTAGCTTCATCCTCTTTTTACGCTATATTGTTTTACAAGCTACAAGGAAACTATATTAGATCGTTGAGAGACAAGTGTTCTTTAGCCTATTTGAAAATTGACAATGCCATACAGAGTATGGCGTTGTCATTGTTAATCAATATCTACACTACTAAAAGAGCATCAATCTAGGTGCTGAAAAGTTGTCAACTACCGCTTCAGCACTGGCAGCAAAAGGGTTGATTTTATCAAAGAAGTTTGGTGCTTGGTTATAGTTCTTAACCGTATCAGTCCCATAAACTTCCATCATAATATCGCTAGTTGTCGAAACCACATCAATCAGGCCAAGCTGTTGCGCTTCTCTAGCCAACCAGAAGTCGCCAGAAAAAATTAAAGCTTCATCTTTTGAAAGACGGTCGCCTCTACAATTGCGAATATGATTTTTAAACTCAGTATGCAATTGGTCTGCAACAGTTTGAAATTTAGCAAGAGCGGCGGCATCTGGTGCTTTGAATAAATCCATACGACGTTTGTTTTCACCAGCAGTTATGATGTGCTTAGAAATATCATATTTTCTGGCTAATTCACTTACATCATAACTTTCCATGATGACGCCTATGGAGCCAACATAAGTAGACGGTAACGCGTAAATTTTGTCAGTTGAACAAGCTATCCATAAACTACCGCTGGTAATGCTTTCTTCACCTATCACTGTTACAGGCTTATCATAATCTTTTTGAAGTTTAACAATCTCATCATGAATCAGGATGGATTGTGTTGGCGAGCCACCAGGAGAACTTATTTTAATCACAACACCTTTAGCCTTTTCGTCCTTAAAGGCGGCTTTTAGTGCTGGAATAAGTTTACTAGCACTTGCGTCAGCTCCTTGCTTGATCACACCATTTACTTGGATTTCTGCTACATAACCCCCTTCAGGGTTGAAGTTTTCTTTTTGGTGCGTAGTAAATACGGCATAGGCAATAATCAAAATAATGGGTAGTACCATTAAGAATAGGCGCATACGACGTTGTTTTTCTTCTTGTATAGCCATGCCCAATACTTTTTCAGCAATTCCTAAAACCGCCTTATTAGTATTAGCATTTTCATCAAGTGTCTTGACCATTCTTTCGACAAAGCTATTGGGAACCGAGGCCCCATGCTTGTCATCATTTTCATTATTATTTTCGTTATTTTCCATCTGTTTGCTCCGAAGTTTTAATTGTATACCCCCTTATATGTGAAAAAAGGTATTGGCTTGCGACATTATTTTGAAAATAGTCACATAAAGAGGAATAAACAAAAGCTGAGACATTCAATGAAAATAATTAAAAAGGTTTACAAAATAATCATAGCCACTGCACTCGTTGCTTCAATAAGTGTTGGATTGCAAGGTTGCTCAACAGATAGTGATAAACCATTTGAAGAGGGTATCCATTATCGTGAGTTGAGAGGACTAGACAAAACAGATGATGATCAAGTCGTTTTATTTTTCTCTGCTGCTTGCCCTCATTGCAAAAAATTTGACGAGTATCTCAAAGGTTGGGAGCAACAACGCAGTAGTGATATAACGTATGAGCGCATCCCAGTAACATTCGCAAAAAAAGAATGGGCTTTATTAAGTAAAATATATGCAGTGGGTCGGCAATTAGGTTCACAAGATAAAGTTGTCCATGCGTTATTTAAATCAATACAAGAGGACCGCATTTGGTGGACACAAGATTATGAAGTGATCCAATGGTTTGGTGATTTAGGGTTTGACTTACAAACGGTGGATAATTTATGGAAAGCTAATTCTACCGTAGAGCTAATGAAACGATATACAAGATCTGAAGGACGTTATGCAGTCAGTTCTATCCCGAGACTTATTATCAACGGTAAATATGAGTTAATAACCAAAGGTTTTGAAGATAAAAATGCTGCAGATCTTAAAGAGCCTTCTTTAGAAAGTAAGACAAATATCAGTAATGCCATCAACTATATTTTGACTTTATAAGGTATTGATATGAGTAACTTAGAGGGAAGTTTAATAGTAACACAAGAAAAAGGCATTCATTTTCGGTCAATGATTGAGTTTAATAAAATATGTCAAAGGCATTCCGTCAATGTCGTTGTTAAAAAGCAAAGTACTAAACTAGAAGCATCATCTTCAAATACAATGGGCATTTTATTGCTATGCATATCAAAAGGGGATGAAGTTGTATTTAAAATATCAGGTGAGCACAAGTCCTCTGTAGAAGCTGCTTTCAATGACTTTACTCTAGCGTTTGCAGCTTAGAAATCATGACCTCGACCATGATAAATCCAGCGATTCAAGAGCAAGAAATGTTGTCTAATAATCAATCTGAAGTCTATGTTAGACAGTTTATCTTAGCGTTGCCGGGCATAGCCTATATAATTTACGCATTTTTAAACGCCTACATGACTTTAATCGGTGCATTTTTAGCATGTGGATTTGTAGTAGTAGCCCATTTTCCTTTTACTTGGGGTCATTGGGAGAAAGTTAGATTATTCATTTTATGTGGTTTTTTCTATGCCTTTTTATATCACCTTTTACCGGGATTTAATCACCAGCTTTTGTATGCTGACTTAGGGATATCTGTAAATTCGGAAACAAACTTATGGTTGCATGTAGATTTAGTACTTATAGTCGCTACTTTTGGACTGACTTTCTTTGTTAAAGATCAACGTTATAAATCAATACCGGTTCACCATTGTGCAGTCCAATTTATTCAAATACTGACTCCTAAATACCGTTCGAAAATTATTCTTAATTGTTGGTTAATGGCGTTAACAGTATTTGTAGGATTGTTTTTTTATTTTAATTTAGGAACCTTTGAACTTAAGGTCCCGACAGAAATTTGGATTCATTGGTTTGTGGTGAGTTTGTTCATCACCACGTTATCCCAAGAATTTTTTATTCGAGGGGAATTGCAGTATTACTTTACCAGCCATTTCGGTCTGCTAGGCGTAATTATCGCGTCTGTTGTAGGAGGTTTATTCTACTTACCTATCTCACCTGTTTTAGCTTTCATCATGTGTGCCATCGGTCTTTGCACTGGGTATGCGTATTACAAAACCCAGCTTATTGTTTCCTCTATCTTGATCCATATATCAATTTTAATTACACACTTTTGCTTTTTAACTTATCCCTTTAATTTTGGTGGTTAAAAGGATCGCATTATTTAATTCAAACAACTTTTTATATAAGGTCGTATTTATGTTTACTAAAAAACTAGCGTTAGGCTTACTCACTAGTAGCTTACTGCTTTCATTAAACTCACTGGCAGATACAAGCAAAACAAAGCACGGAGAGAATATTTCAAGTACTTTGAAAAACAGTGATGTATCATTGTCTTTTCGTGGCCGGTATGAAAGTGTCGATCAAGATGGTATTAGATCAAGTGCAGATGCATTAACCGTTAAAAGCCGCTTAAGCATATCTACAGGACGCTTTCATTCTTTTTCCATGGGACTTGAAGTTGATGATGTATTTTCAATTCTAGATGATTATAACGATACCAAGAACGCTTTGTCTCAATATCCTATTGTTGCTGACCCCGAAGCAACAGATATTAATTTGGCCTATTTGAAGTACTCAACAAGTAATATACGCGTTGTTGTAGGTAGACAGCGAATCAAACACGATAATCAACGTTTTGTCGGCAATGTGGGATGGCGCCAAAATGAACAAACTTACGATGGATTAAGAGGGCAGTATAAGAAAAGTGCTTTTGAACTTGATTATAGTTTTATTAGTAATATTAATAATGTAGTTGGCGATAATATAAAGGGTGCTTTTCACTTGGCCAATTTGCGTTATTCTTTTAATAAAAATAATGGCATTTCATTATTTGGTTACATGCTAGATTTCGATGATGCGCCAACTAAATCTAGCAGTACCTTTGGTGTTGCTTATCAAGGAAGGTTTGGCGGCATAATCGTTAATGCAACTGGAGCGACTCAAGGCGAGCATGGAGATAATACCAATACTTATTCAGCAACTTACCTTAATGCAGAATTAGGTTACCAGTTTTCTGATGGGGCCTTCACTATTTTAGGAGGTTATGAATTACTTGGAAGTGAAGAAGGTGTTAGCTTTCAAACACCTTTAGCTACGAGTCACAGCTTTCAAGGATGGGCGGATAAATTTATTTCAACGCCAGGGGATGGGCTGCAAGATATATACTTAACGGTAAAAGGAAAGATATTCTCATTTGATGTTCAGGCAGCTTATCACGACTATGTAGCTGACATTGACGATACCGATTTAGGTAGTGAAACTAATGCATTAGCATCTTATCAAATTAACAAAAATTATAGCGTATTATTCAAGTATGCAAGTTACAGTGCTGGCTCATCTCGTTACACACTTACCGATACAGATAAGATATGGGTACAATTTAGCGCCAATTATTAGATTTGTTAAGTAGCGGTTGTTGCGATCGCTACTTTTTATGTGAGCCTTCGCATAATGAATGTGATAAATCTTTTGATTTTATAATTACTGTATATGTTTTGCGGAAACAAGCAACTCATTAACCTTAACTCAGTTTCAATCATCAGCTAAACAATAGATATTATTAATTTGATGAATAGGATTGTCGACCCTGTCTAACAAACGGATAATCCAAACAATACTAAAGACCGAGCTAGTAAACGTCCATCAGTGTTAAGCCCCTATATTCCTAACGTGAATTGCATTTGTCACCAATTTCTTCATAATCTTGTATAGGTATTTGACCAGTATTAGAATAAGTTTCAACACTGATTTCCTGTATATTATAAACATCAAACTTCTTTGCAAGACTATCTATTAGGGTAACAATTTCTGGCATTGTGTATACCTGATAACCGATACTAAAGTATAAGGTTAGATCTGGATTATTTATCAGTAACTTGTCAGGATCAGCTAACTCGGTTATTACTAGATGGTTAGTTTCTGCAGTGGAGCTAACAGACCAAACAGAGTCGATGTCTTTCATCTTAACATCTCTTGCAAAATTCAATTTGTTATCAGCAATATAATCTTCTTCATTCGTAATTGGTTGTGTAGAGATGATTAAATATTCGGGCTTGACCCTTATTTCGTATTTACCAAAATTACACAGACTTATTGTTAGTGTTAAATTTTTACCATCTCTTATAACTAAATCCCTAAATGGATGAATTTGTAATTTTGGCCTAACTGAATCAATTAAGTTAACAGCTCTTTCAGTCATGTCTGCATTCTTAATCAGCGTATCTAAGCGAACAAAGACAAAAAAACCCATAATGGTAACGACAAGTGCAGCAACAATATTAATAACTTTAGAAATAAATTCCAATTTTGAGATTGGTTTAGGCTTTTCTGCAGGACTGGTTACTGCTTTATTATCATTGTTAATTAGCTTATCCATTATATTGCCTTTATAAGATATCAATAATTCATAGCATAGGTAATAAACGCTATATTTCCAGCTGTTCGTCTTTAGTTATAATACTCATTACCAATGAATTAGTGACCTAATGCGACTACTCAATAGTGTTATCGAATAACGCTATGCCTTTGCACGTAGTATCTTCTAATTACATAACCGCGAGCGATAGAAATAATCGAAAAATACACACTCAAAAGTAAGTTATTATTGAATGATATGTGAATATCAAATAAGGGAAAAATTATTAGTTGTGAAGCCACAGCCACAATATATCCGATACATATATTCTGAAATTGCTCGAATAAACTTTGTATCTTAGTTTGAAGTAGGTTTTTCTTGGTTTCATTATTATTGTTTAAACGTCTTATTCCATAATTGCGAACAAGGCCAATTAACGTAAAATACAAAGCTATCAGCAGATCATCACTCACAGTAATGTTTATATTGAAATGAGGAAAAATAGCGAACTGTGAAACAACCATCACCACATAGCTTGTTAATGACTTATTCAAGCTTTCTATGACACTCTGATACCTATTTTGCACTCTCATTCTCTCAACACTATTTGTCCATTATTCATTGTCCTATAACGAGCCCTCCCGACAAGTTTTGTGTGGCGTTTATTACGTCCGTAATTACAAAATATAAAGCTTACCTTACTACATAAGTTTACATAGCTAGGATAGATTAACTATAGGGCTTTTATATGACACACTTTCGAGCAGATATTAATGGTTTAAGGGCAATAGCTGTGCTCCTTGTCATATTTAACCATGCAAGTATTAGCTTTTTTAAAGGGGGATTTATTGGGGTTGATGTTTTTTTTATTATTTCAGGCTTTTTAATTACCACAATGATCACTAAAGCGTTGAGTAATGGTGAGTTCTCATTTGCATCATTTTATGCATCAAGAGCTAGGCGCTTATTACCAGCGTTTCACTTAGTATGTTTGGCGTCTTTACTCATATCTTACTTTTTTTTATTGTCGACAGACTTTTCCAATACTATTGTTAAAATGATCTCTGGGCTATTTTTTGTTAAAAACTTTAGCTTAATGTTAGGCGTTAATAATTACTTTGATAGTGTTGTAACGGCAGAGTTTTTTGTGCATATCTGGTCGTTATCAGTAGAGGAACAATTTTATTTATTATGGCCACTATTGTTACTGCTTTCGTTTAAGTTAAAAATAAAGTATGTTCTTACGATTTTTGTCTGTGTCATATTATCGCTTATATATTCACAATCTTTGGTCGAACACGACGCGAAGAATGCCTATTACCTTGTCTTAAGCAGAGTTTTTCAATTTGGGATTGGTGCGCTTGTTGTTTTTATTCCCCCTTTAAAAAGCAAAAAAATTAATGCTTTTATATCCTATGGAGGCATGTTTATACTTTTAGGGTCCTTATGGGTCATTGATAAAGACACTTTATATCCAGGTCTCTACGCATTATTACCTTCGCTTGGCACCGCTCTTGTTATATATGCTGGCGTTGTCATGACTCCAACATTTAATAAGGTACTTGGAAACAGTGTTTTTAATTATACCGGTCTGATTTCATATTCATTATACTTGTGGCATTGGCCCGTATTTGTATTAATAAAATACCTTCATTACGAAATGACATTCTACGTTATTGCAATAGCCCTTATTGCAACCTATTCCTTGGCAACTTTATCTTACTATCTAATTGAACAACCACTAAGACATAGAAAAATAAGCAATCAGGCAGTGTTTTTTCAGTACTTTTTCATCCCAACAGGTGTTTTGTTATGTAGTATCCTCTTTGTTGATAAGGGGAGTTTACAGGGGGATATAGCTAAAGAGCATTATCAACTGTTAAATGACAAAGAGATTGGATGTTTCAGTCTACAGCCCACCACGGAGTTACCGGATTTAACTCGATGTACAACTGATCCAACTAAGCCTGCAGATACATTAATATGGGGCGATTCGCATGCCGCTTATATGGCCAATTTTATTAAAGAACTCAAGTTGGAAGGTAGCAGTAATATTGTCCATATAACTCATGCGGCATGTCCCCCTGTTATTGAACCATTTTTCGTCTATGACAAAGGGCAAAAAGCTAGGAAAGATAAATCGTGCGTCGTTCGTAACGAGCAAGTCATGAACTATATAAAGAAACAAAATTTTAAATACATTTACCTTGTGGCTCGCTGGCCTTTATATATTAATGGAAACGTAAAAGAGAACTGGCGTGATTTGAATATATTTATGCTAGAAGATTTGCAAGAGCAAGCGTTGAATATAGATAATAATAAAGCGGTATTTGCTAAGAAATTTACCCAAACGATAGAACAGCTATTGGCATTAAATATTACACCAATTATTGTACAAAATGCTCCTGGTAATTTTAAAGACCCTTCTCGTTGTCATCAGATAAACAACTTAGCTTTTGCGAATCAGCGAAATTGTGATCAAAAGGCAGACTACATCATAGATAAAAACAATGATGTTAATGCTTTGTTTACTGCGTTAGATAAGTCATATGACTTACTAAAATTTATACCGGTACAGTACCTTTTATGTGATAAAGACATTTGCTCTACAACTGTGGATAATAAACCCGTTTATTATGATGATGACCATGCTTCACAAGCTGGTGCTATGTACTTAGGCCAGAAGTATATGGCTGAGTTAACAAGTACCGTTTTAAAAGAGCATGCTACTGGATTTTATTTTGAGTAAATGTATATCGCTAGGGGTAACCGGATCCCTAGCGAATTCATTTAAGGTTGAGTAATAAAATTAATCGTTAATACTTATCAAGTTCATAAGGCAGTGTTTATTGAACGTTAGAATTCGTTCCTTGTTCCACTGTCATTTTCGCTTTATCGATGTAAGTTTGATAAGCAGGGATTGCTACGGCAGCTATGATACCAATGAATGCGACCACGATGAAGATTCCTAATATCCAAGCAGCAACAGTACTGGTTCCACCCTTATTCATTATAAAATTAGTTCTGGCTTCTGGTAATATATCTTTCGATTTACATATGATCTTTTGTGCCTTGTAATAAACTAGCTTATTCGCATAAAAACCGGGCAGAATAAATAATAATGCAATACCAATAATTATGATTGGTTCACTACCTGATAACATCAAAAAGGTACTAACTACGTAAGATAAAATATAATAAACAATAGCTGGTAACCAAAGTTTTCTATATAGCATCCAAACGAAAGTAAATATAGCAGCGCCCGTGTTCCAATTAGCCCCTTTTCCTTGCTCAATATTATGAAAGACCTTTGCGTAATAGTTGTTCCATTTATCGCCTATATACAGATGATGATCTTTAATTCTAACAGACTCAATATTTGCATCGTCATTATTCACTTCATCAATAGACAATCCACAATTTATGCATATTTTCGATTTGTTTATAAATTCATTTCCACACGCAGAACAGAACATTTTTATCCTTAAATTAACTATTATTTGGTTATGGGTTAGCCAGTTTTTAATGACCAAAATTTGATTATCACGACGAAATTTTTAAGTTTAATTTAGCAATGAGTTTGGCTTGTTCCTGAATGATTGTCGTTTGTTCTAAGTCTTTTGTTTTAAGCTTATCATTTTCGTTTTGAACAGAGTTATAAGCATCAATAAGTGCATCGTCATTTTCATCAATACTTTCTTTAGAGATTGCATCATCATTTTGAAGTTGTTCCATTGTCGATAGGGATTTATTAAGTGTGACAATAGATTGTTGGTTAATCTTATTTTGTTTAATAAGGGATTTGTTATTAGTAGCTAAATCTGTGCATTCACTTTGTTGTTTCTCTACGGTTGCTCTTAATTTTGATATTTGATCTTCATCTGCAATTTTATTTAACCTATTATCATCAATTTGTGCGTTTTGAGAGTCAATTTGTATTCTAAGTTGTCCAATATCCTGTTCTTGTTTTACTGTTTTCTCTTTTAATACCGGTAGCTCTAGTAAGCTTTTTTCGAGTAATGGGATCCTCGCTAAGTTTTGCTCCATAGATTCTCTGATTTTTACTTCAGATGATAATTTTTCCGATATAAGTTCTAGCTTATTTGCCTGCGCATTATTAGACGTTTGAAGAGAGTCAATCGTAGCCATAGACTTTTCAAGTGTTTGTTTGTTCTGTTGAGATTCCTCTTTGCAAAGCTCCAATTTCACTTCCAGTCGCGCACGGGACTGAAGCGTCACTTTAAGTTCATCATTTAAATTTTTGTTAGTCCCCACGTAGTTTTGAAGCTGTTCATCTAATTTGCGTGTTTGGGTCTCGAAAAGTTCATTTTGCGATTGTATTTTGTGAGTATATTGACTTTCTATGGCAACAATTTTGGATGTTAACGCTTGGATCGTTTCTTGGGCCTGAGTTAATTTATTATTGAGTTCAGTATTTTCTAATTCAGTACGTTGAATCTCCTTGACCGCAACGTCTGTCTCCTTTTTAGATTCTATAAGTGACTTATTCAAAAGTGCCTGTTGCTCAGAAACAAACAAAGCTACTTCTTTATTTAACTGCCTTTTTAGTGCACTAGACATATCAAACTGTCGATTACGAAAATCATAAGCTTCTTTATTGATCTCTTTCCATTCATTGATGAACGTATTGATTGAAGAAAAGCTTCTAATATGTGGTAAGCATTCTTGAATTGATCTTATGGTAAAAGGTTGTTCATTTTTAAAGAGAACATCTAAGTGATTATGCACCTGCTCACGTCGAGTTAATGTTGAATCTTTGTCATTATTTTTTGACATGGGTACCCTAAGACATTTGCTTCAGAAGACGAAATAATAAGGAGTTAAAATGTTTAAGTCAAACAGAAATAATCATAGGAACAGTTTGTTCCTATGTCCTAAATATTTTCATAGTTTTTTTCAACAACGTTATCAAGCCTAGCGAAGTGTAGTTCCTATGTTTTAATTAGGATTAATTTCCATGAGTTAGATAAGTTACTGTTTAGTTCAAACAATGTAATGACGTAATCTCGTGTGGTGCTAAATTGTATGTTTGAGTTCCATTACTACTTTGAATAACAATGTTGAAGTGGTCGTGTTCTAAAGGAGAATACGAAATAAGCATCCCGGTTATATTTTCTCCTGCAGATTTAATTTTTAATGAAATAGGGCTTTTACCCAAAGATGATAAAAAATTTAGGTTGTTATATCGACCGATTGCCTTTTTAAGGGTGTTGCAAATTGCACTTGTAGAGTCGGACAACTCGAAGTCACTAATAGACAAAGCCCCTTTACTTATTTCGTAGTACTCATCCAATAATTTTTGCATTTGGGTTATCACGCCCATTTTGGTGTGCTTTGTGATCAATGCTGGATTGTGATGGGCTTCAACTGATAGTTTTTTAAGTCTTAAAATAGTGTCGTGCATAATTGTCCCCTGATTTATTAATTAAGGGAATTGTAATTAAGGTAAGAAGGTTGACAATGCTTTTATGGACAATTAAATCAGTTTATAAGAAAAGTTCACATAACCACTTAATATATTTATTTTATGAGTGCTTATGTGAGTAATAAAGAAAAGTTAATAGCGGAACTTCAGGCCGGTGTATTTAGGCGTATTGAGTTTCTAAAAGCCAGTAAATACTTTATTAGTCAAAACGGACGCGTTTTGAGTTTAAATTCGGGTGAGCCTAAAGAGTTGGACTTAAGGTTAAACGCAGCGCGAATAGCCATTATTATATTGTACACTCCGAAACTAAGAAGTTTCAACGTAGCATCCTTAATTTTAAAAGTATTCAATGGAGAACCAAAAGATAACTCGTTGGTACCGGAATATATTGATGGTGACCCGGAGAATCTAAATTTAAGTAACTTGCGCTGGGGAGAAAGTGATAACACCATAACGAATGAAACGGCTAAGTCGATTGCGTTAGCGTCACAGCTTATTAATTCTCGAAATGATGTTTTTGCAAGTGAATCACATGTAGTAAACATGGCCCTTAGAAATGAAATTCTAAATGCTTTACTCCAAATGCTAAGGGTGGCAATAAATAATACGCTAGAGAAGAATGACATACATTCTCTGACACTGTTTACTAACGAAATTTCTCGGATAATAAATAGTAATATTATTGTCAATGACCGTTTTCATAAGGCCGTGCCTGATAATTTATTAGATACTGAATTATCAAAAATAGTAATGGAATTAAAAAATAATGTTGAAACTAATATTAGTTTGTATCGCGGTGGCTGTAAGTAATGTTGCTCTTTCAAATGATACTTCCGTTGAAGTTTTAAGCAGGGCATCTTTGAGGGCAGAAATTGCAGTACACCTATCAAATGAAGAGCGAGAATTAGCTTATGAAAAATATAAAAAGCTTGCCTTTACAGGTGACGTAGATTCTCTTGTTGCCATTGCTGACCTTTCTAATGACAAAACGTTTGTGCATTACAGCGAGCAAACTGCTTTTTATTACTATATCGATGCTGTAAAAAAAGATGCAATTCACGCTTATTCCCCATTAATTTCAATTCTCATAGATCGTGATAGCCAGTTTTATGATTTAGCAAAAGCAGGTTTGTTCGCGAGTAACTATTTAGCTAAATCAGGGCAAGGTGCTGAATCATTGTTAAGTTACATACTTTGGTTAAGTAAATCTGATAAGCATGAACAAATAAATGCATTAGCGGTAAAAGGATTTGAAAAAAAACAAAGGTATTCGGTACTCGTTCTCGGTCATATATACGAAAAGGGTATTGGGGTGTCCGTAGATTATCGAAAGTCATTGAACTATTTTCTAAAAGCTAAAATCCTTGGTTTTGATGTTGAAAATGATTTAGTTCGAGTTGAAATAAAGCAATATTCACCACAAGTTGGGGGGGTTGTTCTGCATGGCGCTAAAAGACTAAATGTCAATGAAATAATTGAAAAGCAAGAAGGGATTCTCCAAAGTATAGAGGAGGAAACAATAGATATATTCACCTTTCCCGTTAACAATAATAGCTTAATTTCAGCCACGCTAATGTATTCAATTAACCAGGAGTTAGGTGGTTTAAAGTATGTATTTAATGATGATAAAGGTAGATATGAATCTCTCAAAACATCTTTTATTGGACAATATGGGCCGTTCAATGGCGAAACCACATCGTTCGTATGGAATAAGCCATTTATTCAGATTTCTTTGCTCAAAAAAACACACTGTATAAAGTATTGCAATAGCGAGGAACAGGAGTCTAAATCGTTCGTTGAGGTGGCTTATTTATTCAAAAATGTAATTTTAGCTAAATCAATAAAGGAGCAAGAAAGTGCTACGTCTTTTAAGTTTTAGTTTATGTATTTTGTTTCCAGCTTTAGTGGGGGCACAGGAAGAGAATTTAGCCGTGCTAGGAAAAGTACATTTTCAAGAAGAGCGAGTAGGTACGGATATAGAGCAGAGATTTATTGTAAAAATAATGGAACAATATTTAGGGGATAAATACATTTATCCCCTCATTGATATGCGCTTATTTAGAGATATAAATCATCAATTAGCCATTTTTGGCCCTGAAGATAAAGCGTTGTTTATCACAACTAAGCAAAAAGATAATACCTACAAGATTAAAGAATATATAAAGTACCCTGTAAATTACCAATTCCCAGTTGAGTTGGATAAAGCATATAAATTTATTTTTACAGAAAAATTACAAAATACAATACAAGAGCAACTTAATAAGCACAAATCATTTAACGATGGTTCTTTTGAGTTTATGCATCATGAAACGGCTAATGGGCATCAACTGTCGTTTTATAATATCACCATCCCGGTATATCACTTTAGTGCGATCCGTTCATATTTAGTAAAGGAACTTGAAGAGTTTAGCGAATATTACAAATTTGAAAAAAAACAACAATATAAAGTCACCATAAAAAATGACAGAGCCTTAGTTAACTTGCAAAAGTTTAGGTCACGCATCGAGCAATTTCCGGCCCTTTAGGTGAACACTATATGCTAAATATAAAAAATTTACGTTTTAGTTATCCTAACAGTGCTTTTACGTTAACAATAAATGACCTTACCTTTAAGCCAGGGGAGATATCAGCACTTATTGGCGGCAACGGATGTGGAAAAACTACCTTATTTAGGTTGCTGTCTGGTGTGTATCAGCCAGAGGTACCCTGTTTTAGTTTCAATGGCGTACCAAAAACAGCGCACAGTAAATTAGACTGTAACATAGTCATGCACAATTCTTATGGTGGAATAAGTCCTAGGCTAACGGTGTTACAAAATGCACAATTCGTTGCACGTTTATACGGTTGCAACTCCTCTAAGCAACACATAACACAACTAGCAAAATCAATAGATATCAGTGAGTACCTAGAAGCTAAATCTGATCAGTTATCTGCAGGACAATCGCAAAAAGCTATGCTACTAAGAACGTTAGCGTCAAGTCCGGATATTGTTTTGCTTGATGAACCTACAACCGCCCTTGATGTCATCGGTATCGAAACAACCTTATTATGGATTAATGCGTTAAGCAAAGCAGGCAAAACAGTCATTGTATCAACACATCACCTCTACGAATTAGGAATGATGCAACCTCACGTTATTGGTCTGCGCGATGGCAAAATAGTCTGTGATATAACCAATAAAGAAGATATAAGCTCACCAAAAAAAGCGAGAGAACTCATCCACTCTATTATTGGCACTTCTCATGAATATTAAACATATACATGCTGTCACTTTAGCTGGCTTTCAGTATTGGTTAAGCGATAAAAAAACTATTTTGATGAGATTGTTCTTGTGGCCTAACCTCGTACCATTGGCCTTTATGTTGTTTGTAAGCATTGGCCTTGGGGTTATGATGTTAAGAAGCGTTCCAGGAGGTGATGTTTCGACAAGTGGTGGTGTTAGTTTTACGGTTTATGGAGAGCAAACATACGCCCCTTTAATTGGTGCTGTGCTATCAGACAAAAAGACTAATTTCTCATATATAAAGCTTGTCGATATTAGCGAAGGCAGCGTTCGTACTTCTATTAAAGAGAAAGTAGTCACTTTTGCACTCAATGTAGGGACGTACGACAATGGTAATGCTGAAATTAGCATTGTTTATGATAGAGAACGTGACTATATACATAAAAAATGGATTGAAGAAATTAAGGATAGAGGTCCAGATATAGCGTTAGCAATTCGAAAAGCACGCTTTGATATTCTCAGGTTATCGATTGATAACTCGCAAATTGCTTATGCACTAGCCCCTATTAATATTGATGTAGTAGCTTTTGGAAAATCAAATGGGTCTATGGCTGCTGCAGTGATGGTTTTCTTTTTATGGGGAATATTATTTGTTGCCCCTCTTGATGCGGCAGCTTCTATCGCTTCTAGCCAAATGCTAAGCGATACTTCTGAAGACTTTATATCAATATGGAAAGCAGCAGGGGTAAAACCAGGGGATATAATATTGGGCCGATTTATATCTTCCCTTGGCGTTTTTGTTTTAGCCTTAGTCGCTTTCTTTCTATATGTTTTCTTATGGACATCCTTGTATATATACATAGCAGACCTATTAGTTGGCGCAATGAATCAAAAGCAATTAAGCAATGAAGATTTGTATATGCTCACAACAGGTTTTAAAGAATTAATCGAAGGCATCAATATAGGTCAGGTATTTTCGCTATTTATAATGCTGATCTCAACAGGTGCGTTAGTTAAGATGCTCCGTTTACGCTTGAGTATTCATATTTCAGATTTAGAGCAAGTTCGGACTAAGCTAAAACCCATCGAAATGCTATTGTATAATCTCCCAATCGTTGGCTTTGTAGCAGGAACACTTTCAGCGGGTTTTGCTACTTTCAGTATTCCGTTGATTAATTTGTTGGTCATGATGCAATATTTTTTCAAAGGGGGAGTTTCATGCTCTATTTTACTCACTGGCGTATCCGTTAACGCATTTTTTACAATATTAGTTTACTTAAATGCGCGTAAACATATAGGAAGTCAGGCACGCCTTATTTCAAGCAAAGACTGATTGACGTTTGTTCAACATAAACAATCGTATTTGTAGCAACATCATTTATGCGAAATATTCTCATATATAGTTGAGTTTATATTTTTTAACGTAGGGAGAATATTATGCATAAACTTTCAGCAAAAAATGTTACACGAGCATTAGCATTAAACAGTATGGTCAGCGCATTATTTTTAATGGTTATCGGTTATTTCTTTTTTGATGGTCTATCTTTGATGGCTCAACAAGGGGAGCTAATATCCGGTAACATTTTGGCTTTTGCGCCGAATACTATTATTGGTGGTGTTTCAGCATTGGCGGTATCAGTGGGGGCTTATTTTGTTTGGTTGGAATATGGTATTTCGCTAATGTCGTCTTCATTAAAAAAGAATGCTTGGTTTCAAAAACCTTTATTTATATTTCGTATAAATGCTTAGTGAATTTCAATGTAACTTTTACGCAAAAATCCTTGTTGCAAGAGGTTTTTGCGTAGAAGTGTTCGAGCATCATATATTAGTCAACAATGTAGAGTACTCTGATGTTGAGCTCATTGAACAATTAGTTGATACCCATCCAAGACTTGATATTTTTATGTATTAAACCTCTGATGTTTTTCTGCAGCAGCGAACTTTTCAGATTTTACATTGTTGTTTATATCATCGATAATTTTCTGAAAAGATATATCATCATCACTATTTTTTTTCACAGTAAAGTTATTAAAAATACAATGCCTTCTTTGGCTTATATAAAACGAGCCTTGCCTCATGGCCAGGATATGTTTTGTAATGAGTTGAATATTTATTGTTGGGAATACTCTGAACTTTGGCATGATAATCTAACTTAAAAAGTATTTATTTAGGTTAAGCAAATATTTATTTGAGTTAATCATTTAATTGTTTAAGTTTAATAAATGAATGCACTAATCTTTTGAACCCGTCAAAAAATTCTTCATTTTTTCTGATAACACCTCCACGGCTACCTCTTTCTTTACTTGTACTCCTGTTATAGTGACTGGAAAGCTCATTTCAATAGGCGGCTTTTCCACTTGTACGGGAGGTTCAAGTTTTGAAAATATGCTTGCTAATTTAGACCTAAACGAAGTGAATAAACTCATGAGTAATACCTTAGTGAGGTTGTTGTGATAATGAAGAAACACTCTGTCGGTGATTTTCATAAATATCAAGTAAGAGTGTCTGTTCGAGTAGATCTAAGTCATCTAAAACGGAAATAAAGTAGTTTTCTTTTTCCATGGACCATAAATTATAATCTAATTCAAGGTAATCTTCTGTCGCTTCAATATAGCTACGATAAGTGTGTATTAACCTTTCTAAAACATTGCCATCGGGTCTATCTTTGTAAACCTGCGCAAAAGCAAGAATGTTCTCACGGTGTATAGCTATGTATTTTGCTTTTCGCATCATCAAACCAATTTTAATATCCATCTTTTATTATGCTAATTAATATTTGTTTTGAGCAGACAAAAGCATACTAATGTCCAAAATATTTGTCGCCCATTACTAAAGTGCTAGTTTGGTTTGAAATTTATAACCAATCCTGAGGATATTATTGTGGCAAGTATTATTGAGGTCTATCTGCTTGTACCTATCAAAACTAGTTTTAGCTATATACATAGTACTGCCATTGAACCAGGTTCAAGGGTTATCATACCGTTTGGAAGAAATAACCAGCATCGGTTAGCTATTGTGGTTAGCTCAAAAGAGATGAAATCAAGTTCAACATTTAAGCGTGTAGTTAAGGTTATTGATGAAAAACCATTGTTCAATAGTACAACAATGCGCCTTTTGCAGTTTGCTTCCAATTATTACTTTTCAGAACAAGGTAAAGTGTTTGCGTCTGCATTACCTAAAAAAATTAGAGAAGTTGGTCCGGCAACCCCTATCTGTAATGTGCTCTATAAGAGCACGATCACTGATGTAAATTCGACGCAATACTTATCATTAAAAAGAGCTAAAAAACAGCAGAAACTGATTGATATTTTATTACAAAACGTTGAACTGGATAAACCTAGTCTTATCAAAGAGGGCATTAGTAATGCAATATTAAAATCGCTACTAGACAAGCAATTTGTCAAGGAAATTAGAAAACCTCATGCAATACTTTCGAAATGTTGGGGGAGTAATGACCATTTATTTCATGAGTTAACTACCGAACAACAAAATGCATTCAACAATATTGTAATAGCAGAAAACAAGCCAGTTTTATTACATGGTGTGACCGGTAGCGGTAAAACTGAAATATATGTCAATTTAATCCGTAATCATGTAAATGCCAGGAAACAAGTGTTGCTTTTAGTCCCAGAAATAGGACTTACCCCACAATTAACGAAATACATGCAGTCACGATTCACTTGCCCAGTAGTTACGCTTAATTCAGGTATGTCAGATGGTAATCGAGAGCTAAATTGGCGCATGGCCCATAACGGTCAAGCAGGCATCGTCATTGGTACTCGAAGTGCTGTTTATGCATCGTTTAAAGACCTAGGACTGATTATAGTTGATGAAGAACACGATCAGTCCTACAAGCAAGATAAAAGGTTTTCATACAACGGTAAAGATATGGCACTTATGCGCGCTAACTTTGAAGGTATCCCATGTATTCTTGGAAGTGCTACACCTTCATTAGAATCATGGAAAATGGCGCAGGAAGGGAGATATGAATTAATCTCAATTTTAACGCGTGCTGTTAAAAATTCTGTAGTCCCAGAAATTAAATTATTGGACACAAAAGATCGTCCTATTCACAGACACATTAGTAGCGCAAGTCTTAATAAAATTGAAAGTCATGTTAAAAATGGTGGACAGGTTTTGGTCTACTTGGGACGCAGAGGGTATGCACCGGTTGTAAATTGTAATAGTTGCGGTTGGGTAAAAAAGTGTAAGCCATGCGATAAACCGCTCGTTCTTCATAAAATAACTCAACGATTACACTGTCACATATGTTCTGCTACTGCTCAATATCCTACGGAATGCCCTGTTTGTTTTTCAAAAGAATTAATGACAGGTGGATTAGGCACAGAACAAGTCGAAGAAACTCTTGTTAACTTATTCCCGCACTTTAATATTGCACGTATTGATAGTGACTCTATGAGTAGGAAAGGGTCGCTTGAGAAGGTTATGAAAGAAGCTGACAACAGTGAACTTGATATTTTAATTGGAACAAAAATTATTACCAAAGGACATGATTTTCAGCACATAACTTTAGTTATAATTTTACAAGCTGATCATGCCCTCTATTCGGAAGATTTCAGAGCAAAAGAGCATCTAGCACAGTTAGTGCATCAAGTAGCAGGTCGTTCTGGTAGAACAGGTAAACAAGGTGAAGTATTTATACAAACTAATATGATTGACGATATTTTCTTACAATCGCTAACAACTGACAGTTACGCAAAAATTGCTAGTAATTTGCTATTAGAGAGAACACAAAAGCCCCCTTACAAACCTTTAGCGTTGATACACACAACCGACTTTAAACATCAAAAATGTAGTACTTCATTAGAAAGTATTCGGGAATCAATTAAGCGGACTACACAAGCCAACGTAACATTTGGTCCAATAACATCTGCAATGATAGCAAAAAAATCTGGTCTGTTTGATATGCAATTGCCCATCTATGGATTTAACAAACGCGAATTGCATGAAGCACTAGCGCAAAGTGCTGGAATTATCCAAGCGGTTAATAAAATCACTCCTGTTCATATAGATATTGATCCTCAAAGTGTGGCTTAATTTTGTAAGTAGAGTTTTAAACAATAGTAATTCAATGAAAGGTAATGTAACGATGACCAAGATTAATTTGATAATTCTTGTACTAACATTGTCCGCCTGTGGTGCAAAAAGCGGCGACCAATCTTCTGCAGAGCATATCGATTTGGAGTCCATAGCTAGTCGAATGGAAACAGGTATGGGGGATCAATGCAGCGAACATTTTGTGTTTGGTTTGCCAGCATATCGAGATAAAGTATTAACGACCATTTGTCATCAAGGCTATTTAATAGCTTTTGATGAACAATCCAAAATACCACGTTATACAAGCCATGAAATTACAATAAATAATACCCTAATCTATGTTGATCGACTTGCAAGTTATGTATTCAATAAAGACCCTTCAATCAATGAATTCTCCCAAGCAAATAGTAAAGACTATTATGGGTCTGGATATGATAGAGGGCATATGCAAGCATGGGGAGATAGTTCTTTGTTAGAGGAGGCCTTAGAGTCGAATTACTACACCAATATAGTTCCGCAACTTCCTGCTTTAAATCGAGGGGTATGGCTTAACCTTGAAAAAGCGATCAGAAGTTATGTATTGAAAACTTCAAACGATATATTTGTTATCACAGGAGCCATAGAAGGTAATACTTATATTGGGAATAATGTTGAGGTACCGAATGGCTTTTTTAAGGTTTTGTATGATCCACATAACGAAAAAATGACTGCATATGTTGTTTTTCAACATGATGTACTTACTAAGCCATTGAATGAATATTCATTGTCAGTTGATGAACTAGAGTTACTTATAGGTATTGATCTATATCCAAAAATGGAGCAGTTTAAACAGGAAACACTTGAATCATCTATACTTTGGAAACTCTGATACAAATATTGAAAAACGTTTTGTAAAAAAAATCCACAGATAAAAAAATGCGACAAAATAGAAATAATTCATGATTACATCAGTTTAATAACTAACAGTTTATTACTCTAAATTAAGCTATGTTATTATGATCATAAGAATGTCGCATATACTATTATTGCTAAAGAGATATTTTCAAAATAGAGCCGGTGAGGTTACATTGGAACATGTGATGACATGCTGGTACGTCGCGTTTTCCTGTCTGTTTATACGATTTCCTTAAAACCTTCTTCGCATCTTTAGACGTATTTAATCGGTATTTTGCGGCTGACATTGATATACCCGCTGAATTCATGACATCCTCTATTGTTACATAAATTCCATTATCTAAAAGATATGATTTTCTAGGATTTTGTGAATCTATTGCTATTCGTATCAATTGAAGTTGTGCATTCTCTGCAGAAATTTTCATGCGTGTAGCATATTCCTGAACTGTAAGTTTTGTACCATCGATTAGGGTGAATAATTTAGCTTTGAGGGTTTGTTTGGCAAAAACCTTTTCAACAAGAGTCGAATTTGCTAAACGTTGTCTTATTGTGTCTTCTTTTAGTCCAGACATGAGTGCTAGACAATGAACGGTACCTTGTAATCCGTTACTCAATGTCCAAACTTTTGCTTTTTCAGCCTTCAATTGACTAGTTGTTGTAAACACATGCTCAACATTGACATATTTGTTCAAACGGTTCCTTGCAGCCCTTGTTGTTATTTCAAGTATGCCAGCCAATTCAGATGCTTTAATTTGACGCCCATTAGATAAAATGTAAATTTTTTCGGGTTTCATGTTAAATACCTAAGGATGCAATAATAATTCGAAATAAACTTTAATAGTTAGAAAAACTTTCTTTTTCAGCTGATTGGGATACAAAACGCTGCCTTAAAACAAAAAGCAAAGCTTCAGTTTCGTTAATCATGGAGACAACATCATGAGATTTTGTCGTAACAATTTGTTCTTTTAACCAATCTGTTGTTAAGGGATTGGTTGATATTTTTTGTTCTAAAGCGCTCATAAGTCTTTCTCAATGCATCAGTATTTGTGTTACCTATGCTGTAAATAATAGGTTAATACCTAAAGCCAATGCAAATAAAATATATAAATATTTATAAAAACCATAGTCATGTCTGACTATTTAATAAAATATTCATGAATATTCAGCTAGTTGTGTTTTTTTTCCAGTTTTTAACTGAGTGTGGTTTATAAGTTTTAAGGAGGTGTTGTTAATGATAAGATAATTGTAATTCAGATATAGGTTTATAAAAATGATCAACTTTATCAAGGTTATTACTCTACTAATAATAACAACAATTTTTTTATATCCAACTTTAGCAAACGGGTTTGAGCAAAGTCCCACTCACAAAATATATATAGAAAGTGGTGAAGACAATAAGATAATTTACTTCGATCAGGTTTATAAGGATGCCTTTGCTTGGATCAGGGATAAGAGTTATCCATTAATTGATGATAAAAGAATTTTAAAATTTATAGAAAATGAACAAGCCAATACATCTTCTTTCTTTACTAAGCATAAGCGGTTGCTTAATGATGTATTTGAAGAAATTAAAGAACGTAGGGAAAAGATTAAAGAATCAATTTATTCTGATAGTAATTTTTTATACACATCAACATATCTCGCAGAGAACACATATAAAACCCATTTCTATACTGATTTAATAACGGGAGTGAAGAATGTTCTAATTGATGAACAAAAACGGTCTAAAAACTTCCTTTCATATAAATTGTTAAGTTATAAAATTTCTCCAGATAAACGCACTCTTGCTTGGATAGAAGACACCACAGGAAATAGTTTAGGGACTTTATACACACGTGATTTGACGTCAGGACATGAATCTAAAAAGACTATCCATGACCTTGATGATTCATTTGAATGGGCAAAAGACTCAGCGTCCTTGTATTATGTCAATACAGATAATACAGGTAGAAGACATCAGATAAAAAAATATGTTCTAGGAACTAGCGAGCCAGATACGATTATCTATGAGGATAGTGATATCAATTTCTGGGTTGGACTAAATAAGTCTATTGATGGAAAAAAGATATTTATAAAATCTTATTCCTGGACAAGCGTAGAAACATACCTGTTATCAAAGTGCAATAAAGTAACCTTGCTTATTGGTCGCAAAGAAAATATAGAACATAACATTAACTTTATAGAAGGTTATTTTTATATCTATTCAAACCATATAGACAATGAATTTGCATTATATAGGACTAAAGTTCTACCCTCGAATCAGGTCAATTGGGAGTTAGTTGTCAAGAATGCTGACGGAGGTTCTTTCTCTGATATTATTTACTTTAAAGATCATTTCGTATTCGCCAAACGTAAAGCTGGTATAGATCAGCTTCTAGTAGTTAACAGGAAGACTCTAGAGAAACACTATGTTGATTTTGGTGAAAGCATTATTGGTTTATCTTTGTATAGGGTCAATCAAAATAATCAAAGTTCAATTGTTAGAGTAGCACTTCAATCTAGTATAACTCCAAAAACTATCTATGATTACGATTTAAATGAACGAAAGTTGAAAGTCGTTTCAGCTATCGATATTAAAGGTTATGATAAATCAAAGTATGTCACTAAACAGATATATATCCCTTCATTCGATGGTGTTGAAATCCCTGTAACTATTACTTATAACAAAGACTTCGGTTTTAATAGTAACAATCCTTTGTATTTGTACGTCTACGGAGGCTATGGGGACGGTATCCCTCCCGAATTTCCTGTTATTGCTTTAAGTGCAATAGATAGGGGATTTACATATGCAATTGTCCACGTTCGAGGCGGGGATGAGCTAGGCCAACAATGGCATGAACAAGGTCGATTATTTAATCGTAAAAATACGTTCAAAGACTTTATTTCTGCAGCTCAATACTTCGTTGATAATAAATTAGTAAATAGAGGTAATTTGTTTGCATCAGGAGAATCTGCTGGAGGTACGGCAATTGGTTACGCAATTAATCAACAACCTGATTTATTCAAAGCCGTAGCCACTCTTGTGCCCTTCGTCGATGTTTTAAATTCATTGATGGACAACACGATGACGCTTACGGCAACTGATTGGACTGAGTATGGCAATCCCAGAAATGACAAAACAACATTTGATTATATCAAAAGTTATTCACCTTATGACAATATAAAGCGTCAAAGGTACCCTGATATTTATGCCAGTGCTGGTTTAAATGATAATGCAGTTGGTTATTGGGAACCAACTAAATGGGTATCAAAGATTCGTGCTTTAAAAACGAATAAAAGTAAGACATTGGTAGATTTAAGGACTGGAGGACATATTAAGTCAGGTAAATATGAATCTGAGTACCAATTTGCTAAATTAATTACATTTTTAATAGTATCATCTAAATAATTGGGGGTTTTGAGTGGGAGAATTTGAACCGCTATCAGAATACATAGTTAAGATCCCATCGGTATTGTCGACGGACAGTTGCAATATGTTAATTCAGGATATTAATGAATCTTCGTTAAATCAACTCCTCAAAATTCAAGCAGAAGTTTTTAAAAAATATTGCCTTGGACGCGTGCCAGACGGCTTATTTATTGATGTAGATTCAAAGAAGTATAGTTTTGAGTGCGATAAAATTATTATAAACACTAGTGATCAAGGCTTTTATAATTTTGGTGGAGTCGAACAAGCAAATCGTTTTATGACATTTATGTTTATTGTAAACAATGACCTGTCAGAGACGAAATTAAACTTTCCCTTGCAAAAAGTAACAAATATTTGTAAATTGGGTGACTTGTACGTTTTACCTGCTAATTTTCCACATCGTTTTAAAGTGGAATTAGCAGAAAATGAAACTTTTACTGCTGTATCACTGCACCTTTGCTTTGTCATAGGTAACTAAGCAACTATCTTAAAGGACTATTTTTTGAACCATTTAGGGCGAGATGTGACTGTTAAGTATAATGCATTTACTAAAAATCAATGCCAATCCCTTATGGCTATTTGCGATGATGAGCGAAGTGTAAAAGTAGTAAATAATAGATCAAATCCATCTAATACTTATCTTAAAGGGACAAGTTTTACTGATATAAAATTAACATTAAGTAAGGCCCCTAATTTACAAAAATTTATTCATCAAAATATATGCAGTGCTGTAAAAGAATATTGTGAACTCCAGCAAATACCTTTACTCGGCACTAAGTATGATAATCCGGAATTGATGAAGTTTGTTGAAGGTAAAGATAAGTTCGGCACCCATTTCGATGGAAATGGTACGGATTGTTCAAGAACTTTGGCGCTAATTTGGTATTTGAATGACGTACATGAGGGCGGGGAGCTACATTTACCTTCCCAACAACAATATCTGGTTATTAAACCAGAACAAGGAAAGTTGGTAATAGTACCAACAGACTGGACACACTATCACTATGTCACAACACCTGTGAGTAACGATAGATACAGTTTAATTACATTTATTAGATACTAAGGGAATAATATGAATAACTCAAAAAAAACAATCATCGCGGGCATTGTCGTTTGTGCAGCAAGCGCATCAGTAAGTGCAAGTCCAGTAACTGCAGTCAATTTAGAATCGGTTACGCAAGCTGACATACTGTGTAACGAACTTCATGTAACAAATTCAGATCTAATTTGTTCTTTCATTGCTGATGATAATATTGAAGTGGTTTACGAAAAAAAGAAAAAGCGACATGTAGACAATATTAACTGGTTAGATTGGCTATTAAATGGTGATGATGCATCAGAAGTACAAGATAAAAACTTTGGCTAATTTTTGAGTTTAACTATTAGTATCTATTCAAGGATACTAATAGTTAACTTTAGTATTTTCTACACTAAAATTAAAAAAGTTAGCAACAAAAAAGACTAATACCAATTGATTTCCTCTTGCAATTAATCCTATTGAATATTCAACAATGGTTGTTGCTTCTTTGATATTTAAATTTACTTCCCAAAATGTAAAAGAAAATGTCAGAACAATATTAACCCAAAATAAACTTTGTATTCTAAAATTTAATCTCTTATACCAACTCACTAACTTGTAATTATTTATCATCTTAAATAACCTTTATTTTAAAAAGACATAAATCTATCTGATTTGCCTTGTTCTTGTCTAGACCAAGGAAATACTAGCATTATAATGATTAAATACCGGAGCGAATTCAATGTTGATTCGATTTGGATGAATGAGTGTCCATCATCTATTAGTTGTAGTTGTAGTACTGTTATAATGGACGGATCTGCAGTATTTAGTAATTGATAGACTGTCCAAGTATTAGCTAGAAAAAATGCTATATAAAAGTAAGTACAAAGTCTGGTCGAAATTAGTATCAGAGAATCTGCTTTGTTTGGCATATAGCTTGGACCTTTCAGATCCAATGTATGATGTATTTTAGTCATGATTTCTTGCCTGTAAAGTACAGACAAAGCTAGAACAACCATATTGAGCAATATGATACAATTAAGAATCATGTCACCAGCTATAGGGCCTGTTTTAAGATAATACTTACTGACAACATAAACAAAATAATCAAGTTCATAAAATATAAATTCTACAAACACAATTATAACAACCAAACTTCTAATGTTATGCTCTTTGCAATCATAATAGATTAATCCTAAATATAAATATAGGAAGTGGTTCTGAAGATCATAAGAAAAATAATCAGAAACTATTGCAAACATTAGAAATATATATAAAAGAGCCTTAAATGACTTTTGCATTTTTCACCTAGCCTTTACAAAATATGATAAAAGCTTCATTAATATAAAATCTTGCTCTTCTCTTGAAAGTACCGAAAAATTTTTTTCCCACCGGTCAGCTTTTCTACTTATTCTTTGCCTATTAGGGGCTGTATTTCCTGGTGACATTATCTTATTTTGATTATTTTTGTAATTAAGCAGCAAGACAATATTAATATTATTATCTATATCAACAATAACGTACTTTTCTAGTGCCCATGTATTGAGTGAGTTTTGTGTATAGTCATCCACTGTTTCACTAGCATTATACAATATCATTGTTGGTTTCTTACATTGTCTAGTTAAATCTAATAAAATCTTACTTAATGTGTTTAAGGGGGATTTTTCAAATAAGTCTGCATATAAAAATGCTTTTTCAGCAGTCAATATCCTTGCAATAAATTTGTTAGGCTCTTCAACATGTGTTTGATAGTCTATAAAATCTTTCGCATTTTCATTAGGCCAAAGTCTTATACCTAACCAATTAAGATGATTTTGTAGACACAATTTTTTGATATGGGTAAGTATCTTGCAATCTTTAGTATTAAGAGAAAAAAAGGTCGAATGTTGAGGGAAAAGCTTTACGGCAAATTTCTCCATATTTGAAATATGATAAAGCACAATTTTTTGTTCAAACCTCAAAAATGTCCCCTTAAGATATCTTATATTAAAACTTTTATAGAGAAAGTAGTAAAAGTAGTAAATATTTGTTAAATTATGATTTGAAATTATGATTCAATATAATATACTAAATCTAGATATATATAAATGTACAAGTTATTATAAACGAATGGATTATTAAATTATGTTTAAAAAGAAATTTACTCCTGAATTGTTTAAACAAATGCGAGTTAATGCAGGTTTAAGTCGTGAAGATTTAGCTATGTTGATGGGTTGGTCTGAAGGTACTGTTGTTAATTACGAGAAATCAGAATGCAAAATGCAGTTAAAAGATTTTGAGAAATTTATGATGGTTACTACAAGTACTCCTGCAGATAAAGCAAACAGGAAAAAGTTACTTAATACAATTGCCAACTTTTTTGAAGATCTCACGACAACAGTAACTTTAAAGTGACTACACTAAAAGTGGTTAATAATTAGAAAATATTAAATTGAGAACTATGGTTCTCAATTTTTTTGATCTTTTTTTAGTACATTACTAACTCCCCCCCAAAAGTATTATCTATTTAAAATGTAAGCGTCAAATACGGATTAATCTAAAATAAGATTGGCAGACGCTTCATACCCTATAGTTGTGCGTGATTAGTTCAGAGTAAGCGACTTATAGATTCAAATAATTGTATATTTCAAGCATGAATTATTGGCACAGACATTGCTCTTATGATGTCTATGACAACAAAAGGAAAAATAAAATGCTTAGTAATATAATATTAACTGCTATTTTGTCATTTACCCCTGTAAAAGACACAAGCTTTACCACATATAGTGTACATACTACTTCCACAGCTGCTCCTCTAATATTAGCTGGCAAAAAAGGTCGTATCAGAATTTCAGATACTGACTTGGAAAGTCAAGAAACTGGCAAAAAAGGTCGTATCAGAATTTTAGATACTGACTTGGAAAGTCAAGAAGCTGGCAAGAAAGGTCGTATCAGAATAGCTATTAACAACTCTGTTGAAAGCATGTATTAAGCATAATAGATTGCCATAATAGCTATAAACGGCAATATTTTGCCATTTTCATTTGCATTTGCCAATGAAGCGGAAATACTTTGCCTTATTCTGCCTGACTACTTTGACATTTAACGATTTAAAACTTACTATCTTAATAATATTAAGGTAGTAAATATTTGTTATTTTCTAGAGGTTAGTTTGAAAGAGTACGATGATGATGGTTTAATTGTCTTAATTCATAAGTCAGATAAAAACCCAAGCGCTTATACAAAGCTTCTAGTTGATCATATTTTCCCTACGCTGGATAAAATCTCTAATAAGTTAACAAGTGACTCTGTTGTCCATAACCTTAACTCAAAGGCAACGAGTTTAATCAATCAAGTTTATAACCAACTCTCAGAACTCAATAGCAATGATGATTGTGTCTTGTTTTTTTACCGACAATTACGAGATATTATTAAAGCTATTCTTCTTGATAAATCCCATCATAGAAACAGTCAAAATAATCTTTCCTTGCGCAGTAATATAGATTTACTTTCTTTCCTATCAGAGGAGGAAGATCAGGATGAATACTCTATAAATGATGTGGATAATGCATTGGATTTATTAAAGCTGATAGAACCTAATGCGTACCAAGCACTCTCATTTAAGTTATATACCGCGAGCAGTAACCTACATATAGCCACGCTTTTGGATCAGCCTATAGAAAGTGTTGATCGATACATAACTGAAGGTTCTAAAATACTAGTTGCGCTTATGCGTAAACCAAACGTTATTAATGGACTTGCAAACTAATTGTGGCACCTTCTGAACTCTCCCTTACATTCTTACTTAAAGAAGCTCAGTCGCTACCCCTGGTTGATCGAAAAAAATTATTTTTAAATAAATTTCCTAATGCTGAGGATAAATATGAAATTATTGAAGAGATAATTAAGGCATGTGGCAGCACTTCACCTTTAGACATAGTAAAGCTGGCCGTGACAAATGCGGTTGATGAAGTAGATGCTAAAGCTTTTGTTGGACTCACTTTTGATAATTGGTTAACTACTGATGTTATTGCCATAACTAATAAAAATATTATTTTAAAAGCGCAACCTGCTGATAACTCCTATGACCAGGTTGTTGCGATAAAAATTGTTTCGCCTATTTTTAGTTCTCTTTCCAATAATACCTACATAAAAAAACAAGCTCATTTAATGGAAGTATTGAAACATCCAAATTTGATTGAACTCAAAGGAGCTGGCACTGTGCGATATGTCGATTATGTGGCCATGGAGTTTCTATCAGGGCAAAACATAGTTGAGCATTGCCAGGGTCAAGCAATAACATTAAAACAGGTATTAACACTTTTTTCCCAGATTTGTTCCTGCGTTGATAATATGCACAGTTATTCAGTTATCCATTCAGATCTTAAACCCGATAATATTTTGATGAGTGGCCAGAATATTGTGAAAATTTTGGACTTTGATTTAGCAAATGTTCAGGATAAAGACGTAAACTCTGATTATGACTACGATAACTTATACGGTCGGACGAAGGAGTATGCTAGCCCAGAGCAACTAGTTACCGGTATTGCGACAAAACAATCCGATGTTTTTGCTTTGGGGAAGATATTGTATGAAATGCTTTCAGGTATGCAATTGGACTTACATCAGACCACTTCTTGTAAAGAAGGAGTATTCAAAAAACATGGGAAAAACAAGTTAGTCATTGAAGTGTTAAGTATTGTCATCAAAGCCTGCAAGGTTGTTCCCCAAGATAGGTACACTTCGGTAAAATTGCTTATGGATGATGTCAATCGTGTATTTAGTAGCTCAGTTGTTAAAGCGCATAAAATAAGGTATTTATTTTTTTATCGAGTCTATAAAAAAGCAAGGAGAAATCTTAAGCTTTCACTTTCCATCTTGGTTATGTGTTTTGCCATTGTTATTGGTTTTTGTGGTGTTTTCATTGAACAAGGGTTCTCAAATGACAGTATAAAAACTTTAACTTCGGTAGTTGACCCTCGCAGAATCGATAGCAAAAATGCATTCGATACTATAGCAAAAAGCGTCTACGAACAAACTTGGATTTTTAAAGATTCCCAATTTAAACAGTTAATAGACTTTGGTGATGCTTATTATGGTTCAGGTAAGATAGAGCAATCAATCAAGTTTTTTAGCAAAGCTAAAACTCTATTTACCGATAAATATTCGACAGAATACATTATGGCTTCCAGCAAACTTGCCTTAGCAAAATATACATTAGGCCATTTACAAGAAGCATTGGTAGATCTTGAAGAATACCGAACAGTTATCTTTAATGGTCAACCGTTGGTTAATCCTGCGCTTATTGACATGCTTTTCACCATAATAGAAATGAATTCTCAGGCTCGTAGTTTGAACATACTAGGGGAATTAGAATTTAGTGTGAATGATACCTTGAAACTAATTAATACAGATGGGTTTGAAGACGAAGACAAAAAAAACGAAGTGAAAGCGAATCTACTTTTTTTTAAAAGTATTAATATTTATTATAATTTGGAAAATGGTGATTTAGCATCTTCAAGTGTTTTACATTCTGAAAGTGAATATCAATCCATTACAAAGCCGGCGTTAGTAAAAGCAAAAGACCATATGGAACTTGCTCTAAAAATCTTAAATAAAAATGATATAACTTCTCATCGTAAGCCTTTAATCTATTTATGGTTAGGTCGTCTTCATTCAGAACTGCGAAATAAAGATTTGGCAAAAGGTTATGCTGACAGTGGCGTTACATTAACAAAAATGTTTTTTGGTTTAGAGCATCCTCGTGTGATTGATGCGCTTTTAAAGCAATATGCGACTCTTCGGAATATTGAACCGCTAGAAGCCTTTAACGTTATTAAGAACGCAGCTACTATTGCCAAAAACTATCAGAGGAACCAATATACAATATTTGTCTATCCGGTTTTAATCGAAGTGGCACTCGGGCTAGGTGATTTAGCTTATGCTCGAACTGTTTTTCAGAATGCCATACGCGATGCAAAGTACCTGGAGGCGGAAAATAACCTTTCATTTATAGATTTAGATGCAATAACCACAATGATAGCATTATATAATGAATTCCTTTTTCAACATTCCCTTGATCAAGATGTACTGCCTTATTTGTCTGAGCAAGTACGGTACGAATTATTAATTAAACAAAGTACAGGCAAAGCTTTGAATACTTTTGACCTTTTAGGGGGGTTTTATGAAAGACTTCAATCTGAAGCGAATCATGAAGAAATTTCTAAGAATTTGTATACTTTTTTTCAGTATAAAATGGATTTAAATAACCTAAATACATTAACTGAAGATTTAAGGTTTGTAGGCATGTTTTTAGTAGATTTGTGCTCTAAATTAGAGGGCTGCGACTCAAGTAAAATGATGGCGGCCACTACTCCCTATGAGCTTTGGACAGCAGAGGAGGACAAGTCGTCTTTTGATAAATTAATATTCAATTTACGTAAAGCGAATAATTATGTTTTGATCGGTAAATTTGTAGAGGCTAATAAAGCTATAGAGGAAGTCAGAAATATATTTGATTATATTACAAGTTTTAATGCAACAAATGTGTATATCGCATTGTTTAATGAAATAAAGATCAAGTATCATATTGAGCGTGGTGAATTTAAGGAAGCCAAGCAACTTATTGATAAAGCATTCTATATTTCGTCATTACATTTTCCCAAGTCAGCACGTATATATAAGAGTCTAGAGAATATAAAGACTCTGTTAGAGAATAAAGATGTTTAAAGGTTATTTAATCCATTCTTTTTACATAAATAATCACATAGTTATGATTAGTGTTTTTGTAAATCAGATTATTATTATCCTGAAGGAAATATATTGTGCAACCGAGTAAAGAGATAAGCGCTTTATCTACGTATGAAAAAAATGTGTTATTTTATTTAATTGGTACGCCTTTTGACCCTACATTAGATAAAAATTACACAGATATACCCAGTGTACTTAAAGTACCTAGCAAGCAAAAAAAAATGATGGTGGTGAAGTGTAGTGATTTTAATGAAGTGAAATTTGTTAATCAGGTTATGCTTTTCTTAATTCATTCACTTTCCAGTGCAGGCCTCCTTGAAGGAGGTTTAAGACAGAAAGTTTTGTTTGATCTGTCCTCGGTTAAATATTCCAATGAGCATAATCCATTTGTTCATTTTGAAATAAACTATCCTGATTTTGTAAACAGCCTCAAGGCTAAGTTTCGTTTGGTGGCTTCAAAAAGTCCTCAGGCTAAGTCACGTTTACTTAATAATTACAATGCTATATATCGAAGTTCACTTCATGCGTTCTTTCAATCTAAGGCCAATGTAAATTTTAATTTTAATTGGAAAGTAGACTATAGCCAATTATCAAGCGAAATGGATGCTTCACAACTTCAGCAAGTACAGAAAGACGAATTTAACCAAAGCGACCATACCACATACAATTCATTGCAATCATCAATACAAGGCTTAACATCCTCCCTGAAGCACCAATGTAATGTAGTGTTAACGCATGCCATTATCAATATCAAAACACCAGCAAAAATAACTGCGAGTATTCGTCTTTTATGGCAGATATGTTATGACTACAATATTGCTGAATTCTTCTTACGATTTTACTTAAATGCAAAGTCTGTATTTACGCCAGAGCGATTCCCATTTTTACATATAGAAACATTAGCTAGTGCGAGTAAATCATTAAACGATGACGATCAATTAAAAACTCTTTCCATTAGATTAAAACTAAAAATGTTTGCGGGGAATCTATCTACTTTAATGGCTAAAGACATGCACCCTATGTTTTTATCGCTAAAACTGAAAGAGCTTGTCCAGGAAGGGAATCTTCCTTCAATCCACGAAATTACATTTTTTATTAATAATTATTATGATGATTTTAAGAAATATGCCGTTTCAGATAATGTAATTAGTAAACTTAATTCAATAACAACACTTAATAATACAGCATTAACATCGCTTTCTCAGGCTATGCCAGAGATTGTTGCTATCAACTCAAGCCTTCATGCTGTTCATGATGCTCTTAATATATTACAAGACAGCTATAGCGAAGAAAATAAGCACAAAACGCAACTGGAAATCATTAATAAAGAGGCAGCAAAGTTGGCATTGAATGCCTTAGATAATTTAGAAGCACTAAACGCTCTGAAATTAAAACAAACGGTGCTTAAAAATTCGCACCCTAACCTTTCGATATCACTCGAACAAAAAGCGTTAAAAACTATCGATATTTTAGAACAAGATATACGTAGTTTTAATAAACTTGATGCTGAACTTGATCTTGAAAATGTTCAAATGCAAAATTTAATTACTGAAATGGACCGCTTAGAAGTAGAGAACCGGTCACAAAAAGAAATGATTCACCAATTAAAAAGCCAAAATGAGGTAGTTTCTTATAATGAAAATAAAGTATCAACACTACCTGCTTTCGAAATTGCATCTCTAATTAAAAAACCCAGCATAATCAGTGTTATCGACACTATAAATGCCGTTTACAATACAATTGAGTTATCCCCAAAGGCTAAATCTGAAATAGCCAAGATAACTGAATTCCATCGCTTTGACATGTTACTTAGTAAGATGAACATCTTAGCTTCGAAAGAGTTTATCGATTTGTATGAAAGATCTGGATCTCAAGCTTGCTTTTCGTTATTAACTAGAAAAGAATTGGCTTTTCAAGAGTCCAAAACTACTAAAAACAAAAAATTAAGAGATTTTACGTTCAATGATGGTAAGAGCCGTGAATGTAAGGCGCATCTAAGAATATGTAGTGGATTTCAAGAACAAAATGTATTGAGAGTTTATTTCAGTATAGAAAACGGAAAGTTGTATATCGGTATGATTGCAAAACATCTTGAAGTGGCCACAACATAACTTTAACCCAAAGATTGAATCGTGCTGCTACCGAAAGCACTCATTTACAATTACTTTCGCTTACAAAACCCCACAAAAATTAAATAATGGTAAAGCAGGACATTGCTATATGTTTGAGGTGGAACCGGAAGGTTATTGTGGTCAATTTATGTTTTCTAAAAAAGTAACACAAGCGATGAATGCTGACCTAAGCCTAATTGAAGCTGAGTTTATTAAAACAATGTTAGTAAAATAGAAAAGGTATTATTCAAGAGAAAATACATTACATAAATTTTGTCTTGTTTTACATTCATTCGTTAGTTAGTTAGTTAGTGATTGTTTGAGTAAAACAATCGTACATATACCCTTGAATAAAATTGTAGAAATATTTATATTCTAATTGCCTTTATAAAAGGCCCTTCTTCTTTCGCTGTTTCTATTAAGCAGCAATACACACTATCATCGTGTGTAATTCCCCTTAACAAAATTACTATATCAATACTCACTTTTTGAGATTGATCCCTTGCCTTTACTGGCCCTTCAACTTAAGAGTTTTAAACTCTATCCATCGTATCTTTTCGATACATATTTAAGGAGAAAACCATGTCTTTAGACAGAACGAATGCAACCGATTTAATTGTTTGCACAATGTTGCTTGGAGAAATTTCGGAGAACGTTAATCAATTTAACGCGACCAAAATTGAAATGATCCAAGATAAGATTAAAAAGATTATTACTGATGAAGGTCATAATATCAAAGAACTGATCGTTGACTGTGAAGGTAATTAATCGACATATTTTAGGAGATAACCATGAATATTTTAAAAGAGAGTATTGTTCAGTTCACTTAGTAAAATACTTTACGTTTAATCAATTTTACACACAAAGAGTAAAAAGTTATGGCGAGATTACTTATTAGTGGCAAACCCTTAATAAAAGCAAAGCATAAAAATTTAACATTTTCACTCACCAAATATGTAAATTCACATAGGAAGGTCAGTTCTAATGGATATATGCCTTGCGCATCCTCGTTTTACCTTTAAACGCAATAATTTTACTAGGAGTACTTAGATGATCGCCTTTTTTACCATGCTAATTATAATGGCTAGTTTAGGTAGTGTCGCTTGGATATTAATGTTTAGTCATCTCAATGAAGATTGAATACAGACAATAAAGGAATTGAAAATAGCTAAAATGTAGTCTTTAGAACCCTTTAATTATTAACCCACAATGCCACATTAAACCTACGTCCAACCTCAGCTTTTATATCACGTTATAACATCTTTAAAACCTGCCAATTACAAACATCTTGTTTGGGATTTAATGTGTTTTAAAAAATATTTGGTGTTCGTAAAAGCTTTTTTATCCAATTTTTAAGGAGAAAACCATGGATATAATTAAACAGTTTACCCAGATTAATACCAGTCTAACCGATATTAATAATTGGGTACCTAAGATGAATCAAAATCAATTACTAGATTTATTGAGCAACATTTATGGCCAAATATTATGGACAACAAAATGTGATTCTTGCAATCCAGTATCGTTAATGAAAGTAAGTAAATTGCAAACGTTAGCAGTTCACTTCCTTACCATATTAAATAGTCAAAGCATTCCACTAGAGATAAACACTAATGGAGTACGCATTGATAGAAAGTTCACCGAGTTATCAGCTGAACACTATGGAAAATTGCTAACCGACACCGGCAATTGGTCACTATTTTTATACATTGATTCATTTCACTGCTATTGGATTAACCAGTCTAGCTTGAAAATTATTTGTTATTGCGAGGGTGATGTAATTACGCGCAGTGCTTTAAATAATGACATGTTAGAGGCTGAATTAATTTCTATTAGTCAGTGGCATAAAGAAAATAAATTTCTTTAATTATTACGATCTTTTTAGGAGAAAACCATGATCGAACATAATATTAAAAATACGCCTGTACAAACTTATATTCCTATTCATGACGTATACCATCAACATGAAAAATATGAGGCTACTGTTGAGCGCGCTAAAAACTTATTTTTAGATAAATGGGTGATTTTAGGAACACTTTCAGGGAAGGACTCTGGAGCTTCAACTATCTGTCTTGTTGAAGGATTTAGGCGTGCTAAATTGATAAATCCGTCAGTAGGACCACTATATGTAGTCACAACCAATACGGGTCTTGATAACATAGTACTACATGCTTATATGATGACTTTACATAGAGATATGGTCGCCTATGGAAAAGCCGAAGGTCTTGAAATAATTTCGAAAGAACTTATGCCAGCACTTTCTGCGAATCCACTGGTTGAGTACATCGGTAGAGGTAAGTTGGCTTATACACCCCAAACAGCTGCATCAGGAAGAGCATGTGCCGTTGGATGGAAAATAAAACCAATGGAAGCCTTTATAAAGTCTATTGAGAGTAAGTATCAGACGAAAAAAGTTTTAAGCATAACAGGGTCTAGAACATCAGAATCTCTTGTTAGAGCTTCAAATCTTCGCAAGCGAAATGAAAGTTCGGAGAATGTAGTCAAGACTGATTTAGGTTTTACAATGCCGATAATCATGGATTGGTCATTAAATCATGTTTGGAGTCTATTTGCCCTTGTTGATGAAGGAGAAATAGAGAGTTATTCAGACAATTTTGACTTAATGCGTCTTCATTACAGTTCCGCTAATTCGGGCATTTGCGATTTATTTGCTGGTAACTCAACTAAGATAAATAAAAATTGTGGTAGTAGATTCGGTTGCTCACTTTGTCTTATGTCAGAAGATGATACATCTTTAGAAAATCAAATGAGCACAGATGAAAAGACCTACGGTTTTATGCGTCCGCTTAATGATTTACGAAAGTTTCTCAAGGACACGTTGTTTGATTATAAGTATCGTTCAATGATTGGTAGTAAAATTACGGATGGATTTATAAAATTTGGTTTTAACCATTACTCACTTGAGTATAGGCAGAACCTTTTAAGATATGTCCTTACCATTCAAAATGAATCTTATGCTCATGGTGGACCAGAAATTCAGTTAATCGACTTTCAGGAATTAGTTGCAATTCAGTATCACTGGTCACGTTCAGGTTTTGAACTGGAAAGTGGAACTGCATTTAATATTTGGAATGAAATTTGTGAACTTGATGAAGGTAACTACCCGGTTCCAAGTACAACTTATTCAGAAAAATCCTCAATGCCGGATTATATGTATTTCGATATCGAAACTCATATGAAAATGCAAGAGTGTATCGGCCTGGATGACGTTGGATTGGATGATAAATATAGTCATCTTGCTATGCAGTATCGTAAAGAAGGGGAGAATCACCGTGTTATAAAATATACGGAATCGAACGCTTTTAATGTCGTTACTAAAGACGCACTAGCTATGTTGTTTGTGACTGATTTTTATCCTCAGTTACTAGCCGATGGTAAATTGAGAAATCAATGCCCGACGGTGATGATTAAATTGATGCTTGAATGTGGTCTTATAGAGCTCTCTAAGGGATCTATAGGCCGCTTAAATGATGATGTTAAACGAGGCCAAACGTTTAAACGCTTACAAGAGATATCGGGTTTATCGATAGAATCTGTAGTTAAATCATTATCGGTATCAGAGAAAATCAAAGATAGCATTGTCGCCCAACGCAAACTTGATATAACTACAAACAGTCAGCAATCATCATTGTTTTGACCGTTATGTTGTAAATACTAAGTAAGTCCAATTTTAGGAGAATACCAATGGACAAAGTAAAAAACATCGAACAGGCAAAAGTAAAAAAAGTAATAACTTTCTTGAAAAATGGGGGCCAATTAAGCATATTTAGCCCATATTTTTTAAAGCACGACGTATTCTATGATATCAAAGGTAACGCTTTGAAATTCTCAGATGAAGTCGATCCAAAGTCTGACCCTTTATTTTTAATAGGTAACTATTATAAAAAAGGGTATGAACAAGGATGGATGCTTGAAGGTGTTCCATGTGTTGATAGTATGTGTTCAATTCAAATGAAAGCAGACTTTATTACTCGTTGGCAATATACGACTATAAAAATTGTTGAAATTGATCGTGTAGAGCAATCTTTTAAATCACTCGACGAAGTGCAGTCTTATGACAGCGCCTTAAATTCAAGTGTTTTTGATTGTAGTTACACCGCATTATTAAACGCATTAAAACGAGCCAAGTTAGCCATTAATGTTAACACCTCAGGAACATTGACCTTAAAAGGAGAGATTGATAACAAAGTTCAAGAATTAGCATGCCTTTAACTGTGCTTATATTGGTTTTGTTGTTCATAATCTGATCACAAATCACATAGGTTTAACTTATGAATTGTATTCAGATCTCTTTACATTTTGGTTGTTTATTACTGACATCGTTTTATTCTTATGTTGTTTACAAATATACGCTTTATATGTGTTTTGTTATGCGACAGATTAATAAATTATAATAAAAAATTCTTTTTTTTTGACCTTAAATTTAAGGTCTTTTTTTTTGCTTAAAATACGGTTGGAAAATATCTACAACCAGTGCCACCCAATTGCATTTAGCTTTGCCAGCCAATTACATGCGTGTTTGCATGTTAAATATTCATCACTTGCTGTACCGCTTGTCGACTTCCTGTGGTAAAGCACTTAATGATGGCCTCAGTGCGTTTATGTGCGTGAGTTGGTTCATGTTTTGGCATGGTAAAAATTGAATACAGAAAGAATTTGGCTTTTATAATAAAGTCATGAAAGTAAGCTGAGGTTAAATTATCGAACACTTCCAAAGCATCTTCATCGTTTTCTTCATCAATGGCTACATACGGATAACATTCATTCCACAATGTTACTTTCTCTTGGACAGTAAAATAGTTTATTTCGTCCCATAACTCTGATGAATCAATTTCTGATTCTGCATCATAATTAACGAAGACAGGATCATTTAATGTGTTTTTTTTAATGATTTGCGTGGTTACTTCACGAGTTGCAATACTCCCGATCCTATTACTTGTTTTGGAGTTACCGAAAATAGCCGTAATGCGACACGCATCGCAGGCGAACTCCACATTATACATATTGGCGAGTGATAGTCGTTCTTGATAGACTTTACCTCTTGTTTTTTCAGATAGCGCTAAGAAGTGTGCTTTGTTGAATACAGGCTTTTTGTTGCTATCAGTCAAGGCAAACAGACTTTCAATATCCTCAATCGATAATCGCCAGTGATTATCTTTGATGTTTCGACACGGAATACCGAGCGTTATCTCAACTTTACCAAGAATTTTCATCACTTGTTTTGCTTGCTCTGCAACACTGCGTTTATTAGGTTTATGGAAAACAATTATCACACGACATTTTTTTGCCAGTTTTCTTATTTCATGTTTAAATTCTCTGATTATATTTAAGGCGATATCTTGGCAAAATGGCGAGTCAGGTACCACAATAGACAAATTTTTTGATCCTCGAATACTGTCAGTGAGTTCAAGGTACTGTTGGAAAACGTTGCCATTATCGAGCACTTCATTTCTTGTCACCGCTGTGATCAATCCATTATCTACAAATACACGCTGTTTGCTCTTAATAGCATTAATGGTGTATTGGCGAAGGTTACTTTTGTTTAAGTAGGCAAGGGAAGTGCCTATGGATTGACTCGACTGAATAAATCCAATCATCTCACAGACGTTACTACAACCTGATCTAAAAAGAGTTGGCTCGTCCGGTTCATTAATGACGCTATGAATAATTTTTTTCAAACGACTGCGGTGATCACCTATCCCGCGAGCCTTTCTAGAATGATAAGTCATGTAAAAATCTTTAATGCATTTAGGGGCCATCATATCGAATGCAAGTTGGTAGTTTTTACTCAATACCGTAAATAGTTTTATATTTTGACCTGTATATCCGCAGAGGAGGTCATTGGCCTTATTCGCGTGTATGCCGGCGTAACTTTCTAGATCGCTTTCGTTTGAGGGCATTTGTGTATTGTAGGGAGAAAGTACTGTATCTGAAGTGACTAGCCCATGTTTAGCCGATAGAAACAGAACATTAAAATGCGAGAGTACTACTTCAATATTGCAAGTATGAATGATGTCCATAAGCACACCACGATATAAATTAATTGCTGTGGTTTCGCTATGGTGTTTTTCGTCAGAGCAAGGAATGATTAAGCAATGCTTCATGTGATGACCTAATAAATTAACTTGTGTATTAGATTAACTTTTAGGTTATGGGTGACAACACGCGTAATTTTGCTTGATTTCACATTTCTTAAGTGCTTTTATAATACTGAAAGTTATACTAAATATAATCAAAGGAATATTAATCAATGAATAAATCAGAACTTGTAGCCAAGATTGCCGAAGGCGCAGACATTACTAAAGCCTCAGCAGGTCGAGCGTTAGATTCTTTAATTTCAGCCGTTACTGAAGAATTGCAAAACGGCGAGCAAGTCGCATTAGTTGGTTTTGGTACGTTTTCAGTAAAAGACCGCGCAGCCAGAAAAGGGCGTAATCCACAAACGGGTGCGGAAATTCAAATTGCCGCTGCTAAAATACCAGGCTTTAAGGCAGGTAAAGTGTTAAAAGATGCCTGTAATTAAATGGCATGTAATTATTAATCCATGCGTTTCAATTATCTTCATATACCATCAAAAAGCCTTTCATTAGAAAGGTTTTTCTTTTTATATAATAACCTGTACATATCATCTGCTGTATTCGTTCTTTAACATTTTAGCAAACAATTTATTGCCTGTTATTAGAACGTTATACGGTTATGTGGAATTGGAGTTTTAAATTGACAATATTTAAAAAACAAACTTCTCAAAATAAAATACTAGCAACAGAATACGCATTACGTTTTATATCAAAAACTGGTGGAGCAGAAATTGTAAAAAACACTGATACTGGCTGCGGCACAAAAATGCTTTTGGGCATCAAAAGTGATTTGTTTGGCTTGGTGCATATAACTTGTACATCTAATATTGATGTTAATGGAAACGTTTCAGGCTGGGGGCCAGAAGAGCTAATAAACTGCAGTGAAATAAATCACATAGCTTTTGTCTGGGCGAATAAAGCTAAAAAGGTTTTAATATTTTTGCTTAAATATGATGATGCACTGATGTTATCAAAGAAAAATAATGGAAATTATTCAAAAGCTGATATAAGAAGCAAAGCAGTAAAAAGTGGATTCGAAATGTAGGATTCAGCCGATAAAACCGTATAAGTAAATTAAGCGGGACTAAACTTTAAGTTATAGTTAAGGGCAGTGCTGTAGAAACTAACTTGACCATTTTGTCAGGCAGAGAGTTTAATTGTCAGTTTCAAACTTTATTTAAACTGGTTAGGCATCATACTGTAAGTGATGAATTTTCTGCTTAACAAATTCATCCGTAAGTAACATAGAAGAGAGAGTGCGACATTACAAGCACACAATCAAGTCCGCTAAGTCCGATATTGTCAAGTATTGGACATAGCAAGGGTTTACACAAAGGCCCCTCGATTGTTGATATATATATGTGTCACTGATAGTTAATATCAAATTAATTTTTTACTAACTGCTGATACCTTGTTTTCAATACATTTACTAATGCTTCAGCATCATTTAAAGCATCAAGAATGTCTCTTGCTTTTGTGACTTGCAGTTGTTCTTTTAGCCAAAACGAAGTACTCGGATCTTGCTTTAAAGCCTGTTCAAACTTTTTGTCAAAACACATCATGATATTCCTCTGTGATCGTAACTGATTAATCTAAGCCTATTTACCATGCATCATCATCATTCTTATGAATGCGACCAATGCAGTAATAGACCAAATAATGGGTAATAGTAGAAATAGGAATAGACCAAAGAATAATGGAGAATCAAAAGTATGTGCGAGCATAAAGATACAAATTGTCGCGATTAATAGCCCAACATCTAATTTTATAGGATTGCTTACACACCAATTTCTTATGTTTTCAAAAAATTCTTTCATAATATTTCCTTTTGATACATTGGTATTAATACCAGGACTTAGGATCTGATGTGAAGTTACTATCGACAAGCCGCTTTAGATATGTGAAAGAACTATGACCAATAATTTCATCATATACTTCTTTAAATTCAGGGCGATTATAGTGATCACAAATCCCTACATTCCAAGACGTCCATGTATGGCGACATATCCTCCTCTTTGCGCGTAAATAAGCCTGTTCATTCGCTAAATCAAAATAGTTGTATATCAATTCCCTGACATGTTCCTTTTCGTTTGGGTTGATGGGTTTACCAATTAATACGTTTACTGGTAACTCCATACTTATGGCTCGATATTGTTGATCGAGTGAGTCCTCGAATACTGCTTGAGCTTGTTTTTTCCCTAACCTAATTTGCCAGGCACCAAATATCACACCAATCCCGGTAACAACCGCACCAAAAGCTGTCGCCGCTGAACTTAAAATATTCCAATCAATCAAATTTATTCCCTCAGTTTGACTCGTGTAATGCATGCCCTCTTTTAACAAGCAGCAATCATCCTTGTCGACATTATATATTCTAACCGTTTGTGCGTTAATCATGCATTAAGCGTTAAACAGTAGTTTGACCTTGTAATGAAATTTCGTGCGATTATCAACGACCAAGGATTGACCCTCAACCTCGGTTTGTGCGATTGATATATCCAGTGTTGGCCAAGGAAGATAGGCAAACATCGCGTCCTTTATATCGGGAGCCTCTATCTCTCGCTTGGCATTGATTTCAATGCTGTAGATTTCAAATATAGCCATCGTCCATGTGCTCACGTTATTGAAATGACCCTGTTATAGGGATCATGGTGTTAATTTACCTTAAAGGTCTCGGGTGACAATACCTTGTTTCATTAATAAGCCGTACTCACACATTTATGTGATTTACTAATATGTAAACAACAGCTTAAAAAGTTGGCGATTACAGTAAAGAATTTGTAATCTAAACAAAAGCATTATTTCAGTAAACCACATCTTTTACCCCACGTTATACGAGATAAACATGCCTTTCCCCCCGGTTCAGATGCAAGACAATATCTCCCAACTATTGTAAAAACTTAGCATTTTAAACCTAAGCCGAAAGAACATGCAAGACCCACAAGCACTCGCTGAACCACCGAACTTCGCCAAAAACTGTACTCCCAACTGGACGGGTTTCGAGCGGGGTTTTGCACGGTAACTGACGCGGGAAATAAAAGTGAATCGAGCTCAGTCGTGTTGCGCGTTAAAGGTATCACCACTATTTTCGGTTTAGGTTTAAATTAGGAGGGTGTTTAATATAATCACGAAATTATGACTGAAAAAGTCGCGTTGTGTGTCGATTCTATTTGCTTATGTTGGTAATGGCGCCCAGATTTTACGTAGCGTTCAATTGGGATGATCATCTCTATATATGCTACATTTTCAACTGTAAATATCCACGCATTCAGCTTAACGACTAAATAGGTCAATCGCTTTTTGCGCCAGGTCTTGCGGTGTTACTTCAATGACTTTCATTTTAAACCGCTGTCTCATTAGCGGAACCAATCTTGCTTTACGCTCCTGGTAATCTTCTTGATCAAGTAAACCCATCACTTCAACAAGACACGGTTCACGTTGAGCATCTTTAAATATAAAATCTGGCAATAAGTGATTCCCCTGAAATTCTGTACTCAAATAGGGTTTAGTTAGGCTGGCCCCTACTTTACCATTTTCTAAAAATAGTTGAGCAAAGCGACGTTCTAACGATGAGTCGACTAATATCGGATGCGCTGTAGTTAAAATAGGATGGGAATATGCTAAATAGTTTTGCCAACAACCTTCTATAAAAGCTTTGATCAAGAATACAATTCTGGGTCCTGTTGTACGTTGATAATGATGAATTTGTCGTATAGCACGCACGGTTCGATCCACATGGTTTTGTTTATAGGTAAAACTTTTGTCTATCAGATCAATTGATAAGTTATCAACAACAAAAATAAAATTACACTGCAGTGGTACCTCATTTGCAAATTTATATTTTAACCGCATAAGCGTGCGTTGATAATCACGGGCTTTCTCGTTTGGCAGTATAAAGGTAATGTCCGATACTTTAACGGTATGTTTGTCATGCTTGGTCACCGGAAGTTTAAACATTTTGCTATAAAATAAAGCATTTAGGTTGGGCGCTTTGTTAACATTGAGGACATTAAATTGTTTTTCAGTTAATGCGTAACTTAACAGACTGTGAATGCGATCGGCTTTATGCCGGCTAGATTGCGTTTGTTTATTAAATGCCCCCCCATTTATTTTATCTTGAGCTACATTTATTTTCAGTGGTGTAAAACCTGTTGGCGCTTTTGGACTACTTTGTGGTGTGTGCTCGCCTGCATTAATCTCACCACTAACATCAGTATGTAAACTACATCTAAAATCATGCTTACCTTCTATGGCGTGATTGACCAAAACAAAACTAAATTTATTACGTTTTACAAAAGCAATCGCTCCCGCCTGGACACAATGGCACTTAAGCCAAAGTCCATGGATGTGCATCATTTTTAAAAAGTGTTGTCTGTCGCGTATAAACGTTGTTAAAGTCAAAGTTTTATACGTGGATTTGTCATTTTTATTGATTAACGTAATGTTGCTCACAAGTAATCTCAATTTATACTGCCTAAAACTAGTATGTGAATATTTAAGACCAAAGTGGAATAACGTGTGACTATGCAACAAAATTGCATCGACAAAACCCATATAGGAATACGGTGCAGTGAAACGTTAAGACTACAATTCTATGTAAATATTGTTACCGTTGGTTACTTCAAATCCTTTAGATTTATACCATTCCAAAAGATCTGTTTTTGGGTGTTATCATATAGTCATTCATTGAATAGATTTAATACCATTTGAACGGCAATATGCTATGACTTCATTCAATAAAGCTACTCCATAACCCTTTCACGGTAATTCTGGTTTTTCATTATATAATGAAACCAAAAGAAGTACGGAACAGTCCTCTTTACTATTTCAATGTCATGCAATATTGCAGCACACTCATTGAACGATATATTCGCATAACCTATTTTTAATATCAGGTAATTTTAAATAAACTTTAAGTATCTTTAGGCGCTAGATAATAATTTTTGATAAAATAATTTTATACTGAATACACCTGCTTGCTATAAATAATAAAAGGAATAAGTTTGTCTAACTTAAATCGAATGATTGCGATAGATAATATTAGTCGCAACAAATTTATCTATGTGAATATGGATGGTCATGCAAACTTTAGTGGTACCAATGGTGCAGGTAAAACCACAACACTTAGAGCTTCACTTCTATTTTTTGGCAGTAGACCGGGTGAAATTGCAAAAGCTAAAGGAGATTCATTTGATGGTTTTGCTAAATTTTATTTCCCTAACACAACAAGTTACTTGGTCTTTGAATATATAAGAGCAGGAAAAACATTATGTGTTGTTTGCTCTAAAACAAATGAACAAGTGCAATACCAGTTTTTAGATACTGCTTTTGATGAAACATTTTTTCTTACCGAAAAAAACAATAGAAAATTAATTGTAGATTCATCAATATTAAGAATGAATGTTGAAAAGATAGGACATGAATTAACACGTAAAATTGGTCCAGATGTTTATGCTTCAATCATTCAATCGAATCAACCTTATCGAAATAAAATAGGTGCTTATCAATTAATTCGTGATTTACGACCTAAATATTCTCTTCCTACACAGGGGAAAAGCATACTTAATATTGATCGTGTTTTAACGAATATTTTTTCAAGTAAAGCAAGTGTCGCACATATTCAATCTGCACTGACTGATATACTGATTCAAAATAATGAAATACCTTCTCGTATATTAAAGCTTGAAGGGCAATCAGCTAATATCAATGAATGGTTTGAGTCTAGGTCAGCGTGGTTATCATTGGAGGCTAGAAGAGAGAATATTACTACCTTGTCTCTTGCGGTAAGCCGTTATAATCAAACAAAAAATGAATTAACTCATTTATATAGACGCTGCGATTACTTATATAACGTTCACGATAAAAAAATTACCGATTTAAAAACAAATAGAGATAACACTTCAATTAAAGAAAAATCTAAGCGTACAGAGTTAAATCAGTTGTTAGAAAAAAACAACACAAGCAGAATTAACTTCAACGCTCAAATAAAAAAACTTAATAGAGAAGTAAATGATCTCGAAGAACAAAAACGTGCTTTTGAATCAGGAGACAAAAACAACAAATTTTCTCTAGTAGAGTTAATTGAAATAAACAACCAGTTAGCTATTTTTGAATCAGCTGAAACCCATGCCGAGGCTCATTATAATAAAGTGAGTCAAGGTGCTAGTGATATAGTCTCTTTATACGACACTAAAATTGCGAACATCAATACAAACATTGCCGAATTTAAAACATCTTCCCAAAAACAAGAAAGTGATTTAGAAAAGGAAAGATTCTCTTCTTTAAATAATGATAATGAATTATTTAAAAAACGAGAAAAAAGTATTAGCGATATTGGTAAACAGCGTATAGATAATATTGACAGTAAACTAGGTTCTTTACGTGAACAAATTGCAACATTAGAAGCAGAACTTAAGGATGTTAGTTTTAGCCCTATTTATAGGGAAAGTATTGAAGATATAGAAAAAGAAATAACAACTGCAGATAATGATTTCAAACTCACTTTAAACGAAAACAAACAACTTAATACCTCCCTAAAAACCCAAGAAAATGAACGAAGTAAAAGTATTGAATTAACAAGTGAGTTACGCATTAAAAATAAAGAGAAAAGAGATGAACAACTGACCTTAAAAAAACGATTAGAAGATGGAACGCTACTCGATTTTATCCAACAAAACATAGATGGTTTTGAAGACCATATTGGAAAAGTGATTAATCCTGCCTTACTCGATATGAAAGGTTTGTCGCCTAGTTTTGAAAATAATGCCAATTCTTTTTATGGATTAACAATTGATTTAGATAGCATTGAATTTCCACCTTTATTAAGTAAAAACAAGCTACTTTCACAAATCCAATCTCTTGAATGTGTCCTTATCGATATTGAGAAAAAGGTAAAAATATCAGAAGAATCTCTTGATAAGCACAACAAAAAAATCAAAGAAATAAAAGCGGATATTGCTCGCTCAGATATTGAATTCAATACAACTGAAAGCTACTTGAGTGAACAAAAAATTGAACTAGATAAAGAGAAAAAACGTGCTAAAGCTGATGTTCAAGCTAGGCATGAAAAATTAAAAGATACGTTAACAGGTTGTCGTACTAAACAGGTTGATTTCCATGATGAAAAACGTAGCATTGATAAAAATATCTCTGTTGAATTGGAAAAGCTTGTAAATCAATTTAAAATTAAAGCGGTAGAAGTTGAAAATAAACATGAGAACAACCTAAATAAATTAAAGATCGCATTAGATCTTAAAATTAAAGAACAAAAGTTAAAGATTGATGAATTCTTAGTACAAAGAGATAAAGACATTGAAGACCAGGGCTTAAGTCCTCAACGTATATCTCAAGCACAAATTGATTTAGATGACGCGAGAAAAAATGTAAGGAATTCTCGCTCTGCTGGTGAGCGCGTGACACGATATAATAAATTCATCGAATCACAATGGGTTAATCATCAACCTTTAGTATTAACTTTGGAAAATCAACGCCAGCAAATGTCAGCATTTGATTTAACGTCTAAAGAAGCTGAAAGAACGTTAGATATTGAAGTCAAAACACTTGAGCAAAATAAAGAAGATATGTCGATTGAAATTACTCAACTTATTCAATATCGACAATTAGCATCAGAGCTTATTGAAAATTTAAAATCACTTAATATTACGTTAGATACTGCTAAAGAAGAAAGGTTTAAAACAGCAGATATCAATGAATGCCAAATCAAGTATACGCAATTAAGATCTGATTATCATGCTCATACTAAACGTGGAGATTCAGAGTTTAAAACACTGGAATCTACCTTTACAGAAACCTCTAACACACCTACCAGTAATTTCTATGAAAAAATGCGTAGGGAAGTGTTAGAAAACCATTCAATTCATGATTTATGGTTTTTATCAGCCCCTTTATTAGTTGATTACATTGAAAATGATCATGTTACCCAAGCCGACCTACTACGTTCAAACTATATTCTTGTCGCTAAGAAAATAGCTGATTTTAGTGAATTACTCAATGCTGCACATAGTTCATTAAACTCTTTAGGAACTAAATTAACAAATACCACAAAAGCAGTAGTCGAGCGTTTTGAAGCCATTGGACAAATAGATATCAAAGTTACAAGTAAATTAAAGGAATTATCATACTTTACTGCACTAAAAGAATTTTCAAAAGCACATGATAATTGGTTTATTCATGCTTCAGATGAATTGCCCGATGATGCACTTATTGGTAAATTAATGAATTTGCTCAATATGATTGGCTCACAAAAATTACAAGTCAACATAGACACTAGCTTTCTATTCGAGGTCCTTCTTGTAGATAATGGTAAGCAAAAAATCGCACGAACTGATGAAGAAATAGAAATACTTAGCTCAAACGGATTAAGTTATTTAATTATAACCGCTATCTATATTGGCTTAATTAACTTGCTTCGTACTGATCCAAAGATTTATTTACTGTTCTGTGTTGATGAAATTGGAAAGTTATCTCAACAGAATACGGGTAAATTAATCACACTCTTTGAAGAACATAACATTACTATCTTTAGTGCGTTACCTGACGCATCACCGGAGTTGTTAAAGCATTACCCTTATGCGTATCAAATCGATAAGACAGGAAGTAATTCAAGAACTTATTCATTGTATGGTGAAAATAGCCGTGTTTCTATTGATGATAAAATTAACAAGTTGCTATTAAATAAAAACAATGGCGATGCTATTGATCAAGAAGGGGTAAATTAATGGATTTACGTTTATTGCTAGAAAGTTTACTTGCAGGTCAGTTTATTTGTGAGATCACCGATAAAGAAGCTTTTAACTATCTTTCTACTCAAAAAGGTGTTGATAGTGTCAATAATGCTTTATTGCCATTTGATAGAGAAGTTATTCAATTACCCGATGGTTATGCTTTTTATTTAGTGAGTAAAGATATTGATAATACCTCAGATAAAGTAAACATTAGAAAGCATTTTGAAAGTTGTCGCGATCATATTGAGCCGGTAGTAAGCTTTATTGTTCTATTAACAAGAATACAACCAGAATCAGGAATTTTAACTGTCGGTAGAACCATTCGTTATTCAGAGCTACTTTCAAGAGTGCTTGGTAATGAACACAATACTCAACAATTAAATCAATTAATGACACTTAAATTATTTAGAACAAATAAAACTGGCTCAGATGATAAATTAAAATCTCTACTCAAAGGTATGATTGATATAGGCGTTCTTGTCGAAAAAAATGCCGCAGAAATGTTATATCAGGTGACCGGAAAGCTTGATTACTACCACCAGGTTATGCAATTCATAGTTGATCATGAAAGTATTGATTTAATAGAGCAACCAAGTGATCAAAGTGAATTCACTGTATGAATCCGTTAGATGAAAAATTCAATCAACTTGGTCAAGCATTAAGCCAATGCTCAGATTTATTATCAACCGTAGTCAGCTTGGGAGGTGAAGAGTCTTATTTTGAAAAAACGCCCCCAAAATTCAGTTTACTTACTAATTTAGATATCGTTCTAGGTAATGTAGCAGATGGTTACTCAGCTTCTTCTATCTTGATGGAGTTATCACGTTCACTCGTTAGACAAGAAACTGCTAAACGTTTAGCCCCAAGTGTTGATGAATGGTTAGATCAACTTAATTTACGTATCAATCAATTAAACAGCGCTTTAGCAGAGCAAAATAATGATGGATATATTACAAGGTTAGGTCAAATTCGTGAACTTGTATTGATTATGAGAGAGGGCCTAAAAAATGAAGTGCGTAACATTGAATTTTCTCTTAACACAAAATTTGGTCACGTAGAGTCAATTAAAGATAAACAATTAGAAAATAAATACTTAATTAATCGTATTTCCAGGTTAACAGAAAAACTCATGTTGCTTGATTATAAGCAGTTACGCACATTAGCGAATAATAATTCTGATTTACTGTCATTATTACCTACACGCCTGCACGAATCTATTGAACAATGTCGTTTATCTTTAGTTAATAGTCTCCCTCGATTAAAACATTTGTTGTGGGAGTTTGAAAAAATAAATAAGAACACACAGGTTGTTTGGGCTTTACATCATCATTTACGTAACCAATCGATTTCTTATACACACGTACCAAGCCACGATGAATTAACAACATTGAAGTTATGTTCACAGAATGAACCTGTTCATATTTCTACTCACGCTAATATTTGCGATAAACGATTTACAAATGACTTTATAAAGATTGTACATTCCATGAAGCCTAAACCAAGTGGAATAACTCTACCTGAAGAAGTGCCTTTAATTGACACGTTGTACATTGAAGAAGGTATTCACGAAGAAGCAACTTTAGATGTCTTTATGGAAGATAAGCTACTTGAATTCGTTATGTTATCTAAATTTGAAAAATCATCTTGTTTAGAATTCTGGAAAAACAATTTTCCAAATCAACAATATTCAGGTGGTTTTCTGCAATGGGCGCATAACTCATTAAAAGACATTCCAGATCTCAATATAAACGTGATACAAAATACACAATCACATTTATCAGGCAATATGAATATTATTGATTTTACTATCGAGTACAAAAGTGCAAATTAAAATTAATGCAATAAATTACAAAGTGATCAATACCGCGTTAAAAATTGCTAGTTCTTCTGTACCTAAAAACGGTGTATGGCTTAAGTTTCATAAAGAATACGGATTAGGTGTAATTTCAGGAAAGAACTTGTTATTGACAGCTACAGAGCGTTCTACAATAGCTGAAATAGTTAAAAAACAAACTGACCTTGACCCAAGAAGAGATGATTATAAAGTGTTATCTACTATGGGGAGAATTGATAAAAGCAAATTAACTCGTTACGAAAAGCTAATGTCTTTACCTCCAAGAGAAAAGTTTTTAGAAGTACGTATGCTTTCTTGTGACACTTACCCTGTAGGTTTTCAAGGTATGCTTGTTGATCAACTTTGCTCTTTAGAGCCTGAATGTATTGTTAGTGTTGAAAACTTTGATGTCTTTGTGAATTTACAAAGAAAACACCTTGATTGTATTAAAGAGATTTATGAAGGTGTTTATTATATTGTCTATGTTGGAGATAATATCGCCAGCCCTAAAGCAGTAAAGGCGTTAAGAGAAAAGACAGATGCTATCTGGATAAACTTCGGTGACTTTGACCCGTCAGGTATTCATATTGGTGTTACACGTTTGAAGTCTGATTATTTATTATTGCCATCACTTGAGTATAAAGAAAATTTAGTTAAGTTGAATAATCCAGAAAAACATTCTAGCCAACATGTTCATTCAAATATCGTAAATTCATATGAATGCAAAACACTAAGAAGTTATATAACATTTATAGAAAAACATCATATAGCCATAATGCAAGAGCAATTAATTTCACATGATTTAATTCTATCCTTGGTTAAAGCGTAAATACTAGTTAGTGGCATTAAGCGGACTTTCGGATTCCGAGAAAATATGAATAGCTGACATGAATATTCACACATTGAAACTATTTACGATTGAGAAAAGGTATAAACATGAAATCAAATATATCGAAAGTTTACTCTGACGAATTCAAAGTTCATGCGGTGAATTATTGTGTTGAACACTCAACATCAAAAGCCAGTAATGAATTTAACGTTCATTTATCGACACTGAAAAGATGGTGTGCAATACAGAATAAGAAAGGAGGCCATCACCGGCATAATTAAAGATAAGCTGGATAAAGGCATGAGCGAGACTGATTTTATTAAGTTGCTTTCAAATAAAGAAGAATTTAAAGCCTTTATTAAGTCAGAAATAGAAAATGGTGTTAGTGAACACGCAACAGAGCTTAAGCCATGTAGCGAAGACGTTTTAATGAGTGGTTTCAAAAAGTGTTTAAAGGCGATGTTACCTACAGGGTTAGTTGTGGCTGCATCAGCTTTTGAAGCGTTAATCTGATAAAAATTTTACTGAGGAAACATTTGTAACGAACACTTAAAAGAAAAAATAATATTATTGAACCAAATAATTAGGTTGGGACTACCCTTTATCGCTATTGTTTGCGCGATGTTAGTCGTCATATTCAATGGTGTGGAAAATTACAAGGCTTGGAACAGTGCTGGAATAATATTGATCGGTATCTCTGTTGTAATGAATATCCATAAGCCAAGTATCGTGTACACAAGAGTTACGGCTCTTATGGCTTTAATTGGTACATTTATTACAGGATTTGCAGCCTTATATTCATAAAGGAATAAAATATGAGATTCACAGACAAAAAAGAGTTGGTTGGTGGCTTTATATTTAACCTTGTTGAAATGCCCGATTGGGATTATTTATTAGTAACGAATATGCACCTAGATAGAAAAGCAGGATATCTAAGGGCCGGTATTGGCACTAAAATCATTGACGTTGCAAAAGACACATTTGGTTGTAACGTTGTATTTAGTGAAGATGATGGTTCTCATTTGACTGGTGATGGACCAGTCTTTGCCCAATCATTCCAAGTAAATGATTCGATGGCAATAGAGGAATAAACCTAGCCTTAGTTAGTAGCATAGAACTCTTGATTAACACGCACTTTGGTACCCTCCTTTCCTTATCGCTTAATAATTGTTTTTGTTTACGTCAAACAATTCCTGTAAATGTTCACATAGTTAATTAGGTAAAACTTGTCAACCACAAGTAGAACGGTAGACTTTTAAAAACAAAGAACCAAAATCTCCGAGGAATAATTATTATGCTCTTTTCTGAACATTTAAAGAATATGGCTTACAAGCTTTCAGGTTCTTGTTTCGCATTCGGTGATGCTGAAATATTTAAACTCTCAGAAATTGGCGCATGCTTAATTTTGGATTCAAGTTGTTTACCTTTTTGGAAATATGACAAACTTATTATGATTAACACCAGTCCTTTTTTACCTTATGCCGAGTATCTGCCTGTAAAGATGACAGCTTTTGATGGCAGTAAGTTCGGTAACCAAGATGTTTATGGGAATACCATTGATTCATTGTCTCTTGAAATAAAAGTGGCATATAAAAAGGTTAACGAACAAGGCTATTCATTACAAAATTTACATTACCTTCCTGATACAAAGAAAACGTTTAGCGCTTCTTTAGGTGGATACCCTAAAACAGAGGGTGAATTAAATGAAAATTGGAAGTTCAGGAAAGAAGTACACCTTAAGCATTCAAATAAGCCTGTATTTGATATTTTACCTTATGTATCTAAACCGAAAGTTCAACATAAAGCTAAATTTTTAATAGCTTCAGTATTAATTACCCTTGCAAACAAAATAGATCAGAAATCAGCGAAGATTTGTAAATTCAAACTGAAACGGAATTAAACAAACTCCTGTTTGATACAAATAAATATCTTAAAAGTACGCATATAAGTAGTAGTGACTTCTCGAACAGGAATGCCAGGGTAATGTTGTGATTCGCCAGTTACATGATTAACGGCGCACATTAAAATAACAATCAATAACACACATTAAAGGAATATCGATGAAACAGAAGATAGACGATATATCAATTGAGTTCATAATGGCAAGTAAGTCTCTTAATGCTTTCCGTACCGTAATGGAAGTCTACAAAGGTCACTATGGCGATTACCCTCTTAACAAGTCATTGGACGCCCTTGTTGAAATATTAAGTCCTATTGTCCAAGCAACGCTAGAAGTACGTTTAGATAAAGTGTTAAGCGAAATATTACCTGTAAACCGCTGGAAGTCCGGCATAGTTGGTTTGCCTGTTGATATGCCATTAAATGAAACAATAGTTAGATACCTTATTTCAGAAATGAATAGGTTACCAAAGGATAAGTTTTTTGAGTCTGCCGACTTTCCTATTGATATGTCGATGAAAGATGTGATTATTGCTTTAATTCTTCCGCGCATGAAGTTTTTAAACAAAGAGCATTTTTTTGAGCTTGAAACAGCCGTTGAATAATGATGACAGGGAAAAGTCATACAATTTTAGGTGCTATTTTACAAGCCTTAATTGTATTTTTTGGATTAGGTTTTATTGGCTATGGTACTGACCATTTAACCGCGTTATTGAATAGTTTAGTAGTATCAAAATTTGTGTTGGGATTCGCCACTGTAATTTGTGTGTTAATGATAACGCATGGCTATTATCAAGTTTGTGACGGTATATTAATACCACAATTAACAGGTAAGTAATAATTTATGGACTTACACGATTTGTACGATTGGTGCAATGATGAATGGGGAAAGCCTCTTGTTATTCATCCTCAAGGGTATGGAACTGAATCATATCAAATTGAAATTGGTGGTGAACCATCTGATTGTTTTTGGGCGATTCTATGTTCAAACGGCAAGCGTAGAATTGAGTTCTTGATTGGGGCTACAAAATCAATTTCGGAGGGGGCTGGACCAATGTTGTATGACTGCCCTGAATATTTCTTTGAATTAGTGCCTGAAATAAATTCTGAATGGCGAAATGAAGTTAGAAAGTTTTGGATCGAACAAGAAGATTTAGAAGGAAGTAACGGATGAATGGCTTTTTAAAAATAACACTTATTGGTTTTATCATTATTGCTTTGTACGCAGTAAACAATATTATTTTTGATGTGCTATTTAATCTTGATAAAGAGTATTTGAAAAATATTGCCTGGTCAGTTTTATTTAGTGGTTTTTTTACCGCCTTAGAAATCACTTTATTTAGAATGTTTACAGGTAAACTCAACGTAAAGTTAGGAATTAACCGAACTTTCGGATTTAGAAAAAATCATTAATTAAAAGGACTCATAAAAAATGGATTTCACAACAATAGTGATAGTAGTAATATTTTTTGGCTTAATATTATTTGTACTTTCTAAAGTATCGACTAAACAAAGCGATTCAAAAGAAGCGATCTACATCCAAAGAGGCGCTTTATTTACCGTTGCAGAACGTTCTTTTTATGGCGTTCTTGAACAGGCTATATCACAAAAATATAAGATATTTGGTAAAGTAAGGGTTGCTGACGTTCTAAAACCTATCTCTAAAATGAATAAATTCGATTGGCAATCAGCTTTCAATAAAATATCTTCCAAACATTTTGATTATGTTTTATGCCAAAAAGATACATTAAATGTCGTTGCCGTTGTCGAACTAGATGATAAATCACACAATAGCAAAAAAGCTATAAACAGGGATGCCTTTTTAGAAGATGTATGTGATGGTGCTAATTTAAAATTGATTAGATTTAAGGCGCAACAAGGCTACCAAATTGATAGCGTTAGAAAACATATAATAGAAACACTAGATAGCGCTCAAGCAACGGTTGATCTGACCTACAAGGGGTTAATTCCACATAGCACTGGTTTGTATTCAAGAAACCCTACA